>Ga0194037_1001113_pt1 | contig 19971 bp, 20 predicted proteins | sample JunL306m_MetaG_FD_148653 | JGI IMG/M metagenome (GOLD analysis project Ga0194037, IMG submission 148653) | Anoxic zone freshwater microbial communities from boreal shield lake in IISD Experimental Lakes Area, Ontario, Canada - Jun2016-L304-6m | ecosystem: Environmental > Aquatic > Freshwater >...
ATGAAACCGGGAAGGTTCTCATGATGGCATGGATGAATCGGGAAAGCCTTCAAATGACGTTTGAAAAAAAGAAAGCCTGTTACTGGAGCCGCAGCCGCAAGGAGCTTTGGCTGAAAGGAGAGTCTTCCGGCAACATGCAGGAAGTGCACGACATTCTGATCGATTGTGATGGCGACACCCTGCTGCTGAAAGTTTCACAGACTGGCGGGGCCTGCCATGCCGGCTACCACTCCTGCTTTTATCGCAAGGCAACTGATGATCTCTCTATGGAGATCTGCGACACTCTGATGTTTAATCCGGTAGAGGTTTATGGCAAAAAAAGCTGACACGAAGTCCCTTCTGCGGACAAAATCGAGAGGCTCAATCCGTTCGATGTTTGATGAGGTAGCACCGACTTACGACTTCCTGAACCATCTGCTCAGTTTCGGTATTGATAATTACTGGCGAGCAAAAGCTGCTGGCAAGGCAAAACAACTGCTGGGCAAAAACAGCGCTCCAAAAATTCTTGATGTTGCCACCGGCACTGGTGATCTGGCAGCTTCCATGGCAAAAATCGCCGGGGCAAAAGTAACAGCGCTTGATCTTTCGCCAGAAATGCTGGTTATTGCAAAAAAGAAGTACCCGCACATCACCTTTCATGAGGGATACGCAGAGAAACTGCCCTTTGACAACAGCAGTTACGATGTTGTCAGCGCAGGTTTCGGCGTAAGAAATTTTGAGAATCTTGATGCAGGAATGCGCGAGTTCCACCGCGTTCTGAAACCAGGCGGCCATGCGCTTATTATTGAGCCAATGATTCCGCGCAATGATGTTATGAAAACGCTCTATCTGATCTACTTCAAAAAAGTTTTGCCGAAAATAGCAGGGTTGTTCAGCAAATCCTCGTTTGCCTACGATTATTTGCCAAACTCCGTCGAACAGTTTCCGCAAGCGGAGGCGTTCACTGCTATTCTGAGAAAAAGTGGATTCAAAAGCGCGGAGTATTTGCCGATGACCTTTGAGACGTCAATTCTCTATATCGCAAAAAAATAGGGGCCTGCTACAGCATTGCATCAAACTCATCCTCTGAAACCACCCGCACGCCAAGCTTCAGCGCCTTGTCGAGCTTGCTGCCGGGATCATGGCCGGCCACAACAAGGCCTGTTTTTTTGCTGACCGAGTTCACCACCCTGCCGCCCCGCTCCATCACCAGTTCAGAAGCTCTCTGACGATCATAGCGATCAAGGCCCCCCGTAAAGAGCACCGTAAGCCCCTCAAAATTTTGGTTGATTTGCGTTCTTGACTCTGACACACTCAGTTGCAACCCTGCATCTCTCAGCTTTTCAAGAAGATGGAGCACTGAGGGTTTGGCAAAATAATCGCAGATACTGTGGGCAACCACTGGCCCGATATCTGGAAAAGTTGAAAGCTCCTCCTCACTTGCCTGCATCAAGGCATCAAGCGAAGAACAGGCTTGCGACAGCTCACGGGCGGTTGCGCGCCCGACATGACGGATACCGAGGGCATAGAGCAGCCGTTCGTAACTTTTTGCACGACTCTCGTCAAGGGCACGCACAAGATTCTGCGCCGACTTGCGCCCCATCCGCTCAAGATTTTCGAGCTGCGGTTCCTGCAGGAAATAGAGGTCACCAACATCCCTCACCAGCCTGATGGCAACAAGCTGATCGACCAGCGCCTTACCAAGACTTTTGATATCCATGGCATTTCGCGACGCAAAGTGCAGCAGCCTGCCCCTGATCTGAGCCGGGCACTCCTCCTCATTGGGGCAGTAGTAACTCACCTCACCTTCCGTCCTGGCAAGCGGCGTACCGCACTCGGGACATTTCGACGGAAGAACAATCGACTGAGCATCGGAGGGCCTCTCCCCATGCACAACGCTGATTACCTTGGGAATCACCTCACCTGATTTCTCAATGATGACACGATCATGAATCATGATACCAAGACGCTGAATCTCATCGAAATTATGCAGCGTCGAGCGGGAAACGGTTGAACCGGCAAGGAGCACCGGCTCAAGCTCAGCCACCGGGGTGATGGAGCCAAGCCGACCAACCTGAAACATCACGTCTCGCAGTATGGTCTGGGCCTGCTGGGCAGGGTATTTCCAGGCAATTGCCCAGCGCGGGCTTTTGGCGGTTGCGCCCAGTTTGTCCCACAGCGTCACCGCATTGAGTTTCAGCACCACACCATCAGTCTCGTAGGGAAGTTTCCAGCGCCTTTCTGACCACTCGGTTATAAATTCATTGATCTCATGCAGTTCACGGCATAACCGGTAATGATTGCCGGTAAAAAAACCCAGATCTTCAAGGAGTTTAAGCCTGCTGAAATGCGATGCTGCTTCATCCCTGATGCCTTTGAGATAGTAGGCAACAAAGCTCATCCGGCGACGGGCAACCTCGGCAGAGTCCTGTAGCTTGAGTGTGCCTGCCGTGGCATTGCGGGGATTGGCAAACCGATCCTCCTCGGGACGACTCTCGTTCAGTTGCTCAAAATCCTCCTTGCGCATAAAGACTTCTCCACGCACCTCAATCTCTCCAGCATCGCCTATGTTGAGGGGAATTGTCGGAATAGTCCTGATGTTGACCGTAATATCGTCTCCCTGAATGCCATCGCCCCGTGTGGCGCCACGAAAAAGCAGCCCATCCCGGTAGAGAAGGCTGATGGCAACCCCGTCAAACTTCAGCTCGGCGACCATCTCCTGCCCATCCACCCCTTCGAGAGCAAGAAGCTTTTTTAAACGGTTGTAGAACTCCTCAACTTCACCAGAAGAGTAGGTGTTCGAAAGGCTCAACATCGGTTCGCGATGAATGACCGACGCAAACTCTTTGGTAATCGCTCCGCCAACTCGCTGAGAGGGGCTGTCGGGCGTGACAAGATCGGGAAACTGGCATTCAAGGGCGATGAGCTGTTCGAGCAGCTTGTCGAACTCGTAGTCGGAAAGTTCCGGTTGCGCTTCAATATAATAGAGACGGCTGTGATGTTCAATCTGCTTGCGCAGGTGCGCTATCCTCTCAGCCGCATGAATACTGTCGGTCATCTCTGGAAAACGTTATCTGACTGGTGAAAATGCCCATCCAACAATATTTTTGATAAAACCGAGAGATCCCTGCACACCAAGTTTCTCCCAGGTTGCCATCAGCACTTTGGGATAGCGCCATCCAAGCCGCAGCATGACTATGGCAAGCTCCTCAATCTTCATCTCATCACGAAACATGGCCTGGCGGTAATGCTGTGGAAGGTCATCAAGCACAATCATCACCTCATTCATCAGCTCGTTTACAAAATTTGGCTCATCGGTTGCAACATTGAAACACATGTATTTCATCAGATTTGCCATGGAGGCAACATTGGGTTCGTAGGCGCTGATCTTTTCGAGATGCTTTTTTGCGAGGTTATTGTCGCTGAGCGCGCGGTCAAGGTCGCCCGTAAGATGGTGAAGGTTGCGGACCATTGATCCAAAACCGCAGAAGGTGAGCGGAGAGCCCAGTGAGGCCGCATCGCCAAAGAGAATGATATGGTCATCGGCAATCTCCCTGGTGCGGTCAAAGCCGTCATGACAATAGGCAGGAATAATGCCATAGACAGGGCGATGAATATTAAAATCCTTTCCCGTTTTTTTATACTCCGGCAAGATTCTGAAATAGGTCTCAAAAAGAGCGAGCAAAGACTTGTCGTTCGCAGAATCAGCTTCATCATAAAAAAAGAGGTAGGTGATATACTTCTCCCCTTCAGCAGGAAACCCTTCCCAGATAAGCTGCCGACCTTTTCCTGAATCAATTTCGGCAGGCCCTGTCGTGGCAAGAATTTCTCCGGTATCGAAATCGATATCATCAAAACCGGTCGCTATCGTACCAACCGTCGGACAAACATGGGTTTGGGGAGCTCCTTCATTGAGCTGCATGGCGATGGGAGAGAGTATCCCCATGACATCGACCAGCACTTTTGCCTTGTAGTAGAAGGCGTTCCCCTGACGATCTTCTACCTTGACAACAATATGACCATCACACTGGTAGCAGCAGAGAAAAGTGCACCCGGCAATGATTGTGCTTTCTGAAGCAGACTGAACCTTCTTTTTTGCCAGACCAAGAAGCTTGTCTGCATCAACCGCACAATCAAGCACACTGTCCATGACAAGCCTTTTCTGGCTGCCGTCAGGCTGGAAAAATTCAACCCAGCCGTTTTTGTACTGGCGAACAATAACCGAATCAATCTCACTTTCAGTAAAAAGGCCGATAGCCGAGAGATTGAGAAGCTCTTTTCGGGAAATATTCCAGTCTCTGGTCGATTTTGCAGGAGTTTGACGGTCAAAAATCATCACCTTCCGGCCATACTTCCCCGCCATCACTGAGGCATGAAGCAGGCTGAGCGTGCCGCCAGCATAGATCAAATCGTACTCACCACTGATCACCACATCTTTCGGGAGTTGGCCTGACGGCAAGATTACCTGTTGAACCGGCTGTTTCAACCGATCCCAGTAGCGGTCAAGCTCGATGATATTATGAAGATGCTGCTCACCATCCTCAATCGATGAAAATGCCTTGTAAAGATGAGGTTTTGAATGCTTGATGTTCTCGAGTAACAACGACATAGAGGTAAAAGTGGTAAGAGTGTATTTTCCGTCAAACGGGCTGTTCGATCCTTGCCCGCAAAGGCCGGTCGCTTTCTATCTTTCCGTCAACAAGATGAATCCGCCGTCCGGCATGGTTCGCAAAATCCTCATCGTGGGTAACGACAAGAACCGTCTGCCCCTGTTCCCTGTTGAGCCGATCAAAAAGCTGATAAACATTTTTTGCTGAACGAGAATCAAGATTGCCGGTAGGTTCATCACCAAGCAGAACTTTAGGCTCGTTGGCGAGAGCCCGCGCAATGGCAACCCGCTGCTGCTGCCCTCCTGACAACTGGCTTGGCTTGTTGGTATACTTGTTCTGCATATCAACCATGTCGAGCAGTTTCATTGCCCGTTCCCTGATCTCTTTACGGGTGCGGCGGCCGTTGATCATCATCGGCATACTGACATTTTCGACAGCGTTAAACTCTGGCAGCAAAAAGTGAAACTGATAGATAAACCCTATTTTTTCATTCCTGATACGGTTCATCTCCGTCTCATTTTTTTCAGTGATCTCATCTCCATCAAGCCACACCTTGCCTGAGGTCGGCTTGTCAAGCCCTCCCATAAGGTAGAGCAGAGTCGATTTACCAGAACCCGAAGGCCCTGTAATGGCAACAAACTCTCCCGCGTTAACTTCCAGTGAAAGATTTGGAATGATGGTCTGGCGGATAGCCTTGGAGAGTCCAAGTTCCTTGCGGATATTTTCGAGCCTGAGAATAATTTCAGCCATTACATGAGCATGCTTCGTTGTTGTGGATACCAGATGTACCGTTACCAGTCATAAAAAAAGAAGCAACTGCAAAATGAACCTTATTATAAGAAAAAAAGGCCGGAAAGAGTGCGCGGTATTTGCTGCTGCAGACAAGAACGATAAACAAAGATGTATTGTACTTCCTCCCCTGGCGACAGCCGCCCGTTAACAGGGTAACTTTCTGTATCCCGGCGTCACAAAAAGTTACCATGAAACGGTTCATGATGGCATGGCTTGCAGAAACTTGATGACCGCGAAAACAAATGCTTCTGGCTGCTCTTCCTGTGGCAAATGTCCGCAATCTGGAATAACGACCAGTTCGGCATTTGGAAGCTCACGGGCAAGTCGGATACTCTCCTCTGTTTTGACCGTAAGATCGTGTTCACCCGTAAGAACAAGAGAGGACTGCGACACGGTTTTCAGTCGTTCATCCAGTCGGAGGTGATGTGTTTCAAGAAAAAGCTCCCAGAACGCTCTTGACCAGTCACCGATCATCAGGTCACGGCGAAACGCGTTCAAAACATCGCTGCCAAGCCGTTCCTTGTTGTACCAGAAACCGCGAATATTACGGTCATAGAGTCTGGTGATAAGGAACTTCATCAGACGGGAAAAGAGTGGAGTCATGGCTTTCATGACTGGCTTCATGAATGCGGGCACTTCACTGGTTGCATAACCGCTGTAGATCATTGCACCGGCAAGCACCAGTCCGTCAACATGCTGTGGATAGCGCAAGGCCGTCAGCAGCGCCATCGTGCCTCCCGTTGAATTGCCAATCAGAACAGCTTTGTTAAACCCAAGTTGTTTCATCAACGCAATAACCAGTTCGCTTTGGCTTTCTGGTGAGTAACTGACCCCGGTGGCCTTTGAGGGTAACGGGCGTGAGGTAAGGCCAAAACCAGGACGGTCGAAAGCAACGACCGTTACAATCTCCGCCAGACGGTCAAACACAAGACGCCATGACCTTATGCTCAAAAAACTGCCATGCAGCAGCACAACAAGTCTCTTCCCGCTACCGGCCTGCCGGTAATGCACCCTGAAGCCATTAACGTCAACAAATCGACTGCGGGGAGAACGCTGTTGTTCCTGAAAAGCAGCCGTCCCCGATGCCGCGTATTTTTCTTCTCCTGTCATTTCCTCAATAATTTGTTAGCCACCCGGTACCGCCGGATGTTTTCTGCATAAAGGGAAAAGTAGTGATTTTTTATTGACTGTTGCGCAATGACTGGCACGCGATTTTTCACAAAACAAGATTAAAAACAAACCCGACCAGCATGATTCCCAGCGCCACAATACCGGCAAAGACTGCAATAAGTTGAGGTTTGAGAACCTTGCGGAGAATAATCATTTCCGGAGCAGAGAGGGCAATGACACTCATCATGAAGGCCATCACCGTCCCCAGTGCAGCTCCCTTGCCGAGCAGTGCCTGCACAACGGGAAGAATACCGGCCGCATTGGAGTACATTGGAACGCCAATCAATACGGCTGCGGGAACCGACCACCAGACACTTTTGCCCATGAGTGATGCCATAAAGTTTTCGGGCACATAGCCGTGAATGCCCGCGCCAAGCCCAACACCGAGCACAATGTAGAGCCACACCTTGCCAACGATATCTCGAACATGACTGATCCCTTCCTGTATCCGCAGGGGTATGCTCATAGCCAGGTCTTCTATTTCAGAGGAAACGGTGCTCTCCTGCAGCTTCTGTACCCACTCTTCAAGGTAGCGCTCCATGTTGAGTTTGCCGATAACCATACCGGCAATAATCGCAATGGCAAGCCCCATTCCCGAGTAGAGCAGGGCAACCTTCCAGCCAAACATGCCAAAAAGCAGGGCAAGGGCAACTTCATTAATCATCGGTGCGGCAATGAGAAACGAAAAGGTGACGCCAAGCGGAACCCCTGCCTGTAAAAAACCGATGAAGAGAGGAACTGCCGAGCAGGAGCAGAATGGCGTCACAATACCGAGCGTCGCCGCCATCATATTTCCGATTCCGGTACGCTTCCCGGACAGCAAGGCACGGGTTCGTTCTGCAGAAATAAAGGTATGCACCACTCCCATCACAAAAACCACGACCGTCAGCAGCAGCAGCACTTTCGGCACCTCATACACAAAAAAGTAGAACGCTTCTCCTAAACGGTTTGCCCTGCTGACCCCCAAACCCTGAAGCAGCAGATCGGCAAACCGTTCAAGATTGAGGTAGAGCAGGAGCAATACCAGCGCAGCAGCCAGAGTGCCTGCAAGCCATTTCAGATTTTTCACGAACAACAGCCTGCACTGCTTTTCTCCTTGCTGCCATGGGTGCCACAACAGCAACCGTGTGGTTTTACCATCAACAATTCCTTTATCTCATCATAAGAGGGAATACGCCCTTTACAGAGCACCTTCTCATCGACAACAAGTGCAGGGGTCGACATAACGTTGTATGCCATGATCTGCTGGATATCTTCTACCTTTTCAACGACGGCGTTAATGCCCTCTCTGGAGATAACATCTTTGACCGCATCAGCAAGCTGATTGCATTTTGCACAGCCGCTGCCAAGTATTTTTACTTTTTTCATTGTTTTATTTTTTTACGTAGTTATAACAAAAAACTATAATCAAGAACATCTTACCTCCCGATCGCGCACGAAAAATCCAGTAAAAAACGCATAGGCCTTTAACCAGTTTTCGCGATGAATACAGTAACGAACTTTAGGTGGATTGATTTCACCCTTTATAAGCCCGGCTTCGAGCAATGCTTTCAGGTGTTGTGAAATCGTTGATTGTGCCATTGGAATTATTTCTGTCAGCTCGCCGGTAAAACAGCAGGCTTGACTGTCAAGCAATTTCAATATCTTTATTCTCACCGGATGGCTGAGAGCCTTGGCAAACACCGCCATCCTCTCTTCTTCGCTGCTATACTCAACAGTTGACAATGTTCTCTGCATAATAAACGTTCCATTTAGTTTATCGCAAATAAACGATTTGTTCACAAAATAACAATTTCAAAGTATTTAAAATTGTGGATTTCGATTTATACTTGTGCTAATTGTTGATTCGAATGGTTCAAGTCAGACAAATTAAAGGTATGACAATAGCCAGCAGCAGATTCACCTGGAGCAGTTCTCCCAAAAATGGTAGTATGTCCTTCGACTATGCAGAGCAGGATATGCCGCAAACACAACATAAAATGCCCGAAGAGATTGGGCAAGGGTGGTTCCAGTCAATTCACTTACCGTTGAATATGGTCATTCGACGCGGCATTACTCGCTTCAAACCGGAAGTATCGGGAAAGCTGTTACCTGTGGCGACGATTGAAGAGCTTTTCTTTGAACCTGTGCTCTGTGTACAGTCAACAAAAAAAGGACGTCTCGTGCTTGTGGATAACAAACTGGGAAATGACTTTATTTTCGGCCATGAGTATTGTCTGTTTGAGCATATTAATGTTCGGAAAAGCCTCGTCCGATTGGATTGCAGCGAGGATATTGAAATGACCACTCTTGTCATAGGCGATTCGGTACTGAATCAACTTCTCGGGAAAGAGTATGCACAATCACTTTTGAACGGACTGAACGTTACATCGATATCGTCTATTACCGTCAAAAAGGTTCCACAACACATAAACACTCTGCTTCATTCATGTATTTCAGATCATTTGACCGGACATATCGGGAAACTGCATATTCAGGCAAAAATACTTGATTATCTTTGTGCTCTATCTCAACATTTTGTTAGTGCGAACGAAAACAAGACACCGGAGTCAGAGATAAAAACGCGGATACAGCAGATGCATGATGATCTTCTTCAACTGGCAGGGAAGGTACCATCACTGAACGAGCTGGCGGTAAAGTATGATATACCTGGTCGAAAGCTGAAAGAGGGATTTACAGCCATATACGGAAAGACCCTGTTCAGCTACATCTCAGAAGTACGCCTTAAAGAATCACAGACTGTTCTTATAGAAACAGATATCCCTATGAAAACCATTGCCAAAAATCTGGGATACTCACATGTCAATCATTTTATCACTGCCTTCGGCAAGCAATTCGGCTTTTCACCCGGAACTTTGAGAAAGAAATTTTTAAAAAAAACCTGATTTTTTATTACGTTTAGCCCTGAAAATCGAATAATCAAAGAAAACAAGAACAAGCACGCCATGTTGCCTTTTTTGGGGCATCAACTTTTTTTGTGTATAGGGATATATAATTAATGTTATAACGACTTGGGAACCCGAACAATGCTTTATCAACTGTCTGAATCAGACATCGAACGGTTTGTCGAAGAGGATATGCCTTATGGTGATTTGACAACCTCACTGCTTGCTATTGGCCATTTGGACGGGGAAATCACTTTTACCAGCCGTGAAACAACAACGCTCTGCTGCACGGAGGAAGCTGCACGTGTTCTGGAACACTGCGGTGCATCGGTAACATCCTGTATGCAAAGTGGTACAACGGTTGACGCCGGGATTGTTATCCTTTCAGCCAACGGGCCTGCTGGCGCTCTTCATGCAGGGTGGAAAGTGGCACTGAACATGCTGGAGTATGCTTCAGGTATTGCCACCCGAACAAGAACCATCGTCAACCGGGTAACGGAGGTCAAGCCTGGTATCAGAGTTGTCACTACACGAAAGTCATTCCCTGGAACTAAAAAAGTTGCGATCAAGGCCATCATGGCTGGCGGGGCACTCCCACATCGGCTCGGCTTGTCAGAGTCTGTGCTTGTTTTCCGGCAACATACAGCCTTTTGCGGTGGCCTCGACCATTTTCTTCAAACCATAACCGATGTGAAGGCCAAAACACCAGAACATAAAATCATTGTTGAAGCTGAAACAGCGGAGGAGGCATTGAAAATAGCTGCTGCAGGCGTTGATGTGGTTCAAATGGACAAACTTTCCCCTGAAGAGCTCTCCCTGCTGGTCAGGAAACTTCATGATGAGGCGCCCGGCGTCACTCTCTCTGCTGCAGGCGGTATCAATGCGCAAAATGCTGCTGCTTATGCAGAGACCGGCGTTGATATCCTTGTGTTGTCGTCCGTCTATTTCGGTAAACCCTCTGATATTGCCGTTTCAATAAATCCTCTATCATCATAACAACATTAAGAACATGAAAAAATTAATGTCACGCTTCGCTCTCTTCTGTTTTGCATTTCTTGCCATGACGGCTCCGGCAGTGGCGGGAGAGCTGAAACTTTCGGTAGCCGCAAGCCTGAAAGAGGTCATCAATGAGCTGACGGCAAACTATACGGCTAAAAATCCCTCCACTGTTTTTGTTAAAAACTTTGGCTCTTCCGGAACACTTGCTGGTCAAATCGAAAACGGCGCTCCGGCTGACCTTTTTATTGCAGCAAACACGGAATGGATGAACTACCTCAAAGAGAAAAAGCTTGTTGATGTCGCCAGCGAAAAGACTTTTGCTTTTAACTCGCTTGTTTTTGCTGGATCAACGAAAAAGCATGTGTCGTCAATGAATGATCTGCCAGCACTCGATAAAATTGCTGTCGGAAGTCCGAAAAGTGTGCCCGCAGGAGAGTATGCCATGACCGCCATAACAAAATCAGGCATTGAAACAAAGCTCAACGGCAAGCTGGTCATGGCCAAGGATGTCAGAGAATGCCTCATGTATGCCGAAATAGGCGAAGTGGATGGTGCCTTTATTTATCGTACCGATGCGCTGCAGGCACAAAAAGCAAAACTGCTCTTTGTGGTTCCCCAAAAGCTCTATCCGAGAGTTGTCTATCCAATGGCGTTGACCGTAAAAGCGGCACAGAACGGCGAAGCAAAAGCATTTGAGGCATATCTGCAAGGGAATGAAGCTAAATCCGTTCTGTCAAAATTTGGCTTTATCCTGAAATAAGATGCTGCTGACGCCGGAAGATATAACCGCCATCTTGCTGTCAATAAGAGTTTCGCTGACAGCGACGGCGCTTTCTTTACCTTTCGGTTTTACTGTCGCCTGGCTGATCGTCTTCAAACCATTCCGGGGGAAAGTGCTGCTCGAAGTCCTTGTCAATCTTCCATTGACACTTCCTCCGGTAGTTATTGGTTTTTTTCTGCTGCTGCTGCTCGGGAAACACGGCTGGATTGGCAAACTGCTGGCAGAATCCGGAATAGTACTCATCTTCACCTGGAAAGCGGCCGTTATTGCCTCGGCAACGGTTGGGTTTCCGCTGCTGGTACGTTCGATCCGCCTTGGAATGGAGTCGATCGACCGGCAGCTTATTGATGCTTCACGAAGTCTTGGAGCCCAGTGGTATGATACTCTTCTGACAATTATTCTCCCTCTCTCTTTCCGGGGGATTCTGGCAGGCTCATCACTGATGTTTGCCCGCAGCCTTGGAGAATTTGGAGCGACCATCATTGTTGCCGGCAATATTCCAGGAATAACACAAACGATCCCTCTGGCTATCTATGATTATGCCAGCTCACCCTCAAGCACTGCCATGGCGCTGTCGCTCTGTCTGGTCTCGGTCGTGATTTCGGTAACTGTGCTCTTTCTGCATGAGTTGCTCAGCCGCAAGCTTGACCGGAGCAGAGCATTATGAAGCTGCATATCGATATCGAAAAAAAACTGGGGACATTTTCACTTCAGATGAACGCTGATGTTTCGGGCGAAAGAACAGGAATTTTTGGGGCGTCAGGCAGCGGAAAATCAACGCTGATGCATCTTGTTTCGGGCCTTATGCAGCCCGACAGGGGTGAAATTATACTTGACCATCAGTGCCTGTTCAGCAGCTTGAAGAACATCAATATTTCAGCGGAACAACGGCGCATTGCCATTGTATTTCAGCAGGCAACGCTGTTTCCGCACCTGAGTGTCAAAGCTAACCTCTTCTATGGTTTTAAACGGTGCCATACGGAAAACAGGCTTATCAAACCGGAAACACTGATTGAGCGGCTTAAACTGCAACCGCTTCTGCAGCGAGACGTTAAACATCTTTCCGGAGGCGAAAAACAGCGGGTCGCTCTTGGCAGGGCAGTTCTTGCAAACCCGCGCCTCTTGCTTATGGATGAGCCCCTGTCTGCGCTTGATGATACGCTCCGGTTCCATATCATCCCCTACCTGAGAAGTGTCAGTGAAGAGTTCAGAATTCCCTATCTTTTCATATCGCATTCACTGACAGAGATGCAACTGATGACTGATCAAATCCTTGAAATTAACAATGGTCGATGCATTGATGAAACAACGCCCGAGCAGCTTGCAAGAAATAGAATGACCCAAAGTCCGAACGGTTATCTCAATCTTCTGCACCTTTCCAACCCACAGCAGGAGCGTGGCCTCTATACCTACAATTGGGGCAGCAATACCTTATTTGTTTCAGCCGGAGCACACGCGGAACGATCGCTGTTTGAGCTTTCTTCGCGAGAAATCATCCTTTTTAAAAGGCATCCTGAAGCGATCAGTGCAAGAAATCTTCTGGATTGCAGGGTTGCAGAGATGTTTGACTCCGACGGAAGAGTCGGCGTTGTGCTTTCGGCCAACGGCGAAAAACTTGTCGCCGAAATTGTCCGCCAGGCAGCAGATGAGCTGAATATTACGATCGGCAGCACCCTTTTTGCCGCAATAAAGGCTTCATCATTCAGAAGACTCGCATAATCTCCCATACGTCAACTTTTTACGCTGCATTTGTGTTCAAAGAAGCATCAGGAAAACATAAATTCTTGCGAATATGGCCTTTTCGGGTAAAAAAGTATGCTTTATAACCGGCGCTTGTGGCGCGGTCGGCAGTGAGGTTGCACTCTCGATAGCGGGACAGGGGTACACCATTTTTTTTACCTGGCACTCGTCAGAGGAAAAAGCAGGGCAAACTCTTGAAAAAATCCGGTGGATAAGTCCTGAATCGCAGATGATACGGTGTGACGTCTCAAAAAACGGCGATATCAGCAACGCATTTTCGGTATTTCAGCAACAGTTTGACCGGCTTGATCTGCTTGTAACAAGCGCATCAAATTTTTTCAGTACTCCTCTGCCTGATGTTACCGAACAAGAATGGGACTCTCTGGTCAACACCAATCTGAAGGGAACATTCTTCACCATGCAGGAAGCCGCCAGAATTATGCAGAAACAACCGTTCATCTCCCGAATCATTTCCATGACCGATATTTCGGCTGACCTTGTCTGGCGCAACTTCGCACCCTACACTGTTGCGAAAGCGGGAATTCAGCACTTGACCAGAGTCTTTGCGAAAACTTTTGCTCCCACTATTCTTGTCAACTCAATCGCACCAGGAACGATCACGGTAAATCCTGAAAAAGATATGGAGACTCAACAGGAGATGATTAAAAAAATCCCGCTCAGACGACTTGGGGACCCTCTTGATATTATCAGAACAATTCTATTTCTTCTTGAAAGCGATTATATCACTGGCCAGATTATTAATGTTGACGGAGGCAGACTTCTTCACTAAGAGTGCCATGCAAAGACCATATTGTTTTTGTACATTGCTCTAATATTCTCGCAGTCAATCATCAACAGTTTTTACCTCTTATGGAACAAGAAGTTCAGGTTACGATACACAGCAGCCAGCCAGAAAATACCGGAGAAGCCGAGCCACAAAAAACGCGTATTCCTGATCACATAAAAGAGATCAGTGACGCGCTCTCCGATGCTTTTTCCTGTTTCAGGGAAAGTGAATCCTGTAACCAGCTTTTGAAAAGTGCTGAAAAAGCAAGGGAGTACATCAGGAAAAATCCTGCCCAGGCATTGCTCTATTCATTGGGCGCTGGCGCTTTGTTCGGATTTTTCATGAAAAGAAAGCGATAACAAGCAGTTATTTCAGATACTATGATGAGTCCTCAAAAGGGAGAGAATCTGGGCCCGACGCAAGGAAAGCAAAAATACAGCAGGTATCATCAACTCTTTGATGATACGGCAACATCGACCTATAACGATGTCATGTCTATCATTGACGCTAAAATCGAACTGCTCAAGATCGAAGTGACCGAGAGGATATCTCTTGTCGGATCGGCCGTTATTCTCAGCGTTATCCTGATCATTGGAATTGGCTACCTTCTCACAACCGTTGCACTTCTGACGGGGGAACTGTTTGGTCATCCTTTTCTTGGTTATCTTCTGGTAAGCCTTGTTTTTCTTTTTTGCTTTTTATTTTTCACGAAATTCAAACCATTTCTTCTTAAAAACCTGATCCAAAAATTTCTTTTATCCCTCCATGACTACAACAAATGAGCCTTTAGTCGGCATTCAGGCGCGCATCGAAGAACTGCAAAACACCATTGCAGAAAAAGAGGAGCAGATCAAAACAAGAGCCCGAAAACTGAAAACAGAACTGCAAGAAGAGATTTCTCCAATAAAATTGATAAGACAACACCCTTTTGAAGCTGTCGGAACGAGTTTTTTTGCCGGGCTACTTCTCATAGCGGCATTGAGAAGTCACAGAAGACCTGCAGCACAAGAAGAACGCCAACTAACCACCACATCACAACTCATTCCAACACAGAGCAAAACAGCCCTCTCTGCTATCGGACTGGAAGTGCTACGTTCTGTAAAAGATCTTGGATTTACCTACCTTCAGCGCTACCTCGATAAAAAAATTATATAGCTTGCGTTCAAAGCCTCTCCGTCTTTAATAAAACCGCAGAACAACAATCAGACTATTTTCGAGAAATTCCGTACTTTGTCAAAGTGCGTAAACAGGCCCGGCTAAATAGCAGGACCACGCAGAAATATTAACCAGCTTAATGCTTAGGTATTGCATATCCTCCTATGACAATCACGCAAAAACCGCCAGTGTTGCCGAACAAAGAGCACTTTTACGTCAACCGTAAGGCACATGAACTTTTTCATCTGACTGATCCCGAGTTTCTCTCTTTACCTGCCTCTGCTCAGGAAAGTTTGAAAAGGTCAGAAAGCCAGGCTGCCATCATCAATGATTTTCTGATAAAACAGAAAGGAGCCGACACAAAACCTGTTCTCCCCGCTCAGTTGCACGGTATGAAATTGCTGCATGCATTGTTCCATGCTATCATGACCAAAGCAATCGCTGCACGGCAACCAAACTTTTTGGACAATGTCTACAGAGCACTGGTCGAATTGCTCTCTACAGAACAATCGGAACAATACCTGAACCGGTTTATCACCTCTTTTCCCACGCAAAAAATCTATGCCCGCGCTGAATCTCCCGCTGAATGGCTGAAACAGCAAAAAAATAAAACGGTCGTTCTTGAAGAGTCTTTCCTTGTCTGGCTGAATAACCAGAACCCGGCTCTTGAACCTTTTTCTGATCTTTTGACCGATGAAACGCTGACGAAAGAGAGTGCGTACCAAAAGCTGATCATGACCATGCGAAGCTCAATGCAGGCGATGGGGCCCGTTGGGCCTGATGATCTCGACCTTGTAGAATTGCTCTTCATGCCCATAAAACATGCGCCGAAATCAATTCTGGAGCAGCTTCGCTACATCCGTTTGAACTGGGGAGAACTGCTTGATGAATCGCCATTTTGGGAATTTCTGTCAGGCGCTATCAATTTTATTGAGGATGAAGACAAATATCTCTTCTTTGAGCAGATTGCGCATGAAAAGGCTCTCCGCAACGATGGCTATGAGTTCGAAAAAGCGGCCCACGTACACGATTATTCTTTTGATGATGCCAATGCCCCGGCCAACTACTCTGTGGACTCATCGTGGATGCCTGAAGTGGTCATGCTTGCCAAAAGCACTTATGTCTGGCTTGATCAGCTCAGCAAAGTTTATCTCCGTCCAGTTCACCGTCTTCAGGATATTCCCGATGAGGAGCTTGATACCATCGCCGATCGCGGATTCACGGCTTTATGGCTGATAGGCCTCTGGCAGCGCAGCTTTGCCTCACAGAAAATCAAGCAGATACATGGAAATCCTGAAGCAAAAGCCTCAGCTTACGCTCTCGAAAAATATGATATTTCTGACGACATAGGAGGTTATGAAGGATATCTGGACCTGATACACAGGGCTAAACAACGCGGTATTCGTCTGGCGAGCGACATGGTGCCCAACCATACCGCTATGGATTCCGAGCTAGTACGGAGCAATCCGGAATGGTTTCTCTCCGCAACCACACCTCCTTACTATAATTATTCCTATAATGGCCCAAACCTCAGCAACGACCCCCGTTACGGAATCTATCTTGAAGATGGCTACTGGAACCGTACCGATGCGGCGGTCGCCTACAAGCGAGTTGACTACCTGACTGGTGATACCCGCTATATCTATCATGGCAATGACGGCACCATCATGCCGTGGAATGATACCGCCCAACTTAACTTTCTCAGCGCAGAGGTGCGCGAAGGGGTGATTCAGCAGATTCTGCACGTTGCAAGAATGTTCCCCATCATTCGTTTTGATGCGGCCATGGTTCTGGCAAAGCGGCACATCCAGCGCCTCTGGTTCCCGCTTGATGGTCACAGCGCAGGCATCCCTTCACGCACTTCCTGCAGCATGAGCATGGCAGAATTTGATGCCGCCATACCCGAAGAGTTTTGGCGCGAAGTAGTTGACCGCATTCAACAGGAGGTACCAGATACGCTTCTGCTTGCTGAGGCATTCTGGATGCTTGAAGGCTATTTTGTCCGCACCCTTGGCATGCACAGGGTTTATAACAGCGCCTTTATGCACTTGCTGAAAAAAGAGGATAATGCCAAATACCGATACCTGATCAAGAACATCCTTGAATTCGACCCCGAAATTCTCAAGCGGTATGTAAACTTCATGAACAACCCTGATGAAGATACCGCCATTGAACAATTTGGTCGGGGAGATAAATATTTCGGTGTCTGTATGATGATGCTCACCATGCCCGGACTACCAATGTTTGGCCATGGACAGGTGGAAGGTTTTACTGAGAAGTACGGCATGGAGTACGCGAAAGCCTGTTATGACGAACGACCGGACGATCATCTTGTCTGGCGCCACTATGACGAGATTTTCCCGATCATGAAGAAGCGCCCGCTCTTTGCCGAGGTGCGCAACTTCTTCCTCTACGATGTCTATTCACCAGAGGGAGTGGTGAACGAGAATATTTTTGCCTACTCTAACCGGCTCGGCAATGAAACCGCTCTTGTTATCTTCAACAACTGCTTTGAACAGGCTACCGGCTGGATCAAAATGTCAGCAGGTTACCGTCAAAACGGCGAGATCCGGCAAAGCTCTCTCTCCGACGGTCTCAATCTGAGCCATCAGGAAAACACCTTTGTTGTCTTCAGGGATCATGCCAGTGGTTTTGAGTTTATCCGCTCCTGCCAGGAGATTGCCTACAATGGCATGATGGTTGCCGTTGATGGCTACAAGTACAACGTCTTCCTTGATTTCAGGGAGGTTCATCCCTCAAAACTGAGACCTTACTACCGACTTGCAACGGAACTCAAAGGACGCGGTGTTCCATCAATCGAGCTGGCCGCGCTCACCATGAGCCTCACCCCGCTCCACCGCATTATCACGACGGCGCTGGCTCCGACTGATCCGGTACTTGTTGAAGAGACGTTTGAAACAACTTTGGCCACTCTGCTTGATACTGTTGCGCGACAGTTCAGTGAACTCATGGAAAAACCGCTTGAAGTACCAGAAAACCTTGCGGCAGAGGCAACTGAGCTCTACCATCAGGCTCGTCTTTTGCCCGATCTGCTGAAAAAAAATTCAGAGTCCCGAAAACTTCAGACTGCTCTTGGTTTGAGCAGTAAAGAGGGCTCAGAGTATGAAACAATTGCAAGGCATTGGGTCATTCTCGACTCGCTGCAGCAGATGCTCACAGCAACTGGCTCACTGAACCTGAACCTTATCGACGACTGGCTGATGAGCGATGCGCTTCGGGCAATTTACCCTGAATCAGGAATGATCGGTATTCCGGGTGAATATCTTACCGACATGCTCGCCTGCATGCTCACTCCAAAAAAGGAAACCGAACCTGACCAGACTCCAGAAGAGCGTTTGCTGGCATTCATAAAAACAGTGAATAGCATCAACCGGTTGCATCTGGGCCGCCTTCTGCAATTTGATGAACGACACAACAAAACATGGTTCCGCGAACAGCGCTTCAGCGTACTCATGGCCTGGTTTATTATGCAGGAGTTACTGCTTGATACGAAAACTGCAATCGCCGAATGGATTGAAGCCTCGGAAAAACTTGACATGCAGACCTTCCTGTCAGGGTATGAGATGGGAGAGTTACTCCGGGAAAAAGCGTAAGAGGAGTGCCGGGATAATCAAAACAAGTTACGGTTACAGAAACTTGTTTTTAAACATCAACAGAAAAGCCCGGAGACACCGGGCTTTTCTGTTGACAGTTTGTATCGAGTTTATTACTTACCAACCATATTCTGCAAGAACACGCCAGGTATTAATAAGCAGGAACGCAAGAACAACAAGACCGAGCATAGTAAAGATCGGGCTTTTCTCTTCTCTTGATGCCTTGAAGTCAATGAATGGGACAAGAAGCCAGACAACAGCGCCCACAGTAATAAGAGCGATAGCAACAAGCTCGCCACCCTCAAACTTGAGATCTTTAAGCAACTGAAACTGTGCCCAGAAATACCATTCAGGTTTAATACCCATAGGCGCTGGATTAAGCGCATTGGCTTTCACGCCGATTTCCCATGGAAAGACTGCTGCAAGGTAAACAAGAAGGACAAAACCAATGATCCAGCCGATAGCATCCTTGGCAAGGAATGTCGGGAAAAACTTCTCGTATCCTTTGATCATCCCCGACTCCTTGTAGCCGATTGGAGCTGAAGTACCGAGCACCTGAACAAGCAGCAAATGTGCTGAAAGCACCAGCAGGAGAAGACCAGGAAGAAGAACAACGTGCAATGAGAACATACGGGTTAGTGTTTCGCCGCTGACCTCTTCACCACCACGAAGAATGTTGACAAGGAATGCGCCTCCTGGAGCTACTTTTGGCGTTTCCGTACCGACCTGGGTTGCAAAGAAAGCAAGTTCGTTCCAGGGAAGAAGGTATCCGGTAAAACCAAAACCGAGACTGAGCACAAGAAGCACAAAACCGCTCACCCACATCAGCTCTCGTGGTTTACGGTACGACTTCATGAAGAAGGTGCTGAACATGTGAATAAATGCCATCAGAACCATGAGGTTTGCCGACCATGCATGAATCTGGCGGATAAGCCAGCCAAAAGAGATTTCTCGCTGGATAAAGACAAATGAAGCAAAAGCCTCAGCTTCAGTTGGCTTATAATACTGCATGAGCAGTAGTCCGGTGATAATCTGGATCATGAAGAAAAACAGGGTAAGACCGCCAAAATAATACCAGAATGAGAGACGGTGCCTGGGAACTTCTTTTTTCTTCAGATAATCAATGACCGGCAGCATGACATAAAAGCGCTCCTGGAACCATGCGCCCAGGGAACTGATTCGGGAATCCTTGTAGGGATCTGTATCCGCCCTTTCTACCGGTGGTTTATAGACGCCGCTGTTCGATACGGCAGGTTTTGCTGCACCAGAGGCGGCCTGTTTGGCAGCGCCCGGAACTGCAGGTTTTGCGGCACCAGGAGCAGCCTGCTTGGCAGCGCCCGGAACGGCGGGTTTCGGCTTGGCTGGAGCACTTCCTGCCATAGCATTCTGATTGTTTTCAGCCATCTTTCCTGACTCCCTTGGTTTTCACGAATTAAAGGTTAAGCTTTTGAGATAATGA
>Ga0194037_1001114_pt1 | contig 19957 bp, 17 predicted proteins | sample JunL306m_MetaG_FD_148653 | JGI IMG/M metagenome (GOLD analysis project Ga0194037, IMG submission 148653) | Anoxic zone freshwater microbial communities from boreal shield lake in IISD Experimental Lakes Area, Ontario, Canada - Jun2016-L304-6m | ecosystem: Environmental > Aquatic > Freshwater >...
TTGTTGGATAGTATTCGAGACCCCTTGATTCATTTGATTCGCAATAGTATTGACCATAGTATTGAGTCGCCAGCGTTGAGGCTTGAAAAAGGTAAGTCAGAAGTGGCCGATTTAATACTGCGTGCTGCCCACCAAAACGGCATGGTGATCATCGAGGTGATTGATGATGGCGCAGGAGTGGACTATGCGCGTGTTCGCCAACGCGCCATATCAAATGGATTAATCTCCCCAGAAAAAGCCAGCGCCCTCAGTAATAAAGAATTAATTAATCTAATATTTTTACCCGGCTTTTCTACTAGAGATCAGGTTACTAATCTGTCTGGTAGGGGGGTTGGTATGGATGTCGTCAAAAACAATATTGAAAATATTGGCGGCAGTATTGAAATTACCAGCACGCCTAATCAAGGGACGCATGTTAAGTTAAAGATACCGCTAACACTGGCCATTTTGCCTACCCTCTTTGTTCAGAGTGGCGGGGAGATTTTCTTGATTCCACAAAATCGGATTTTAGAATTAGTCCGCTTTACTCCGAATGCCCCCAATAATGGGATAGAGGATTTTTATGGAACCCCCACATACCGCTTAAGAGATAGATTAATTCCATTACTTTTTTTAAACGAGCAGTTAAATTTACCCCAGCCAGCCCCCAATCCAAAGCAAAAACTATTTGTTGCGGTACTCAATTTCAATGGCACTATTTTTGGCTTGGTAGTTGAGGCGGTACTTAATATTCAAGATGTGGTTATCAAACCTTTGGGTGAACTATTAAGAGATCTATCCAAGTTTGCGGGAGCAACCATTATGGGTAATGGTGACGTGGCCCTGATTCTGGATGTCGATGGTATTGCGCGGCAATCTGGTTTGGTGGAGCGCCTCGATTTGAACCCAATTAGGCAGGATGAAAAATATGTCCCTGTCGTCGAGGAGATGGTTTCCATACTGCTATTTGAGATTCCGGGGCTACATAGGATTGCGCTTCCCTTGGATGCTATCGATCACATTGTGAAATTAGACGCTGCTCAAATACAGAAAAATGGAAATCGGGAAGTTGTTTACTTCAATGATCAGTTAATGAATTTAGTACGCCTCAATAATTATGTTAGTGGGGGCGCTAAAGGCGGAGATCAAGGCGCAGCGCGAGTGCCGGTATTGATTTGTCGTTACCGAAACGGTTTATATGGCCTTGTAGTCAAACAAGTGACTGATATCATTGAAGCTCCAGCCAAGTTACATGAGTTGGCAACGCCGCAAAAAGGTTTGAGTGGATCGATTGTGTACAAAGATCAAGTTATCAATGTTTTAGACTTAGAAGAGGTACTCATCATGCATAACATTCAGGAAGAATCCGGCGAGTACCCTCAAGTCATTGACGTGTATTTACCGCATTAATCATGGAACGTCCTTTTCTTACCTTTGGTGTCGGCTCTTATTTGCTTGGCGTACCCGCAGATGAGTTGATTGAAGTCAATCGAAACTTAAAGTGCACCAAGGTTCCAGGTAGCCCAAAAATGATCCGCGGTATTTTGAATTTACGCGGCTTACTTATGCCTGCAATTGATGTTGGGGCTTACTTAGATATTCCGGATGCCAAATCAGAATCATTTTGCATTATCTTGAACGTTCAAGGAAATCATATTGCTCTTATGGTGGATTCGATTGGGGATATTAATACCTTTAATGCCAGTGAGTTGGTCTTACCACCAACCCATCTATTTGGTCAGAGCCAAGAAGCGATTCTTGGAGCCTATCGGCTATCTGAAGGCCTCTTAATTATTTTAGATACTCCGGCCATTTCTCGTAATGCACAAAGTCATAATGGAAGTGCGCCTCTTGGATTTCAGTCTTTACCAGTTTTGAGTTAGGCAATCGCCTCTCTAATCATTCCCGCTGCAACCGTATGATTAGTCGCTTCGTCAATCAAGATAAATGCGCCGGTGTGTTGGGATTGAGAAAATAAATCGGCGGCAATAGGCTTTTGCAGAATAAAGTCAACACGTCCAATGGCATTGCTGGTAAGCGTATGTGTATCGCTTGTGTGTGAAAGCGTTTCTACATCTAATATTCTTTGAATCTCTTTGACTTTTGCACTCACGGTATTGCTGGTATGACGTAAAGCATATTTACGACTCAAAGAAAGTGGTTCACTATCTAACCAGCACAGATCTGCAGAAATGTGTTTACTCAGTGTTGGTGCATGACTATCCTCAGCACCAATAAACAGAGAGCCACGAGAAATATCGAGGTCTTCAGTGAGGCGGATGGCTACAGCATCACCCGTATGCGCTGATTCCACGGCATTATTGCCCCCTGCTTTAAAGTGATTTCCTAGATAGATTTCCGCTACAGTTGCCTCAGCATTACTCGGCAATACTTTGATTTTTTGTCCCTTATGAATGCTGCCAGATTCGATCTGACCCAGGTAGCCACGGAAGTCATCAGAGGCACTACCATCTTGACGGGCAATGTATTGCACTGGAAGACGTAAGGATAATTTTTCAGACTGCGGGCTAGTGTCAAGGCTTTCTAACCACTCTAATAGCGTTGGACCGTTATACCAAGGGGTCTCTTTGCTTGCGCTTACTACGTTGGCACCTAATAAGGCAGAAATAGGGATTAAGGTTGGCTTTGGTAGACCAATCTTTTGAGTTAAGTCTTCAATAGATTGGGCAATGGTGTTGAAGATCGGTTCATCAAAGTTAAACAAATCCATTTTATTCACAGCAAATACGACGTGACGCAGTCCCAGTAAATGAACCATTGCAGCATGACGCTTCGTTTGTGCCAATAAAGTGGCGGGTGAGGTGCTCAGATCTACGCGCGTAGCATCCACCAAGATTACCGCTACATCCGATTGGGAGGCCCCAGTTACTAAGTTGCGGGTGTATTGCTCATGTCCGGGGGCGTCTGCCACAATGAACTTACGCTGTGGTGTAGAAAAATAACGATAGGCCACATCAATGGTGATGCCTTGTTCACGCTCAGCCTCAAGTCCATCCGTCAGTAGGGCTAAGTCAACCCCAGCATCAGAAGAAGTAACACGAGCATGTTTGGTTTTGGATAAAGACTCTAATTGATCAACTAAAATTGATTTGGTGTCATATAACAAGCGACCAATCAAGGTGCTCTTGCCATCATCAACACTGCCTGCAGTGATGAAGCGAACGACATTTTGGTGGGGGGATGACATTAGAAGTAACCTTCTTTCTTACGGCGCTCCATAGAGGCCTCATTCGTTTGATCATCCATGCGAGTTGCGCCGCGTTCGGTAATTTCAGTAATGGCGGTTTCAGCAATGATCTCTAGTGGTGTAGCGGCAGTACTAAGTACCGGGCAGGTGCAGCTAATATCGCCAACTGTACGAAAGCGGACGCTGAGGATTTCGCTGATATCACCAGGCGCCTTAGGTGTTACATCCGTGACAGGAACCAAGAGTGTATTTTTCTTCACCACCTCACGTTGGTGGCTGTAGTAAATACTAGGAAGCTTTAATTTCTCGCGAGCAATGTATTGCCAGATGTCGAGCTCCGTCCAATTAGAGATGGGAAACACACGCATGTTCTCGCCTTTAGCGATACGGGCGTTATAGAGGTTCCAAAGCTCAGGGCGTTGCGCCTTGGGGTCCCACTGGCCAAACTCATCACGGAAGGAGAAGATGCGCTCTTTGGCTCTGGCCTTCTCTTCATCACGGCGGGCACCGCCCATCAGGGCATCGAATGCATATTCAGCAATAGTCTCTAGCAAGGTAATGGCTTGTGCAGCGTTACGTGAATCTGTTTCTTTGCGTAAACGTACAGTCCCTTTTTTGATCGAGTCTTCTACGTGGCCCACGATCAACTTCACCCCAGTGTTTTCAACTACTGCATCACGATAGGCAATGACTTCAGGATAGTTATGGCCGGTATCAATATGCAAGATCGGGAAGGGTAATTTCACGGGGCGATCACCAAACTGAAATGCCTTGCGTGCTAAGTGGAACATCACAATAGAGTCTTTGCCGCCCGAGAACAGCATGGCAGGATTGGCGCATTGCGAAACGACTTCACGAATGATATAGATTGATTCGGCTTCGAGCCAATCTAAATGATCATCCAGTAATTTTTGTGCTGACATTCTGTAATTTTTTCTACCAAGTTTGAATAATGAATTATTTATTTACGTGCAAGCCACATTCTTTGCTATCGCTTTGCAACCACCACCAGCGACCCGCACGAATGTCTTCACCCTTTTTAACTTGGCGTGTGCAGGGCTCACAGCCAATGCTAGGGAAGCCCTTCAGGTGTAGCGGATGAATCGGAACACTCTCTTGTTTGATATAAGCCCAGATATCTGCTTCAGTCCAATCAAACAAGGGATTGAATTTAGCAATACCTCTTGCATCGTCTAATTCTTCTAAATTGAGTTCGGTGCGCGTCGTTGATTGCTCGCGTCTTTGACCGGAAATCCAGGCATCAGCTCCCAGTAAAGCTTCATTAAGCGGCTTGATCTTGCGAGCACCACAACAGGCTTTCTTGGGTTCTTCACCATCATAAAAACCATTCATGCCATATTGATCTACAAAAGCTTGTACATCCGCATCCTGCGGATAGACCGTCGCAATGGACACGCCATAGTGATTTTCAGTGGCCTTCACCATATCAACCGTTTCTTGATGCAAGCGACCCGTTGCAAGGGTAAAGAGCTTGATTTTGGCTTTGAACTTAGCAATCGCATCGGTAATCACCATGTCTTCTGCAGCCAAGCTGGTCGCAAAGCGCACATCAGGGAATCGATTGGAGAAATCGATCAAGCGCTGCTTCAGGACTGCAGATTTATCGGCAAGTTCAGTAGGTGTGAGAGTGCTTGGTGGGACAGACCACAATTCAGGCTGAATCATGACGAAACTAATTTAATGCCAACCAGAAATAAAGTTCCCGCAAGCGTGGTTCTAGTGGCTTTTTCTGAAAGGGTGCTAGACAATCTTGCACCTAACCAAATCGCTGGTACAGAGCCAATTAATAATCCAAACAGTAAGTCAAAGTGAACGTTCCCCAGCCACCAATGGCCTAAGCCCGCTAGTGCAGTGAGGGGAACGGCGTAGGCAATATCAGTACCAGCCACTTCTGCAGCTTTCAGGTGTGGATAAAGCAAGAGAATTAAGGTGGCGCCAATGGCGCCTGCACCAATGGAGGAAACAGTAACCAGAATACCGATTACCGCACCAACAAAGATAGTTGCAAACTTCAGAGAGTTGCCTTTTGGGAGATAACTTGGATTAGCTTGGACCCACTTCAAAATCTTTGCTCTAAATAAAAGTGATGCTGCTGTGAGCAATACAGAAATTCCAATTGAAAAACTAATGAGATGGTTAAAGTCTTTTGAGACAGGACCTATATGCTTGAGGACAAGAATAGAGCCTACAGCTGTAGTGAGACTGCCGATGCAGAGCAGTTTGACAACCTCCCAACGCACATTACCGTGAAGTCGATGCGCTGCCGTTCCAAAGCCTTTGGTGATGGCAGCAAACGCTAAGTCGGTACCTACGGCAGTAGTTGGCGCTATGCCAAAAATAATGGTGAGCAGAGGAGTCATTAACGAGCCGCCACCAACACCGGTCATACCGACCAAGAGTCCAACAAGCGCGCCAGAGATAATGAATTGGGATGAATCAAGAAAGAATTGCAGCATTGTGTGTTCAGTTGACTTAAGTAAATGACTGCTCAAACTCTTCTAGTTTGATGAAGTTCATTAGGAAAAGGATTTGACGTTGAAAGGTTTTGCGCTCAGCGATCTTGTCGTGAGGCAAGCGATCATGTTCGCGTAAGAGCTGGGTAATAACGGGGTTGTAATGCTCGCGAACGGGGGACATCAAATTTCCTTGGTAAATATCTCGTTAAGGAGAATGTACCAAGGGGTTTATATATCTACAAGGAATATATAGCGATATCTAAATTACTTTTAGGTATAAAGAAAGAGTCTAATGCGGTCTAATTACTTTTCAACGAAAGCGCGTTCGAAGACGTAATCACCTAATTGGCCTAAGCTTGGAGAAACCTTAAATCCTTTGGCATCCAGCATCTCGGCAGTCTCTTTCAGCATGGAGGGGCTACCACAGATCATCGCTCTATCTACTGCTGGATCCAGTGGCGGCAAGCCAATATCTTTAAAGAGTTGACCAGACTCAATAGCAGTAGTGAGACGGCCGGTGTGCTTGAATGCTTCACGAGTTACGGTTGGGTAATAGATGAGTTTTTCACGAATGATCTCGCCGATGTATTCATCTTGAGTAAGCTCATTCTTGATGTAATCACCATAAGCAAGCTCGTTAACCAAACGAACGCCATGAATCAATACGACTTTTTCAAATTTCTCATAAGTGTCTGGGTCACGAATGATGCTCATAAATGGCGCCAAGCCAGTGCCAGTGCTAAACAGGTAAAGATGCTTGCCGGGATTTAAGTCATCGATGACTAAGGTGCCAACAGATTTCTCGCTTACCAGTATGGGGTCTCCCACCTGAATTTTCTGCAAACGCGATGTTAGTGGGCCATCTTGAACCTTAATGCTTAAGAACTCGAGATGTTCTTCGTAATTTGGACTGGCAACACTATAGGCCCTCACCAAGGGTTTGCCTTCAACCTCAAGGCCAATCATCAAGAAGTGTCCACTACGAAAGCGTAGACCTTTATTACGAGTGGTGGTGAAGCTAAAAAGCGTGTCGTTCCAGTGATGAACGGTGAGAACAGTTTCGGTGTGATATGCGGCCATAAATGCTTGTAAATAACAGACTTCGTTTTTAAGAATCGTTGATTATCCCATTCCTGGAGGCTAATTTCTTGGCAAATGCTCTATATAAAGGACTAAGTAGTGATATACATCAAATTTTTGGTAATAAGACCAAGCCTTTATAGGCATGTCCTGAGGGCACTATGATGTCTAAATGAGCTCAACCCGCTATTTATACCTTTCTTTATTCAGTCTTGGACTAGTTGTTTTTGCTGTCATTCTTCAGCAAGTGGGGTACCAAGGGGTGAGTTTCTTGCCGTGTCCCTTATGTATTTTGCAGAGAGTAGCTTATCTCGGAATTGCGATTTTCTGCTTTTTGGCGCTTAGCTTTGCTCCCTTGAGAAAACTATTTCATGGTCTTGCTGCCTTGTTTGCGGCATACGGCTTATTTGTTGCGGCGAGGCAGGTTTGGCTGCTATCTCATCCAGAAACCTCATGTGGTATCGACCCGCTAGAGACTTGGATTAATCAGTTTCAGCTAGCGCAGGGATTGCCTTGGTTATTTAAAGCAGATGGGCTTTGCTCAGCAAAGTTGCCAGCTATTTTGGGATTACAAGTTCCCGAGTGGTCTTTGCTCTGGTTCGCAGTACTCTTTCTGCTCTTGTTAGTCACTTTCTTCAAAAAGCAAAAGTGATGTTAGTTGAGCTTGCGCAATAAGTTTGCGTAATAAGTTTGCGCAATCAGTTTGCTTAATGAGCTTATCTAATGGGTCTGTCCAATAAAAAAGCACCCTAGGGTGCTTTTCTTCTTCATCTTCTGCCGTTTCACAATAACTTGAAGATACTTTTGACTCTGAATTACTCTTCTTCACGACGCAGGTGAGGGAACAGAATCACATCACGAATGTTTGGTACGTCTGCGAGGAGCATCACCAATCGGTCAATACCAATCCCACAACCACCAGTCGGAGGCATGCCGTACTCAAGAGCGCGAATGAAGTCATGGTCAAAGTACATCGCCTCTTCATCGCCTGCTTCTTTTTGTTCTACTTGCTTACGGAAGCGGTTGGCTTGATCTTCAGCATCATTGAGCTCTGAGAAGCCATTGGCAATTTCACGTCCAGTAATAAACAATTCAAAGCGTTCAGTAATACCTGGGCGGGTATCGGATTCTCTAGCGAGCGGGCTCACTTCAATTGGGTAATCAATGATGTACGTTGGCTCCCAAAGATGTTCTTCAGCAACCAATTCAAACAAAGCTAACTGTAGAGCGCCAATACCTGCGTTCTTGAGGGTTGGGGAATCTGGATTCTCACCACCCTTTTTCAATTCAGTGCGAATGAAATCAATGTCTTCAAGTTGTGCTGCTTCGTAGTTCTTACCGGATTGGACACAGTACTTCAGAATTGCTGCAGTAATAGTTAAGCGTTGGAATGGCTTGCTGAGATCGAGCTCACGACCTTGGTGGGTCAATACGGCGGTACCTTGAGCATCCATTGCAGCGGCACGGATTAAGCCTTCCGTGAAATCCATCAGCCAACGGTAATCCGTATAGGCTGCATAGAACTCCATCATCGTAAATTCAGGATTGTGACGTGGGCTGACGCCTTCGTTACGGAAGTTGCGGTTGATTTCAAAGACCCGTTCAAAGCCACCTACTACTAAACGCTTGAGATACAGTTCTGGCGCAATACGCAAGAACATTTGCATGTCTAAAGCATTGTGGTGAGTGATAAAAGGTTTTGCAGTAGCACCACCGGGAATCGGGTGGAGCATGGGTGTTTCGACTTCCATAAAGTCGGCATCAAGCATATGGCGACGTAGTGATGCAATCGCATTACTTCGCGTTTTGAAAGTATTGCGACTTTCTGGATTGACGATCAGATCGACATAGCGCTGACGGTATTTGGTTTCTTGATCCGATAGTCCATGAAACTTATCTGGCAATGGACGTAAGGACTTGCTGAGTAAGCGCAAGCTGCTACTTTCAACTGATAACTCGCCTTTATTGGTCTTAAAGAGAGGACCTTCGGCTGAAATGAAGTCGCCCATATCCCAGTGCTTAAACGCGCCATGGGTTTCAGCACCGCTGAGCTCATCGCTAATATAGAACTGAATTTGACCGCTGCGATCTTGGATGGTTGCAAAGCTGGCTTTACCCATCACGCGTTTGAGTATCATGCGTCCGGCGACCTTCACATGAACCTTCTTGGACGCAAGCTCTTCTTTAGTGAGGCTATCGTAGTGGGTATGCAGGTCGGCTGCTAAATGCGTAGGGATAAAATCATTTGGAAAGGCAATACCGCCTGCACGTAGCTTGGCCAGTTTTTCACGGCGCTCGGCAATGATATGGTTCTCATCCACTACTTCAGTGGCTGTTGCTGACGTGTTATCTGAGTTGATCTTATCGTTCATATTTGTGGGTAATTAAACGCCTTGCTTCAGGCTGGCTTCAATAAAAGCATCCAGATCACCATCTAATACTTTTTGGGTATTCGAGATCTCGACGTTGGTACGTAAATCTTTAATGCGGCTTTGGTCTAAGACGTAAGAGCGAATCTGATGACCCCAGCCCACATCGGTTTTGCTAGCCTCTAACTTATCTTGTTCTACACGACGCTTTTGCATTTCATGTTCGTAGAGGCGAGACTTCAACATCGTCATTGCTTCAGCGCGGTTGCGGTGCTGACTGCGATCGTTCTGGCACTGCACCACTATTCCAGTCGGTAAGTGAGTTAGACGCACAGCAGAGTCGGTTTTATTAATGTGCTGACCACCCGCACCAGAGGCGCGATAGGTATCTGTGCGAATGTCTGCGGGATTCACATCGATCTCAATCGAGTCATCAATTTCTGGATAAACATAGATGCTGGCGAAGGAAGTATGGCGACCATTGGATGAATCAAATGGGGACTTACGAACCAAACGATGTACACCAGTTTCTGAGCGGAGGTGTCCGTAAGCGTATTCACCATCAACCTTGATCGTGGCACTCTTAATGCCGGCAACGTCACCATCAGACTCTTCGAGAATTTCTGTTTTGTAGCCTTTGCGTTCGCAATACTTCAGGTATTGACGATAGAGCATGCTGGCCCAATCACAGGCCTCAGTACCACCAGCGCCCGCTTGAATATCAATAAAGCAACTGCAGGGATCCATCTCATTGTGAAACATCCGGCGAAATTCTAAATCGCCCACAATCTTGCTATAGCCCTCTACATCAGATTCGATAGCAGCAATCGTATCGAAATCACTTTCTTCTTTTGCCATATCAAAAAGCTCAATGGCGCCAGTAATATTGGTATTTAAATCAGTCAGAGTGGCAACAACGCCGTCGAGCAATTTCTTTTCTTTGCCTAGGGCTTGTGCTTTCTTTTGATCATCCCAAATAGTGGGATCTTCCAGAATAGAGTTAACTTCAGTAAGGCGACGTGACTTTACTTCGAAGTCAAAGATACCCCCGAAGAGCTTGCTCACGGGTGAGCAGGTCGGACAGAGTATTCGAAATCGTATTTAATTGTTCAGCTTCCATCCCCTAATTATAAGGGGGTTATTGCTCCGGCCCTTTAGGATCCAGTACTTTCATCATGGGCCTCAATCATCAGTTGGACGCGGGCTTGACCCTGGTAGCGATCGGTGACCAGGCGGTAGGCGAGCTTGGCTTTAGGCGGCAGACTTTGGGTACGGTTAAACCAAACGGCAGTGAGCGGTTTGCTAGTAGATTGTCCCTCAGCCGCGCCTAGGGGGCGAACCAGAAGGCGCAAATGCTTTTCTTTCATCAGACTTTGTTGGGTAATCTCAAACTCTCCGTAAAAGACGGGTTGCGGAAAGCCTTGGCCCCAGATTTCTTCAGCAAGGAGGTCGCCAATCTCTGGAGTAAATTCTGCTGCCTCAAGAGCGCCATCATGGGTATGGCGCCGTTCCAATAATTCATCACTTAATAAGCTACTTGCCACTTCCTGAAAGCAGGCATCAAACTTGTCAAAATCCTGCTTGCGGATAGTTAAACCTGCAGCCATAGCATGACCACCAAATTTTAAGATGAGCCCAGGCTCTCGCTTAGAAACTAAATCGAGCGCATCTCTTAGGTGAAAGCCAGTCAATGACCTACCCGATCCACGCAGTTCCTCACCTGTACTACCATCGCCAGGAGCAAAAACAATAGCGGGGCGATTGAAGCGCTCTTTCAGTCGCGAAGCTACGATTCCAACAACCCCTTGATGCCACTCTGGGTTCCAAAGGCAAATGCTGGTTCTTTGTGCCATTGTTCCAGCCAATTGATCTTCTGCTAGATGAGCAAGCGCTGTCTCTTGCATACCGGTTTCAATCACACGTCGTTCGCGATTAATGCGATCGAGTTCGTGCGCCAGATTGAGGGCTTCATCTACGTTATCAGTCAGCAATAACCGAATACCCAAAGTCATATCTGCCAAGCGTCCAGCAGCATTTAATCGCGGACCGATTGCAAACCCCAGGTCGAAGGTATTTGCCTTGCGTGGATCACGGGCAGCCGCCTGAAACAGGGCCTGAATTCCTGCTTGAGATACACCAGCCCGAATACGCTTTAAACCATTCGAAACCAGTATCCGATTATTGCGATCCAGTTGCGCGACATCAGCAACGGTACCTAAGGCTACCAAATCTAATAAGTTCTCAATCTTTGGTTGATTCTCGTTAGTAAATTTACCCCGCTTACGCAGTTCTGCACGTAAAGCCACTAATAAATAGAACATGACGCCCACCCCAGCAAGCGCTTTACTGGGGAAGTTGCAGCCCGGTTGATTGGGATTAACGATGGCAGTTGCATTGGGCAGTCGATCGCCGGGTAAGTGGTGATCTGTCACGATCACTTCCATACCGAGTTCACGGGCACGATCTACCCCGGCTTCACTAGCAATACCGTTATCAACCGTAATCAGGTATTGGGGTTTGGGTATTTGTTGGGCAGCAAGCTCGACTACTTCTGGTGTGAGGCCATAGCCCATCGTAAAGCGATTGGGTACTAAAAACTGAATAGGAGTCTCGGGACCGCCCAGCATACGCAAACCCCGCAGACCAACAGCACAAGCGGTCGCACCATCGCAGTCATAGTCTGCCACGATGAGCATAGGTTCTTTGCGTTCAAGAATATCGGCTAGTAATGATGCTGTGCTGATGCAATTCATGAGATCTACTGGCGATAGTAATTGTTTCAAATCCAGTGAGAGTTCTTCGGGGGACTCAAGACCACGTGCAGCATAGAGTCTGGCTAGCAATGGATGAAGACCACTTTGATGCAACCAGGTAGCCGTCCGCTCAGAGAAGGGGCGCTGTGAAAATAATCCCATTAGAGAATGATTTCTTTCCAGGTTAGTGGTACAGATTTTTTCCAGAAGGCCCAAGACTTTTTGTAAAGATCCTTTGTGGTCAGAACTCGTTTACGCACTTTCCCTTTGGGAAAGTCGATGAGATGGATTTCATCAAGCTCTTTTTCCAGAAGTGCCTTGCTGAGTTTGGGCCAAATGCGTTCAGGATGGTCTAGCCAGGCAAAAGATCCAGGCGCCATCCGTATATGAAATTCTTTTTCGTGAGGGAGATGAAGTAGCTTTGCTAATCCTGCGAGGATTGGGTGTGATCCGCAAAGACGTTGGGAGTGTTTCAATATCTCAGGCGTCTTAACATCATTGAGCTTGCCGATGCCGCTAATCCACACGGAATTGATGCTGGGCATACCCACTTGTTCGCGCTCTTGATTGACCGAGCCGATATGCCAAAGCATTTGAATTTCATTCTGTAATTTACGCCACCGTTTTGCAATGCCTGCGTCATTGGTATCTCGTGGCATCCACCACTCAATATTTCTGCCATGGGCTTGATCGACGCTGTAACTCGCTAAGCTGGCAAAAGGGCCTGCAGGGATAAACCAATAGCGAGAGCCTTGGTAAAGAATGCTTGACTGAAAGTCTTCTTCGATGAAGGGGAGTGCGGCTTGGAGAAGTTCAGTGGATTCAGCTTCTGTCAGATCGATCTGATTTTGTCCCATCAGAATTAAATGGTCTCGGCTAGCGTGAAGATGAACAGGTTGAAGGCAAGCGATGACTTCCGCGGGGTTTACTACTTGAGATGTTTGCCCCAACAGCAGGACTGGCGCTAAGGGCACATCATTTCCCAACAAAAAACGTTCGTGAGGCAGACCTTTAAGGGGTCGATCTCCAATAACCTGACCTTCCTCAGAGTCAAGGGCATCCTCCCCTGCAAGCATGAGGGTGAAGCGCTTTTGGGCGCTTTGTGAGGAATTGGATATTGTGGTCATTCCCCTGATTTTAGGTGGCATTTAGGTATTCCATCAGTTTGTCCTTGCAATTGTCTAAACTGTGGCTATGTTGAGACTTCCTATTGAGCTAGAAATTGGCCTACGCTATACCCGATCTAAGCGTCGCAAGACGGTGGGCAAGCGCGACGGCTTCCTCTCTTTTATTTCCGGAATCTCCACCGCGGGTATCGCTTTGGGTGTGGCTTCTCTGATTGTTGTTCTGTCAGTCATGAACGGTTTTCAGAAAGAAGTGCGCGATCGTATGCTGTCTGTTCTGTCCCACGTGGAAATTACTACGCCAGAAGGATTGGCAAATTGGGAGCCACTGGCTCTTAGAGTGGCTGCACAACCGCATGTAGTTGGTGTTGCACCCATGGTTAGCTCACAAGGCTTGCTCAGTCGTGAAAATGTGATGCGTGGTGTTGCTATACGGGGTATCTCTCCATCAGATGAGGGTAAGGTTTCCGATCTACCAAAACAATTTGTTGCAGGCAATATTGACGACCTCAAACCTGGAAGTTTTGGTGTCGCTTTGGGCGCGCAACTGGCTGCGATGGTCGGGGCACATGTTGGTGATCGGATTAATCTGATTGTTCCTGAGAGTGATTTAACGCCTGCTGGCGCAATGCCTCGGATGCGTACACTTCAAGTAGTCGGCATTGTAGATAGCGGTCATTATGAATACGACAGCTCCTTAGCCATCATGCATTGGAAGGATGCTGCTGCCTTATTACGCTTGCATGATCCTTCTGGTTTGCGGATTAAGGTAGACGATATGCAGCGTGCTCCAGAGATTGCGAATGCATTGGCTGGTATTGTTCCGCAAGCCCTTTGGGTAACTGACTGGTCACGCTCGAATCGCAACTGGTTTGCTGCTGTTCAAACTGAGAAGAAGATGATGTTTATCATCCTGACCTTAATTATTGCTGTGGCTGCATTCAATCTGGTTTCGACTTTAGTGATGACGGTGAATGAGAAGCAAGCAGATATTGCTATTTTAAGAACCATGGGTGCAAGCCCTGGATTGATTCAACGCATCTTTTTGATTCAGGGTCTGGCGATTGGCATACTCGGTTCTTTATCAGGGGTAGGCTTAGGTTTGCTCATTGCGCTTAATATCGATGTCATTGTTCCAGCTATTGAAGCGATCTTTCGGGTACGCTTCTTGCCGCGCGAGGTTTACTTTATTAGTGAACTTCCTTCTGACGTCAGATTGAGCGACGTGGTCACAGTAGGGCTGATGGCGTTTGGCCTTTCTATTCTGGCTACCCTCTATCCAAGTCGTCGTGCCGCCAAGGTACAGCCTGCGGAGGCCTTGCGCTATGAATAACTTAGTAATAATGGCGAGAGGCTTGGCAAAGACTTACGGTCAGGGGCCGACTGCGGTTGAAGTTCTCAAGGATATTGACTTAGATGTGATGCCTTCTGAGAAGGTGGCTATTGTTGGGGCATCAGGCTCGGGTAAAAGTACTTTATTGCACCTTCTGGGTGGTCTAGACACTCCTAGTGCTGGCTCAATCGTATTGGTGGGTTCAAACCTGAATCAATTAGCAGTAAAAAAATTAGATCAACTACGCAATCATAGTCTTGGCTTTATTTATCAATTTCACCATCTCTTAGATGAATTTAGTGCTGTTGAAAATGTGGCGTTGCCATTGCGTATTCGTGGCCTAGGTAATGATGAGTCGATGGAGCGTGCCAGCAAGATCTTAAAAGCTGTAGGATTAGCCGCTCGCGAGTTACACACTCCAGGTGAGTTATCAGGTGGTGAGCGTCAACGGGTTGCAGTCGCAAGAGCCTTAGTTGGTAATCCTGCTTGTGTGTTGGCTGATGAGCCAACCGGAAATCTGGATACAGAAACTGCCGATGGTGTGTTTGACTTGATGCTAGAGATTGCTCGCGAGCAGGGCACTGCTTTCGTGATCGTAACCCATGATCCCATTCGCGCAAAACGGTGTGACCGAATTTTGCATTTAGAGCGCGGAGTATTAAAGACGTTTTCTCAATGAGTGAGAAGCTAAAGTTGCCAATGTGGATAGATACCCATTGCCATCTGGATGCGCCTGAATTTGCAGATAATTTGTCTAAAGTCATACAGTCTGCGCTAGATAACCATGTCCAGGCCATTTTGTTGCCTGCCGTGAAGGCAGGGGATTGCAAACAGGTTCGTAAGCTTGCCAATCAATATGGAGAGCAGATTCCGGGTTTGGTGTACACCCTCGGAATTCATCCCCTCTATATCAATCAAGCACAAGAGGGCGATATTGCTCTGCTTGAGCAAGAAATCCGTCAAGCACTTTCTGATCCTCGGTTTGTTGGTGTGGGCGAGATCGGTTTGGACTATTTTGTTGAGGGTCTTGATCTCCACAAACAAGAATACTTCTTTCATGCGCAATTGGATTTGGCGCAGCAATATCAGTTGCCCGTGATCCTTCACGTGCGTCGGTCTCAAGATGCCATTCTCAAAGCCTTACGTCGTCGCAGGGTGCCTAGCGGCATAGCACATGCATTTAATGGCAGCTTTCAGCAGGCTGAGCAATTTATCGAGTTGGGCTTTAAGTTAGGCTTTGGTGGTGCGGCCACGTATGAGCGAGCATTGCAAATTCGCCGCCTTCTCCAAGAGTTACCTCTAGAATCAATTGTTACAGAAACCGATGCGCCTGATATTCCACCGGCATGGTTAAAAGCAGAAGGTCTCGCCTTTAATCAGCCTGCATTTTTACCACGTATAGCTAAAGAGCTTGCAGCCATTCGTGGAGTGAGTGAAGTAGAATTTGCATCAATAACATGGCGCAATGCCATGCAGGTATTGCCTCGTTGGTCAGCGCTATGTGCCGATCTTCTTATTCCTAATCTAACTCCTTAAGCCTTTGCGCTTGGCTATTACGGCGTTCATCGCCGGGGGTTCGCTTCTTCTATTTCTGCCACAAGTTCCCTTCTATTGGGTGCAGATCTGTTTAATGGGTAGTATTTTTTGCATGGTGCTCTGGTTACTGAATCGCCAATCCAAAGTTTATGGAAGGGTGGCTTTAATCATCCTGATGTTTATTTTGGGTTTCGCCTGGAATGCACGTTATGCCCAAAATCGCCTGAATCATATTCTTACCTCAGATCTAGAAGGTATTGATTTAATGATTGAAGGTCGAGTAGTCGCTTTACCTCAGGGCAATACTTTTGGTGCTAAGTTTGCATTTGAGGTTGATGATGCTATTGCTCATGGGGAGTTAATAAACCATTTTCCACAACAGATTTATTTGAGCTGGCAGCCTGCCTGGAGAAATCCTCAAGATATTCCCGAGGTCATTCCGGGACAACGCTGGAAGTTCAAGGTCAAACTCAAGAGGCCTTATGGCTCACTAAATCCCCATACCTTCGATTTTGAGCGCTGGTCTTTTCATCAAGATTTTGGTGCTAGTGGGTCAATCAGATCTGGCGAATTATTAATAGAGAAAGATATTGGCCTTACTGAATTTACCTTAGCGATGGAGTATCAGCGCTGGAAGTTGCGTAACAAAATAAAACGTTTACTGCCTTTAGATGCACGTTATGGTGGTGTGATCGCTGCATTGGTGATGGGAGATCAAAATGCCATTGATCAAGCAGATTGGCGCGTATTTAACATTACTGGCATTGGGCATCTAATCTCTATTTCTGGTTTGCATGTAACTATGCTGGCTGGTCTTGGTGCCGGGGTAGCTAGTTTTCTGTGGCGTCGTAGAACTCTCCCCCTCATTATTCCGGTAAGTAAGATAGCTGCTGCAGCAGGTTTTCTGACGGCATTTATCTACGCGTGGTTAGCAGGCTTTCAAATACCTGCACAAAGAACGATGTATATGGTGGGGGTGGTCGCGTTTGCATTATGGTCTGGCAGAAATCCCCGCTCGTTTGATATCTGGTGGTGGGCTTTAGCTTTTGTTCTACTCATTGATCCCATGGCCCCTTATACCCCTGGATTCTGGCTATCATTTGGCGCAGTCGCAGCCATTTTGTATGCGATGAAAGACTCTGGCGGTCTCTTAGGTATACCTACGGGTATAGAGCTAGAGATGCACTGGCTAGACAGAATTAAACAAGCCCTACTTGAAGCCTGCCGTGTTCAGGCCGTTGTCACGATTGCGCTACTACCACTCACACTGTATTGGTTTTATCAGGTCTCGATTGTGTCTCCGCTTGCTAATGCATTTGCCATTCCATTAGTGAGCTATGTTGTAACCCCTTTAGCCATTAGCGGGGCACTCTTGCCTGAGTTTATTGGTAAATACTGCTTACTGATCGCCCATGTCTCGATGGAATATTTAGCGCTTGCACTCAGTGGGATGGCCGCTTGGCCATGGTCTGTTGCACTATCTCATCAACCCCATTGGTGGGCACTTGCCATCGCAGTGATCGGAGTGGTGATAGCGATTCGACCGGGCCCTATTAGAGATTCCTGGAAATCCAGACTGCTGGGCTTGGCTTTAACGAGTGCCTTATTGATCAACCCCTTTGAAACTAGCATTACTCCAGGGGGCTTTAGGGCCAGCGTTCTAGATATTGGCCAAGGCACTGCTGTATTGATTGAAACTACGCATAAGAAATTACTGTATGACACAGGGCCTATACAAGGAAAGAAGGATGATGCTGGCCAACGAATCATCCTGCCATTTTTGAGAGGCAGGGGGATTGATCAAGTTAATCGAATGGTAATTAGTCATAGCGACAGCGATCATATTGGTGGTGCAGCGACTTTACTAAAAGAGATCCGTTTTGATTCAATGATCGGTTCTTTGCCAAGCACCAATCCCTTGCTAACGAATTTAAGTTCCAGAAAAATACCCAGTATTCCCTGTCGCTATGGGCAGTACTGGGTTTGGGATGAGGTGGAGTTTTACATATGGCATCCACATGCAGAAACACTTTTTACCCCAACTCAAGATGGTAAGCCCAATGAGATGAGTTGCGTCTTAGAGGTCAGAACTCAGACTACCTCGTTCTGGTTGACGGGCGATGTAGAAAAGCAAGGTGAAGCAGATATTTCTTCTAGGCTAAATCTGGAAAACTTACGTGCACTTGAGGATAAAGCGTTGATCTTTATGGCGCCCCATCATGGGAGCAAGACATCGTCATCTATAGAGCTACTCAACAAACTCAAGCCAGATCAAGCCTTTGCACAAAATGGGTATCGGAATCGTTATGGGCATCCTCATCCCACAGTAACGGCCCGTTATGAGAGCTTAGGAATTCCGTTTTATCAAACGCCTCAAACGGGTGCGCAAATATGGACTTTTCATGCGCAGGATACGAAAGCAGTGAATCCGGTCTTCTGGAGGTACAGCGGCAAAAGACTGTGGCATCGCTTCCCAGATTAGGTAGGTAAGGGTCCATCTCAGCTAATAAATATGGTGGAATTACTAATTCATCGTAATGATTTACTATATGAGCACTATCTTTTCACAATGGATAAGTACCCATGTCCCAGCTTGACTCCCATGAAGTAGAACGAGAGATCCATTCTTTAAAAGAGACTATTAATGCGCTTAGAGACGCACTAGAGTCTAAGGAGCTGGAGGGAGAAAGGCTATTACAAGAATTACGTCAAGCTTCACAGGACCACACTAAACAACTCGAAAGCACAGTTGATCGAATGAGGACTCGACTGGAGGAAGAGAGTCAGGCTCGAGATTCTCAAATCCAACAGGAGACGCAATTTCTCAAAGATCAACTCGAGCAGTCTCGCCAGACTATTGTTGCTTTAAGAAATCAGCTAGAGGCCAAAAAACATGAGTAAAGCCAATACACCATTGCAAGTGAAAAAGTCACGCTTATCTAGCATTCGTGATGAAGGTATGTTGCGCCTTTTAATTGCTATTTCTGAAGATCTGGCTGCTTTTGATGATCTTGATGAGGCCCTGCGTTACTTGGTTGAAGAATCCTCCAAGGCCGTTCAGGCAGATCGTGCATCATTATTTTTAAATGATCCCGTTACCAAAGAGCTTTACACCAAATTTGCCCAAGGTAATCTTGCTCAAGAAATCCGCATCATGAATGATTCGGGGATATCTGGGGCTGTATTCCAGAGTGGTCAAGCGATTATTGTGGATGATCCCTATGCTGATGCGCGTTTTAATCAACGGGTTGACGAGCAAACGGGATATCAAACTAAAAATATTATTGCCATTCCTGTAAAAACGGTACGTGGTGAGATTATTGGTGTTTTACAAGCCCTGAATAAGCAAAAGGGTCGATTCACCAAAAAAGATTTAACACTACTGGAATTGATTACTACTCAGGCATCGCAATTTCTCAGTGGAATGATTGAACTGAAAAGGGTAGAAAAATTACGAAAACATGAAATTGAGTTTCTCGAAGTGATTTCAGAAATGACTTCAGATATCAATATTGAATCTTTATTACAAAAAGTGATGGCTGAGGCAACGCGCATGTTAGGCGCTGAGAGATCAACCTTATTTTTGAATGATAAAAAAACAAATCAGCTATGGTCTCAGGTGGGTCAGGGCTTGGGCGCCATGCAAATCCGTTTGCCAAACCATATGGGGATTGCTGGCACCGTTTTTACCAGTGGCAAGACAGTCAATATCCCTCATGCTTATGCGGATCTTCGTTTTAATCCAGCTTTTGATCGGAAGTCTGGATTTTTTACCCGCTCTATTCTCTGCGTACCGATTAACAATAAAGCGGGTGAAGTGATTGGAGTTACCCAAGTTCTCAATAAGAAAAATGGGAGTTTCACGACAGAAGATGAATCGCGTTTAAAGACCTTCACAGCTCAAATAGCCATTTCTCTCGAAAATGCTAGCTTATTTGCAGATGTACAAAATATGAAAAATTACAACGAAGGTATTTTGCTTTCGATGACGAATGCTGTATTAACGTTTGATGAAGAGGGAAAACTCAAAACCTGCAATAAAACAGGTGAGAAGATTTTTAATCAGGAAGAGGCCGGGTTATTAGGTAAAACGGACGA
>Ga0194037_1001116_pt1 | contig 19943 bp, 17 predicted proteins | sample JunL306m_MetaG_FD_148653 | JGI IMG/M metagenome (GOLD analysis project Ga0194037, IMG submission 148653) | Anoxic zone freshwater microbial communities from boreal shield lake in IISD Experimental Lakes Area, Ontario, Canada - Jun2016-L304-6m | ecosystem: Environmental > Aquatic > Freshwater >...
GGACATATCAATATATTGACCTTCACCGGTACGATCACGATGAATGATGGCTGCCAGAATTGCAGAAGAGGCATACATGCCTGTAAAAATATCGGCAATCGCAACCCCAGATTTTTGAGGGCTGGCACCTTCAAAATCTTCAGCTTCACCGGTCACACTCATAAAGCCACCCATGCCTTGAATGATGAAATCGTAACCAGGGCGTTGTGCATAAGGACCAGTTTGACCAAAGCCAGTAACGGAGCAATACACTAAATCGGGCTTCACCTTTTTGAGGCTTTCATAATCAAGACCATATTTAGCTAGATCACCCACCTTGTAGTTTTCAATCACCACATCTGACTCTGTTGCAAGCTTGCGAATGATCTCCTGACCCTCAGGCTTAGCAATATCGATGGTGATGGAGCGTTTATTGCGGTTGATGCAAATGAAGTAGGCAGACTCTTCGGTTTCTTTGCCATTGGCATCTTTGGCAAAAGGAGGGCCCCAATGGCGGGTATCATCACCTGCGCCTGGCCGTTCGACTTTAATGACATCGGCACCAAGATCTGCCAGATTTTGGGCACACCAAGGGCCAGCCAGAACCCGACTAAGGTCTAAAACACGAATATGACTTAAGGCTCCCATGCCCTGATTTTGGCATGGATGGCAGGGGAATTCTTGAAAAGTTCCGCTTTGAGCTCAGACATGACTACAATTTGCGCGCATGGCTACCCGTAAAACATCCGAATACAGCGAATCGTCGATTCAGGTCCTAAAGGGGCTAGAACCCGTCCGCCAGCGCCCGGGGATGTACACCCGCACCGACAATCCCTTGCATGTGATTCAAGAGGTCTTAGATAACGCCTCGGACGAAGCATTAGGCGGCTTTGGCAAGCACATTATTGTGACCATGCATACCGATGGCAGTGTGAGCGTGGAAGATGACGGTCGAGGAATTCCAGTGGGAATGCACCCAACTGAAAAACTACCTGTAGTCGAAATCGTATTTACCCAGTTGCATGCTGGCGGTAAATTTGAAAAAGGGTCTGGAGGTGCTTATGCATTCTCGGGAGGCTTACATGGTGTTGGTGTTTCTGTCACCAACGCACTTTCCAAAAGATTAGAAGTGACCGTTTGGCGTGATGGACAAATTTCTACTTTGACCTTTGCAGACGGCAGAGTCATCGAGAAGCTCAAAACAAAGCCATCATCTAAGCAAGATAAATCGCATGGCACGCGTGTTCGCGCTTGGCCTGACGGTAAGTATTTTGATAGCTCAACCATTCCGATGGCGGACTTAATTCGTCTCTTACGCTCTAAGGCAGTGCTCTTGCCTGGCGTGAAAGTGACCCTCATTCAAGAAAAGTCTGGCGATAGTCAAACTTGGCAATATGCACAAGGCTTACGCGGCTACTTAAATGAAGCGATTGCCCAAGCTGGGCATGGCCCAGAAGTGATTCCACCATTTGAAGCAGAGCAATACGCTACTGGTACGGGTGAAGATGATTCTTTTGCTGAAGGTGAGGGCGCTGCTTGGGTTGTGAGTTGGACTGAAGATGGCCCGCCTGTGCGCGAGAGCTATGTGAACCTGATTCCAACACCTGCTGGCGGCACGCACGAGAGTGGTTTGCGTGAAGGCCTTTTCAACGCCGTCAAAGGCTTCATTGAAATGCATGCCTTGCAACCCAAAGGTGTCAAGCTCATGCCGGAAGACGTGTTTGCACGGGCTTCTTTTATTTTGTCTGCCAAAGTATTGGATCCGCAGTTTCAGGGGCAGATTAAAGAGCGCTTAAATTCTCGTGATGCAGTCAGATTAGTATCAGGCTATGCAAAGTCTGCATTAGAACTTTGGCTCAACCAGCACGTCGATTACGGTCGCAAACTGGCTGATTTGGTGATTAAGCAAGCTCAAGCAAGAACCAGGGCCGGTCAAAAGGTTGAAAAGAAAAAATCTTCAGGTGTTGCTGTACTGCCCGGAAAACTCACTGACTGCGAGAGTCAAGACATCTCCATGAATGAAATCTTTCTAGTTGAGGGTGATTCAGCTGGTGGCTCAGCAAAAATGGGGCGCAATAAAGAATATCAAGCCATCTTGCCCCTACGCGGGAAGGTTCTCAATACTTGGGAAGCAGAGCGAGATCGTTTATTTGCGAATAATGAAGTCCACGACATTGCAGTTGCTATTGGTGTTGATCCGCATGGCCTGAATGACGAACCTGATTTATCTAGCTTACGTTACGGCAAGGTTTGCATTTTGTCTGATGCGGACGTTGATGGAGCGCATATTCAGGTACTCCTGTTAACCCTCTTCTACAAGCACTTTCCTAAATTGATTGATTTGGGGCATGTGTATATTTCTAGGCCGCCGCTCTTTAGGGTTGATGCTCCAGCGCGCGGTAAAAAACCGGCACAAAAAATTTATGCGCTCGATGCCAGTGAACTACAAGCGATTGAAGATAAATTACGTAAAGATGGTGTTAAAGAATCTGCTTGGCAAATCTCGCGCTTTAAAGGCTTAGGAGAGATGAGTGCGGAGCAATTATGGGATACCACTCTCAACCCAGATACACGACGCTTATTGCCAGTGACCTTAGGCTCTTGGACCGAAGATGAAACCTTTAAAACCATGGATATGTTGATGGGTAAGTCCGAATCTGGTGCAAGACGGGATTGGTTAGAAGAGCGCGGCAATGAAGTCGAGGCAGATATCTAATGGCAACGAAAAAAACTCCAGGCAAAAAACTGGCTGCACAACAGGCCGATTTATTTGCTGATCCAATTGAGGTTGAAGAGGCTCCTAAAGCGAAGGTAACTCAAAAAATCGCTATAGGGTCAAAGGGGCCAAAGGGGCCAAATGACCCACATGATCCAAAGACCATGGATCTGAATGAAGACAATAAGGATAGTTTGACCTTAGCGGTTTATGCAGAGCGTGCCTATCTTGATTACGCGATTAGCGTAGTAAAAGGTCGCGCCTTACCAGAAGTTTCAGATGGTCAAAAGCCTGTACAACGCCGTATTTTGTTCTCCATGAGTGAGATGGGACTGCGTGCCGATGCTAAGCCAGTAAAGAGCGCCCGGGTTGTGGGTGATGTGCTTGGTAAGTTCCATCCCCATGGCGATCAATCTGCTTACGATGCTTTAGTCCGCTTGGCACAAAGCTTCTCATTGCGTTATCCTTTGATTGATGGTCAAGGGAACTTTGGTTCACGCGATGGTGATGGTGCAGCTGCCATGCGTTACACCGAAGCACGTCTCACCAAGATTGCTGGTTTGTTATTAAGTGAAATTGATGAAGGTACTGTTGATTTCGCAGCTAACTATGATGGCTCATTTCAGGAGCCGAAGTTATTGCCAGCACGTTTGCCATTTGTTCTTTTAAACGGTGCATCTGGTATTGCCGTTGGTATGGCAACAGAGATTCCTTCCCATAATTTGCGTGAAGTTGCTAGTGCTGCCATTGCGCTGATGAAGTCTCCCAAGTTATCAACTGCTGATTTACTAGGAATCATGCCTGGCCCTGATTATCCAGGCGGCGGTCAAATTATTTCCTCTACTGCGGAGATCGCCCAGATTTATGAAACTGGCCGTGGCAGTATTAAGGTGCGTGCTCGCTGGTCAGTTGAAGAATTAGCCCGTGGCCAATGGCAAATTGTCGTCAATGAATTGCCTCCAGCAACCTCTTCTCAACGCGTACTTCAAGAGATTGAAGAAATCACCAATCCCAAGATAAGGGTGGGTAAAAAGACACTAACACCTGAGCAAAACAATCTGAAGTCCACTATTTTGAATGTGCTAGATGGTGTGCGCGATGAATCTAGTAAAGACGCCGCAGTGCGTTTGGTGTTTGAGCCCAAGAGCAAAAATATTGATGTAAATGAGTTTGCCAATCTTTTATTAGCGCACACTTCACTCGAATCGAATGCGCCAATGAACTTGGTGATGATTGGGAATGACGGACGTCCACGCCAAAAAGGCCTCAAAGAGATTCTGACCGAATGGGTTGAGTTTAGGGTTGCTACCGTAACCCGCCGCACACAATACCGCTTAGGCAAAGTCAAAGATCGGATGCATATATTGGAAGGACGATTAACCGTTCTTCTCAATATCGATAAGGTCATTAAGATTATTCGCAATAGCGATGAGCCTAAGGCCGACCTGATCAAAGAGTTCAAATTATCTGATCGTCAAGCTGAAGATATTTTAGATATTCGTTTGCGCCAGTTGGCACGTCTTGAGGGTATCAAGATTGAACAAGAGCTCAAAGAGCTCAAAGCTGAGCGAGATGATTTAGACGGCTTGTTACAAAGCGATACAGTACTACGTAAGCGCATCATCAAGGAAATTGAGTCTGACTTGAAGGATTTTGGTGATGATCGTCGTACCTTAATCCAAGAAGATAAACGTGCTATCGCTGAAACTAAGGTCATTGATGAACCAGTGACGGTGATTGTTTCTCAAAAAGGTTGGGTGCGAGTTCGTCAAGGACATGAACATGATCCTACCCAATTTAGCTTCAAAGCAGGCGATGCTATGTATGACACCTTCGAGGTTCGTACGGTTGATGTAATGCAAGGCTTTGGCAGTGATGGCAGAGTCTATACAGTGCCCATCAGTGAATTACCGGGGGCACGCGGTGATGGTTCGCCATTAACCAGCTTTGTGAACTTGGCCCCTGGCTCACAAATGGTCGCATATTACGCTGGCCAGCCAGATGATTTAGTTCTACTTTCCACTAAAGCCGGTTATGGCTTCCTTGCAAATGTAGCGGACATGAGTACACGCAACAAAGCAGGTAAATCGTTTGTCAGTATTGATGCCAAAGTCATTGGTGATGCACCCTTAGGTGCGGTCAAAGTTCATGCGGGCATGAAACAAGTGGCCTGCTTGTCACAAGCTTCTAAATTACTGGTATTCCCATTTGGTGATCTGAAGCGCTTGCCAACCGGAGGCAGAGGCGTGATCTTGATGGGCTTAGACGATAAAGAATTCTTAGCGTCAGCAATTGCTGTTGGTCCAGACGGTGCATCTTATTCTGGCGCTGGTCGTGCTGGTAAGCCAACAGAGCTTAATCTGGATGCGAAGACGCTCAAATCATTTGCTGGTAATCGTGCACGCAAAGGGCACTTCGTTGAGCCACGCTTGAAAGACGGCAAGCTCAAAGCTAATTGAGCAACTAGTTCTTTTTTGGAATGCTGATGCCGTATTTCACAGCAATGACCTCCGCCAGAATCGATACTGCGATCTCTGGTGGTGTTAGCGCTCCGATATACATGCCTACTGGGCCATGAAGTCGATCAACTTGCTCTTGATTGAGATCGAACTCTAAGAGGCGCTCTTTACGTTTTTGAGTATTCTTTCTGCTGCCTAATGCGCCCACATAAAAAGCGGGGGACTTTAAAGCCTCCATCAGCGCCATATCATCTAACTTAGGATCATGAGTTAGCGCTACAACGGCAGTGTGTTGGTCTACTCCAATTTCAAGTAAGACATCATCTGGCATGCCTTTGATGAAGATCAAATCCTCACGATTTAAGCCTTCTGTATATTCTTCACGCGGATCAATCACAATCACTTCAAAGTCCGATGCAAGCGCAAAGTCTGCTGTGTACAGGGATAGTTGACCAGCGCCAATGATGACCATCCGCCAACGGGGGCCGTAAGTAGTTTGCATCTCTTGCTCATTACAAGCAAATTGGTCATTGCGAGATCCAGCGCTTAAGGTGGATTGCCCTGAACTTAAATTCACAGTACGACGGGTAATTTGATGGGAAGCAATTTGCGCAAGTAACTTCTCTAGCACTGCCAGCTCAGGCTTTGGCTCAACCAACAGTCTTAAGGTCCCACCGCAAGGCAATCCAAAGCGTGCCGCTTCTTGCTGACTGACACCATAAACCACCATTTCTGGCGTCGCTCTAGTCAGAATTTCTGTTTGCACCCGGCGTATTAAGTCATCTTCAACGCAGCCACCAGAGACAGAGCCAGCTACTTGACCATCATCCCGAATAGCAAGCCAAGAGCCAATAGGCCGTGGGGCAGACCCCCAAGTTTGTACAACGGTAGCAATAGCCACAGAGTGGCCAGCTTTAAGCCAACTGACGGCAGAGCGAAGGACGCTTAAATCGGTGCTATTCATGCTGTGATTGGTCTTTATTGTTTATTTTTCTAGATTCCTATTTATTATCACTCTAATGACATCTTTAGGTAAGCAATCAGGCTCCTCCAATCTTCGCTTAGCAGTTCTTTTGCTGGCTGCGGGCGAGGGCAGTCGTTTGGGATCAACTCCTAAAGCCCTGCTACAAAATAATGGCCAAAGCCTATTAAGCCATTTCAGTCATGCAATTAAAGCATTTTCACCAATTGAATTCTTGGTAGTCACTGGTTTTTATGCTGATGCAATCGAGTCTGAGTCAACTAAACTCAAAGACGATCTCAACTTACCAATTGCATGTTTGCGTAATGCCCATCCAGAGCTAGGGCAAGCATCTTCAGTCCGTTTGGGCCTTGAGGCCTTAAAAAGTGCTTACGATGTTTTGTTGATTGCTTTGTGTGATCAACCTCTAGTGGGCGCTATCGAAATCGACGCATTGCTGCAACAATTTGAACAGCGTGGTGAGCAAAAAGAAGTTGTATTACCAATGGTGGGGCAGCAGCGGGGTAACCCAGTTGTATTTTCAGCCAAGGTCATCTCTGATATTTTGGCGATCCCTCAAATGGTCTGTAGACCCTTTATGGATCAACATCCAGAGCTAGTACAGATTTTTGCTACCGATGATCAAGCTTACATCGCTGATGTTGACACAGAGTCTGAGCTCTCTCAATTTGGCTTAAAACGCTTTTAAATCTCGGCAATTAATTCAATTTCAACGCAAGCACCCAGAGGAATCTGCGCTACACCGAATGCACTCCGTGCATGCTTACCAGCATCACCAAATACCTCAACTAGTAATTCTGAGCAACCATTGATTACTAAGTGTTGATCGGTATATTGATCGGTAGAGTTAACCAAGCCCATCACTTTGACAATGCGCTTGACTTTATCTAGTGAGCCTACATGATTTTGTAAGGTGGCAATGAGATCAATGCCAATAGATCTTGCGGCAGCTTTTCCGGTCTCGGTATCCATATCTTTGCCAAGCTTACCTGCCCAAGGTTTACCGTCTCTCCTGGCAATATGGCCAGAGAGGAAAACCATATTGCTAGTGCTTGCAGCCATGACATAAGCAGCAGCTGGCGGACCAGGAGGTGGTAAATCAATACCTAAAGCTTTTAGGCGAGCGCTAATATTTGAGTTCATGGTGTGTGTCTGTAATGAAGTAAATGAATTTTGCTTAGTAAAGTAATCTTACTTGGAAAGTTGACGCATCGCACTTTCTAGACCATTCATCGTTACTGGATACATATGATCCTTTAGCAAGCCTCTCATGATGTCAATCGATTGACGATATTGCCAGACAGCTTCAGGCTCAGGATTAAGCCAAGCAAAATGGGGAAAATGGTCTAAGAGGCGATTGATCCAAACGGCACCAGCTTCTTTATTGTTGTACTCAACCGAGCCGTTAGGGCTGTAGATTTCATAAGGGGACATGGTGGCATCACCAACAAAAATGAGCTTATAGTCAGGCCCGTATTTATTAATAATGTCTTGAGTTGAGGTAACTTGGTCTCGTCTACGCCGATTGCTTTGCCAGAGATTGTCATAAACACAATTATGAAAATAGTAGTGCTCTAAATGCTTAAATTCTGCTTTAGCTGCAGAAAATAATTCTCCAATACGCAGAATGTGGTCGTCCATAGAGCCACCTACATCCATTAAGAGCAACACTTTGACATTGTTATGGCGCTCAGGTCGCATTTGAATATCCAGCATTCCTGCATTAGCCGCTGTAGAGTGAATGGTTTTATCTAGGTCTAACTCTAGGTTTGATCCTTCGCGAGCAAAGCGGCGTAAGCGGCGCAATGCCACCTTGATATTGCGAGTGCCTAATGCCAAATCGCTATCGTAGTCTTTGAACTCTCGCGCTTCCCAGACTTTGATGGCGGTGCGATTCCCTGCGCTTTCGCCACCAATGCGAATACCTTCGGGGTGGTAGCCGCTATGCCCAAAGGGAGAGGATCCGCCAGCCCCAATCCACTTATTGCCACCACCATGCCACTCCTTTTGCTCCTTTAACAGCTCCTCAAGGCGGTTTTTTAAGGCTTCTGGACCCCCTAATTTTTGGAGAGCCGCTTTCTCTTCAGCGGTGAGTACGCGTTGTAATTTCTGCTCTAGCCAATCTAATGGAATATCAGGCGACATTGCAATGATTTGCTCTACTCCTGAAAAATAAGAGCCAAAGACCTGATCAAAGCGATCAAAGTGCTGCTCATCTTTCACTAGAGTCATTCTGGAAAGTTGGTAGAACTCATTAATAGAAGGATTGATAACACCAGTCTTGAGGGCTTCCAAGAGAGTTAAAAATTCTCTTACTGAAACTGGCACTTTAGCCTCTTTCAGTTGTAAGAAGAATTGAATCAACATGCGGGAGCTTTATTGACTAGCGATGATTACGATTCATCATCACCAGGCGCTCAAAAAGATGAACGTCTTGTTCATTTTTCAGTAATGCGCCATGCAGAGGTGGCACTACTATTTTTTCATCTTGGCTATAAAGTGCTTCTGGAGAAATATCTTCGGCTAGTAAGAGCTTGAGCCAATCGATTAACTCAGAGGTAGACGGTTTTTTCTTCAGGCCAGGCAGGGAGCGTATTTGATAAAAGGACTTCAGAGCTGCATCCAAAAGATCCTGTTTGATCTTAGGGTGGTGTACATCCACAATGCGCTGCATCGTATCGGCGTCAGGGAAGGCAATGTAGTGAAAAAAGCAGCGGCGCAAAAATGCATCTGGAAGTTCTTTTTCATTATTGGATGTGATGATTACCAAAGGCCTGTGTTTAGCTTTAATGAGTTCGCGTGTTTCATAGACATAAAATTCCATCCGATCGATTTCACGCAATAAATCATTGGGGAACTCAATATCAGCCTTATCAATTTCATCAATGAGAAGGACGGTAGGTTCATTAGCCTCAAAGGCTTGCCATAAAACACCTTTGATGATGTAGTTGCGTATATCGTTGACTTTCTCATCGCCCAATTGAGAATCGCGCAGGCGACTTACGGCGTCATATTCATATAAGCCTTGTTGGGCTTTGGTAGTGGATTTGATATGCCACTGCAAGAGAGGCATATTCAGCGCTGCAGCAACTTCTTCTGCAAGCATTGTTTTTCCTGTACCAGGTTCACCTTTAATTAAAAGCGGGCGCTGCAATGACATTGCAGCATTTACAGCCAATTTCAGATCGTCAGTAGCAACATAGCTAGCGCTTCCATCAAAGCGGGTTTTGGGTTGGTCGCTGGATTTACTCATCTTGATTGCCCGAAAATCTCTTAGTTAATTAGGCTTTCTAGTATAGGTAAAGGGCGCGTATCTTTCAGCATTTCTCACCATTTTGAGCGCTCAAATGGCCAAAAAATGCTTAAAAGGGGTGTCTGTCCGCTATAATTCCGCAGGTTGATTTAAATCCAGCTGATGAATACTGAATCCTATGAAAAAAATAACAATTCTTCCTCAATTCCTACTTGCTGCTGGTTTAGCACTCTCTGGTTTTGCTGTCCAAGCTGATGAAGTAAAAGGAAGCGCTGCAGCTGCAAATGCCAAGGTATGGCTTTGTGTTGGCTGCCACTCTATTCCTGATTACCGTTCCGACTATCCCTTGGTCTATAAAGTCCCAATGTTAGGCGGCCAGAATGCAGCCTACATTGCGAGTGCACTAGCTGCCTATAAGAAAGGCGAAAGAAAGCACCCATCAATGCGCGCTATTGCTGGCAGCCTTTCTGATCAAGACATGGCCGACCTTGGCGAATACTATGCTGCGCAAACAGCCAGCTCACCTAACAACCCATTGAAGTAATAGAGGCGTGTTTATGAAATTTGCACTAATTACCGCAGTTTTGCTTTCTAGTATTGGCCTGCTGAATGTCGCTAATGCTGCTAATGCAGATAAAGGCAAGGCACTTGTAGAGAAGGCTAATTGCGCTTCCTGCCATGGCGCCGGGCTCAATGCCCCAATCTTGCCGGTTTATCCAAAACTCGCAGGCCAATATGCTGACTATCTTTATTACGCATTAAAAGCCTACAAAGTAGGCGGTAGCAACCCGCAATATGGTCGCAATAACGCCATCATGGGGTCACAAGTACAAGCATTCTCGGATGCAGATATGCAGGACATTGCTGCTTACCTGGCTTCCTTACCTGGAAACTTTGTCATTAAGAAATAATCCTGGCATTTTTAGATAAAGCAATGGCTTAGAATAATCTTCTAAGCCATTGTTATTTATAAGTATTTAATACTATCTGATAGCTTCTAAGCTGCGTGTAAAGTGCTTATGCATTGCTGCCTCAGCTGCTACTTCATCCCGCTTTAGGAGTGCCCGAAGAATCTCACGGTGCTCAAGAAGGGAGCTTTGTAGTCTGCCTGTGCTCATTAAAGAGTCTTTACGATGCAATTTAAGCACTTTCCTTAAATCGGTAATAACGCCATTCATCCAACGGTTACCGGCAATTTCTTGAATCAGCTCATGAAACTTACTGTTTATTTCAAAGAATTGTTCGATATTTCGGTCGGCAGCCGCAGTTTCTAGTCGATGGTGGAGGTGATCTAAGAGATTGAGCTGCTCTTCGGTCGCTTTAGTAGCCGATTCCCTAGCTGCTTTACTCTCAAGGAGCGATAAAACCGTATAAATTTGCTCTAAATCCGCTCGATTGACCTCTGTAACGTAGGCCCCTCGACGCATCTTCATCGTTACTAGGCCCTCTGAGGCCAAAGCTTTAATAGCTTCACGCATTGGTGTTCGGCTGATACCAAACTGAGCTGCTAGAGATTGCTCATCTAGCCAGCTTCCAGGAGCCAATTGTTTGCCAAATATTTGCTCCCGCAGCCTGTCAGCTACGTCTTCATAAAGAGGCCTATTGTTCAATTTTGTATTCATAATTATGTATACATCATAACTGGACAAATGCCAAATAGTAAAGCAGAATTATAGATATTGGATGCAATGCAGCAAAAATGACTAGGAGTGCTTTGTGAGTTCAGAAAAGAAACGACCATCAGCGGGTTTATGGCCTGAGGTTCCAGAATCCAATTTGGATGCTTGGAATAAGTCTGCACAGAAATCAGCGCCAAATGGCAATCCTGAAAAACTGGGCTGGAATACTCCGGATGGCATTCACATTAAGGCCCTTTATACGGCTGCAGATACACAAGACTTAAATTACACGAATACTTTGCCAGGATTCGAGCCCTATATTCGAGGTCCTCAAGCAACCATGTATTCAGTTCGTCCTTGGACGCTTCGACAATACGCTGGTTTTTCAACTGCGCAAGAATCCAATGCGTTTTATCGCAAAGCATTAGACGCTGGTGGTCAAGGCGTCTCTGTTGCATTTGACTTAGCTACGCACCGTGGTTATGACTCAGACCATCCACGTGTTACGGGTGACGTTGGTAAAGCGGGTGTTGCAATTGATTCTGTAGAAGATATGAAGATCTTGTTTGATGGCATTCCATTGGACAAAGTTTCTGTTTCGATGACCATGAATGGCGCTGTGTTGCCAGTGCTAGCAGGCTATATCGTTGCTGGTGAAGAGCAAGGCGTGAAGCAAGAGCAATTATCTGGGACGATTCAAAACGACATTCTGAAAGAGTTCATGGTGCGCAATACTTATATCTACCCGCCAGAACCTTCCATGCGCATTATTGGTGACATCATTGAATACACCGCCAAGCACATGCCCAAATTTAACTCGATTTCGATTTCGGGTTATCACATGCAAGAAGCTGGTGCCAATCAAGTTTTAGAACTTGCTTTTACGTTGGCCGATGGCAAGGAGTATGTCAAAACAGCGCTGGCTAAAGGATTAGATATTGATGGCTTTGCAGGTCGTTTGTCATTCTTTTTCGCGATTGGTATGAACTTCTACTTAGAGGTCGCCAAATTACGTGCTGCAAGATTATTGTGGTGGCGCATCATGAAGTCTTTTGAGCCAAAGAATCCAAAGTCTTTGATGCTACGGACTCATTGCCAAACATCAGGCTGGTCCTTAACCGAGCAAGATCCCTACAATAATGTCGTGAGAACGACGGTTGAAGCAATGGCGGCTGTGTTTGGTGGGACTCAATCCTTGCATACCAACTCATTTGATGAGGCGATTGCATTGCCATCGGAATTTTCAAGCCGCATTGCCCGAAATACCCAGTTAATTCTTCAGGAAGAAACGCATATTACTAGCGTGATTGATCCTTGGGCTGGTTCTTACATGATGGAGAGCCTCACGCAAGAGATGGCAGATAAGGCTTGGGAAATTATTCAAGAAGTTGATGCCATGGGTGGCATGACTAAGGCGGTTGAAAGTGGTTGGGCTAAATTGAAGATTGAGGCTTCTGCTGCTGAGAAACAAGCCAAGATTGACTCTGGCACTGATGTCATTGTCGGTGTCAATAAATACAAACTCGATAAAGAGGATCTCGTTGATGTCTTAATGATTGATAACGATCGCGTTCGTGAAGGTCAAGTTGCGCTCTTAAAAGAAATCAGAGCAAAGCGTGATAGCAAAAAAGTAGAAGCTGCATTAGAGGCATTAACAAAAGCCGCGCATGACAATACAGGGAACTTATTGGAACTGGCTATCAATGCCATTCGTTTACGTGCAACTGTTGGTGAAGTGTCTGACGCATTGGAGAAAATTTACGGGCGCCATCGCGCCGATACTCAAAAGGTGACCGGAGTGTATGCAGCTGCCTATGACTCAGCCGAGGGCTGGGAAAAACTTAAAGTAGAAATCGCCGACTTTGCGAAAGATTTTGGTCGTCGCCCGCGTGTGATGATCGCCAAGCTAGGTCAAGACGGACATGATCGTGGCGCCAAGGTAGTTGCAACTGCCTATGCAGACTTGGGTTTTGACGTCGATATTGGTCCTTTGTTCCAAACCCCTGAAGAGTGCGCGCGCCAAGCGATTGAGAACGATGTCCATGCCTTAGGTGTCTCTACCTTAGCAGCAGGTCATAAGACACTCGTCCCAGCCATCATTGCGGAGCTCAAAAAACAAGGCTCTGATGACATCATCGTCTTTGTGGGTGGTGTGATTCCAAGACAAGACTACGAGTTTCTGTACGAAGCAGGTGTCAAGGGCATTTATGGCCCAGGCACTCCCATCCCGGCTTCGGCCAAGGATGTGCTTGAGCAAATACGTAAATCAATTAAACCTGCCTAACTCGGATGCCATTGCATGCTTGAAGCCGCTGATCAGATCTTAGTGAATGATCTCACTAGCGCACCCTCGCTCAAGCAGCGGCGTGCTTTAGCAAAGATCATTACTTTGCTTGAATCTACTCGCCTAGATCACCGCAAGCGTGCGGATGAAGTGCTTAATACGCTCTTACCAAAGTCTGGTAATTCATTTCGTTTAGGCATCTCAGGAGTTCCAGGTGTTGGTAAGTCGACGCTCATTGAAGTCCTTGGTCTGTACCTGATTGAAAAAGGTCATCGGGTTGCTGTGATGGCGATTGATCCATCTTCCAGTTTGTCTGGTGGATCCATTCTGGGGGATAAAACTCGCATGGAGCGTCTCTCAGTGTTAGAGGATGCTTTTATTAGGCCTAGCCCATCCTCCGGAACGCTCGGTGGTGTCGCAGAGAAAACCCGTGAAGCCATGCTAGTTGCAGAGGCGGCAGGTTTTGATGTCATCATCGTTGAGACAGTTGGTGTTGGCCAAAGCGAAATAGCGGTGGCTGGCATGACCGATATGTTTTTGTTAATGCAGTTGCCCAATGCTGGAGATGATCTACAGGCTATCAAAAAGGGGGTGATGGAAATTGCCGATCTGATCGCCATCAACAAAGTCGATATTGATCCAGATGCAGCTATGCGTGCCCAACTGTTCATTACAAGTTCTTTGCGCTTGCTCGGCTTTCAGGGAAATCCAGATCATGCTTCGCACGATCAAGAGTTTTGGCATCCCACAGTAATGACCTTAAGTGCACTTGAAGGTAGAGGTGTGCCAGAGCTCTGGGACAAAGTCACCCATTTTGAAAAGCTGCAAAGAGCCAATGGCAAATTTGAGAGCCGCCGTAAGCAACAAGCAGGCGCATGGATGTGGGATCGCATTGATACAGGCCTAAAGACTGCTTTTCAGAACAATGCAGCAGTTCAAGAGCTCTTACCAATCTTAATTGCAGAGGTAAACCAAGGAACTATGGCAGCTTCAGTGGCGGCAAGACGCTTACTGGAGTCCATGGGGCATGAATTTTTCTAAGGAGCAGGACATGAAGGAAATCATTCAACAGCTGGAAGCCAAGCGCGAGCTAGCCCGATTAGGTGGTGGGCAAAAGCGTATTGCCGCTCAGCATGCGAAGGGCAAGCTTACTGCCCGTGAGCGCATTGAACTCCTGCTCGATGCTGGAACCTTCGAAGAGTGGGACATGTTTGTTGAGCACCGTTGCCATGATTTTGGAATGGCAGATCAAACGGTTCCAGGTGATGGTGTGGTCACTGGATACGGCATGATCAATGGTCGCCTCGTTTTTGTATTCTCACAAGACTTCACTGTTCTGGGTGGTTCCTTATCAGAAGCCCATGCTGAAAAGATTTGCAAGATCATGGATCAGGCCCTGAAGGTTGGCGCTCCTGTGATTGGCTTAAATGACTCTGGTGGTGCGCGCATTCAAGAGGGTGTGGCTTCTTTAGGTGGTTATGCCGAGATTTTTCAACGTAACGTGACCGCTTCGGGGGTAATTCCGCAGATCTCCTTAATCATGGGGCCTTGTGCAGGTGGAGCTGTGTATTCGCCAGCGCTAACCGATTTCATCTTCATGGTTAAAGACAGTTCTTATATGTTTGTCACCGGTCCAGAAGTGGTAAAGACGGTGACGCATGAGGATGTCACCTCAGAAGAGTTGGGTGGTGCAGTCACGCACTCAACCGTTTCTGGTGTTTGTGATTTGGCATTCGATAATGATGTTGACGCAATCATGATGCTGCGCCGTTTCTTTAACTATCTCCCACTCTCGAATCGAGAAAAGCCACCACTCATTAAAGGCGCTAATCGAACTGAAGAGCCTGATTTTTCATTAGATACATTAGTTCCATCCAATCCCAATCAACCTTATGACATGAAAGAGTTGATTGGCAAGATCGCAGATGATGGAGAATTCTTTGAGCTACAGCCTGACTATGCCAAAAACATTGTGATTGGCTTTGCGCGCATGGAAGGTCGCTCTATCGGCATTGTTGCCAATCAGCCTTTGGTATTGGCTGGTTGCTTAGATATCAAGGCCTCCATTAAGGCAGCGCGTTTTGTCCGTTTCTGTGATGCTTTTAATATCCCGGTGGTTACTTTGGTAGATGTTCCAGGCTTTATGCCAGGTACTGCCCAAGAGTACGGCGGCATCATTAAACATGGCGCCAAATTACTGTATGCCTACGCAGATTGCACCGTGCCTAAAGTGACGCTTATTACCCGCAAGGCCTATGGCGGTGCCTATGATGTGATGGCATCCAAGCATTTGCGCGGTGACGTGAACTTTGCTTGGCCATCTGCAGAAATTGCTGTGATGGGCCCTAAAGGTGCCGTAGAAATTATTTTCCGTGAAGAAAAATCGGATCCAGAGAAAATTACAGCTCGTGAAGCTGAATACAAGGCTAAGTTTGCAAACCCATTTGTGGCAGGACGTCGTGGCTATATTGATGATGTGATTCTGCCGCATGAAACACGCAAGCGTATCGCACGCTCCTTGGCTATGTTGAAAGATAAAGACTTGAAGAATCCTGCGCGTAAACACGGCAATATTCCCCTGTAAAGGCGCTGACAAATCATGACTACGAAAATGTTTAAGAAAATATTAATTGCTAACCGGGGTGAGATTGCATGCCGTGTAATGAGCACTGCCAAGAAGATGGGCATTAAGACGGTTGCCGTTTACTCAGAAGCCGACAAGGAAGCGCGCCATGTGCAGTTAGCGGATGAGGCCGTTTGCATTGGACCTGCACCTTCACGAGAATCTTATCTTGTGATCGATCGGATCATTCAAGCTTGCAAAGATACTGGTGCGCAAGCAGTGCATCCAGGCTATGGATTTTTATCTGAGAATGAAGAGTTCGCTAGGCGTTGTGAAGAAGAGGGCATTGTCTTTATTGGGCCCAAATACCAATCCATTGCTGCTATGGGCGACAAAATTGCCTCTAAGAAACTAGCAATAGAGGCTAAGGTCAATACAATCCCTGGTCACAATGAGGCGATTGCTACTACTGATGAAGCAGTCAAGATTGCGCAAGGTATTGGCTACCCAGTCATGATTAAAGCATCAGCTGGCGGTGGCGGCAAAGGCCTACGTGTTGCATGTAATGACAAAGAGGCTGCCGAAGGCTTTGCTGCTTGTAAGACTGAAGCGATGAATAGCTTTGGTGATGATCGTATCTTCATTGAGAAATTTGTTGAAGGTCCGCGCCATATTGAAATTCAAGTCTTAGGTGATTCACATGGCAACGTGGTGTATTTGAATGAGCGTGATTGTTCAATTCAGCGCAGACATCAGAAGGTGATTGAAGAGGCGCCATCACCCTTTATTGATCCCGCAACCCGAAAAGCTATGGGCAAACAAGCGGTTGCCTTAGCTAAAGCGGTGAATTACCAATCTGCAGGTACTGTGGAATTCGTAGTTGGTAAAGATAAGTCTTTTTACTTTCTTGAGATGAACACGCGCTTGCAGGTTGAGCATCCAGTGACAGAAGCGATTACTGGCCTTGACCTGGTTGAGCAAATGATTCGGGTTGCTGCTGGAGAAAAGCTTGCCTTTAAACAAGAAGATGTGAAATTGGATGGCTGGTCAATGGAGTGCCGTATTAATGCAGATGATCCCTTCCGAAATTTTTTGCCTTCTACCGGTCGATTAGTGAAGTACCGTCCACCAGAGTCTATAAACGGTGTGCGTGTCGATACTGGCGTATACGAGGGTGGCGAGATTCCAATGTATTACGACTCCATGATTGCAAAGTTGATTGTTCACGGCAAGGATCGTACAGAAGCAATTGAGAAAATGCGCGCGGCTCTGAATGACTTTGTTATTCGCGGTATTCATTCCAATATTCCTTTCCAGGCAGCCTTATTACAGCATCCCCGGTTCGTTAGCGGGGATTTCACAACCGGTTTTATTGCACAAGAGTATCCAGAGGGCTTTAAAAAAGATTCCGTACAGCCAGATGATCCGAAGCGCTTAGCAGCGCTAGCTGCATTTATGCGCTATCGCTATCTAGAGCACATCAAAATGATTGATGGTCAGTTAGCTGGCCATGAAATGATCATTGCGAAGAAGTTTGTAGTAGTCACTGGTAAAAAATCAGGAGCTATGAATGATCCTATTGAAGTGCCTGTTCGGGTTGAATTAAAGGATGGTGTCTATTCTGTTTATATCGATGAAGCTGATGGTATTAGTCGCTATGACATTGTGAGTAATTGGCGTCCGGGACAAATTTGTCTTCATGCCACCATTAATGGCACGCAGAAAGTGACCGCACAAGTTGAGCGCCGCGGCGTGCGACACCTGCTTGCTCTTGATGGCACTCACTTTGAATGCATGGTTCTTAGCCCCTTAGGGGCTGAACTGCAGCGCCGTATGCCAGTGAAGCTTCCCCCCGATACCTCCAAGTTGGTCATGTCACCGATGCCTGGATTATTGACGAAAGTTGCTGTCAAGGCTGGCGAGACTGTAACGGCCGGACAAAAGCTGGCATCTATTGAAGCCATGAAAATGGAGAATACGATTTCTGCAATGCAAGATGGCGTAGTGTCAGAGGTTTGCGCTAAAGAGGGCGATAGCTTGGCAGTCGATCAGCTCATCATGCGCTTTGAATAAGGAGGGGTGATGTCAGCTAAGCCATTTAAAATTTTAGGTATTCAGCAAATTGCTATTGGTGGTGAAAGCAAAGATCGCCTGAAGAAGTTATGGGTTGATATGCTGGGCTTTGAATACAAGAGCACTTTTGTATCTGAACGCGAAAATGTTGATGAAGATATTTGTGCGATCGGCAAAGGGATGCACGCTATTGAGGTGGATCTGATGCAGCCCTTGGATATTGAAAAGAAGCCAGCAGTCCATCAAACTCCTTTAAATCACATCGGTTTATGGGTAGACGACCTGCCAAAGGCGGTTGAGTGGTTATCTGCAAATGGCCTGCGTTTTGCTCCTGGTGGAATACGTAAAGGGGCGGCTGGATTTGACATTACTTTTGTACATCCCAAAGGCAATGATGAGTTCCCTATTAGTGGAGATGGCGTCTTAATTGAGCTTGTACAAGCTCCTCCTGAAGTCATTGCAGAATTGGGTTCATAATTTGGTTTTTCAATATAAATAAAAAGAGTTCACATTGACGCGCATATTAGCCATCGACACCTCAACAGCTTGGTGTTCGGTGGCTTTATCTTTAGGTGATCAAGCACCAATCCTCCGACATGAGTTGGTATCGGCTGGCGCTAGCCAATTGCTTTTACCTTGGGTAGAGACCCTTTTAGAAGAAGCAAATATCAAGTTAAACGAACTTGATGCGATTGCTATTGGCATTGGTCCGGGCGCATTTACTGGCGTTAGACTGGGTGTAGCGGCAGTACAAGGTTTAGCGATTTCATGTGACCTACCCATCTTGCCAGTTGCTAGTCTCGACGCCGTTGCAGCGCAATTGATTAAAACAACTCATTTCAAAAATGCCAAGCCAAGTCATTTTGTGATTGCTATAGATGCGCGTATGGAGGAAATTTACTGGGCTAAGTATGAGGCTCCAGGACAGAATCAAGAGCTGGCAAAGCGCATTGGCAATATTCATTTATCAAAACCAGAAGAATTAGAGCTCACAGATATTCAATTTCTGGCAGGGAGCGCTCTAGAAGTCTATGGCGATAGATTATTTACCAACTCAATGCTTCCATCTGCAGCGCTTGATGCGCAAATCCATTTGACCGCCTTAGGTGTCTTAGATTGCGCTGTGCAAAGGCTCAAAGCAGGTAGGCAAATCCATGTCCGCGAGCTTGAGCCACTATACGTGCGTGACAAGGTGGCGCTGACCACGCAAGAGCGTCTTGAGGCCTTGAAGTAATGTCTGAAAGCATTGCTGAACTCTCTTTTCTGCCGATGCAAGCTGCAGATTTAGATGCTGTTTTAGAAATAGAAGCGATATCGCATTTACACCCTTGGAGCAAAGGAAACTTTTCAGATTCTTTGGCGGCAGGGCACTGGGCATACTGCATTCGCCCACAAGTGGATCAAGCGATCAAAGGCTCTTATTTAGATCCTGCTGTCTTATGGGCCTATTGCATTCTCTTTCCTGCTGTTGATGAATTGCATTTACTCAATCTCACGGTATCGCCAAAGTTGCGTAAGCTAGGCTTGGCCTCCAGAATGATGACTGCGATCGAAGGCGTTGCTGTCCAGCAAAATATGCCTAGAATTATTCTAGAAGTCAGACCGTCGAATATTGCTGCAGTCACTTTGTACCAAAAGCTTGGATATGAGCAAATTGGCATACGCAAAAACTACTACCCAGCTGATCCCCAATTAGGGACCAGGGAAGATGCGCTAGTGATGGCTAAATCGATTAAGCTAGGGGCATGAGTAATACACATTCTGCTTTCTTAAAAGAAATGGGCATCACCGAGTGGTCCACTAGGGACGGTGTGCGGGCACCGTCTTCTGCCGAAACCGTTATAGAGGCCCCACCAGCTGTTGAAAAAATATCCCAGGGGCATTGGTGGTTCTTTGGTACTCCGCCACAAGGCAATACCCAGATTCTTTTTCAGGGCCTGATTCGATCACTAGGTTTGGGCCCACAAGAGTGGTCTTGGAAAAATGCTGGTGATGATTTAAGTCAGCTTCGTGTT
>Ga0194037_1001117_pt1 | contig 19942 bp, 18 predicted proteins | sample JunL306m_MetaG_FD_148653 | JGI IMG/M metagenome (GOLD analysis project Ga0194037, IMG submission 148653) | Anoxic zone freshwater microbial communities from boreal shield lake in IISD Experimental Lakes Area, Ontario, Canada - Jun2016-L304-6m | ecosystem: Environmental > Aquatic > Freshwater >...
GAGTGTCTGCCTCCGCGCTGCGCGGCACCGAGCAACTGTCGCTGGTGCCGCGCAGCGCGGAGGCAGACACTCTGCTAGTCGCCGCCGACCGCAACCCGAACACCACCGGGGCCAAACTCATCCTGGAAACCCAGGACCCGTATGCCAATCTCGACGCGATCCGCGAAGGCGTGCGCACCGGGACGATCAAAGCGCTGATCGTGCTCGGCGAGGATCTGATCACCGACGCCGGCTTCCGTTTCGACGACCTGGCGAAACTCGACTTCCTGGTCCAATCCCACACCCTGGCCAACCCGACCGCGCTGGCGGCCCACCTGGTGCTGCCGGCCGCGGCGTTCACCGAAAAGCGCGGCTCGATGGTCAATCTATCCGGCCGGCTGCAGCGCCTCAACCGCGCCGCCCAGCTCCCCGGCCAGGCCCGCGACGATTGGGAGATCCTGCGCGACCTGACCCAGGCCATCACCGGCCAGCCAAGCGCCCTCGGCCGCATCGAGGACGTGTTCCATGCGATCGCCGCCGCCCACCCCGCCTTCCACGGACTGACCCTGGCCAAAATCGGCGACCAGGGCACGCCGGTCGTGGCCACCGGCTATCAGATCCCGCTGCTCGCCAACGAACAGGCGGCCATGGCCGCGGGCCGCATCAACGGGTAATGTGTTGAGAGTTAAACGTTAAAAGTTAAGAGTTATTAGGACCCCATGGACATCCTCATCCTCCTCCTCAAAATCGTCGCGCTCACCTTCCTGGTGGTGCTGCCGCTGGTGCCCATCTCGGTGTATTTCGAGCGCCGCTTCTGCGCCATCATCCAGGACCGGGTGGGGCCCAACCGCACCGGACTGCCGCTCACCTTGCTGGGCTTCAAGAAGGACTATCACTTTTTCGGGCTGATCCAGCCGATGGCCGACGGGGTGAAGCTGTTTCTCAAGGAGGACTTCACTCCGGCGCACGTCCGCAAGGCGTTCTACTGGCTGGCACCGGTGCTCACCGTCGCCCCCGCGCTCATCACCGTCTGCGTGATCCCCTTCGGCTCGTCCATCCAGCTCTTCGGGCGCAGCGAAAACCTGACCATCGCCGACATCGACATCGGCCCGCTGTTCATTTTCGCGGTGTCCTCGCTCACGGTTTACGGGATCACCCTGGCCGGCTGGTCGTCGAACTCGAAATTTCCGTTTCTGGGCGGGGTGCGCTCGTCGGCGCAGATGATCTCCTATGAGATCGCGCTGGGGCTCTCGATCGTGCCGGTGCTGCTCTACTTCGGCGAGCTCAACCTCGGGCGGATCGTCCAGTATCAGGCAGACAACGGCTGGCTGTTGTTGCCGCTGTGGAAAAACGGGCACCTCGGGCTGCCGGACCTGCAGACCACGCTGTTCCTGATCCCGGCGTTCATCGCCTTTGTGATCTTCACCATCTCGATCTTCGCGGAAACCAACCGCATGCCCTTCGACCTGCCGGAGTGCGAAACCGAACTCGTCGGCGGCTATCACACCGAGTATTCGTCGATGAAGTTCGCGCTGTTCTTCATGGGTGAATACGCCGCCATGGTCATCGGCTCGGCGCTCATCGTCACGTTGTTCCTGGGCGGCTGGTCGATCGGCTTCGGCCTGGACCCGTGGATCCACAACCTGCATCTGGGCAGCTTCCATTTCGGCGGGCTCGTCCACCTGCTGACGTTTGTCGTCAAGCTCATCGTCTTCATCCTGTTCTTCATCCTGGTGCGCTGGACGGTGCCGCGTTTCCGCTACGACCAGCTGATGAAGCTCGGCTGGGTCATTTTCTTCGAGGCCGCGCTGATCAACGTCTTCCTCGCCGCGCTCATCATTGCCGCGCCGCACCTCACCCTGGCCATCCTCGGCCTCAGCGCCGTGCTGCTCGCCGGCGTCACCGCGGCGGTGATCTGGGTGGCCAAGGTGGCCGAAGAGCGCCCGCGACCACTGCGCTGCTGATTTTTCATCCAGACCCCTCCCCATGCCCGTCATAAAACTCCAGCGCCCGAAACTCAACTTCGGCGAGAAAATCTATTTTGGAGCCCTGGCCAAGGGGTTCTGGCTCACCCTGACCCACGCGGTCAAGACGCTGCGGGGCAAATCCGCCAGTGCCGACTCGCTGGCGTCGTCGGGCTTGGGAGTGACCATGCAGTTTCCCGAGCAGCGCTGGGACGAGCATCTGCCGGAATACTACCGGGGTGCCCCCGCGCTGGTGACCGACGAACAAGGCCGCGAGCGCTGCGTTTCGTGCCAGCTGTGCGAATTCATCTGCCCGCCCAAGGCGATCCGGATCACCCCGGGCGAGATTCCCTCCGACGACCCGTGGGCCAAGGTGGAAAAGCGCCCCAAGGAGTTCGAGATCGACATGATCCGCTGTATCTACTGCGGGATGTGCGAGGAAGTCTGCCCGGAACAGGCGATCTATCTGCGCAAGGACTACCTCATCACCGGCCACACACGCGCCGAGATGGTTCACGACAAACAGAAGCTCTATGCCATCGGCGGCGTCCGCTCCGGCCTGGTCAACAAGTGGAACGAATTGAAATAGTCATGGGTCACGGGTCATTAGTCATTGGTGAATATGCGTCGCTCATTTCTTGCTCCGCACCCATGACTCACGCCTCGTGGCTGACACCTACTAACTGATAACCTTCGACTTCACACCCCATGCCCACCTACCTCTTCTGGCTGTTTTCCCTGTTCATGCTCTTCGGCGGCGTGGCGGTCATCCTGTTCCGCAACCCGGTGTCCAGCGCGTTGGCGGTGGGTGCCTGCTTTGTGGGACTGGCCGGGCTATTCTTCAGCCTGAGCGCGTTCTTCATCGGGATCATCCAGATCCTGGTCTATACCGGCGCGGTGATGGTCTTGTTCCTGTTCATCATCATGCTGCTGGACCTCAAGGATGAGCAAAAGCGCGCCAAATCGCTGGCCCCGCTGGTGGCCGGCCTCGGCCTGGCGGTCGCCTTCATCGCCCAGCTCGTCCACGTGCTCGGCGCATCGCCGGACAAGACCGCACCCACGCTGGACCCGGCCACCCTCGCCGCCGCCGCCGGCCATTTTGCGCGCGGCGAGAAGATCGCCAGCGCGCTCAAGGGCGGCCGCCTGCCCGACGTGCAATTGATCGGCCACACGCTGTTCACGGATTACAACCTGCCGCTGCAGATTCTGGGCATCATCCTGCTAGTCGCCACGGTCGGGGTGGTGGTTCTTTCCAAAAAGCAGCAAAATTAAATCCTGAATCCCAAGCACTAAATTCTAAACTGGCCCGCACCTCCGCTGTCACACTTCTACGTTTTGAATTTCATGCTTAATGCTTAGTGCTTCAATCCTTAACGCTTCAATATCATGGCCACCCTCAACGACTATCTGTTTGTCTCCGGAATGCTGTTTGCCATCGGGCTGGCGGGCGTGGTGCTGCGGCGCAACATCATCGTGGTGTTCATGTGCCTGGAGCTCATGCTCAGTGCGGCCAACCTCAGCCTGGTGGCGTTTTCGCGCTTCAACACCGTCGAAGGGCTGCCGGATTACCGCGGCCAGATGCTGGTGTTTTTCGTGATCACCGTGGCCGCCGCCGAGGTCGCCGTGGGCCTCGCCATCATCATCGCCCTCTACCGGTCCCGCCAGACCGTCCACACCGACGAGCTGACGTCGTTGAAGGGATAAAGTGCCGTTTAACGGGAGGCAGGCGGAAACCACTGATTGCACTGATTGCACTGATTTATAGATTTAAAAAAGGATTCCACGAAAGCGCAAATTCCACGACATGAAGTTTGATCCGACACAATATCCCCATGGAGAACTCACCGAGAGAATCATCGGTGCAGCCATGGCGGTGCATCGTGCGTTGGGTCCGGGGCTGGACGAAAAAATCTACGAGAACTCGCTGTGCCTCGAACTCGCCGCGAATCGGCTGAACTTCACCCAGCAGCAATCATTCGCGGTTTATTACCGCGAGCACTTCGTTGGCAAGTTGATCACAGATCTGATTGTCGATGAAAAAGTCATCGTGGAAGCCAAAGTGGCGGACCAAATCGGAGATGCCCACATTGCCCAAGTCCTCAGTTACTTGAGCATCACCAGACTTCAGGTCGGCCTTATCCTCAATTTCAAAACGCCCTCCCTCTCTTTGAAGCGGGTCGCTAATCTTTATCTTCAATCCAATCAGTAAAATCAGTGCAATCAGTGGTTCACAAGCACTCCTTTCCAACTCCTCCTTTCCAACAGTACCCATGACACCCGCCTGGATTCTCCTTTTTCTGCCGCTCGTCGTCGCGGCATTCAACCAACTGGTGCTGCGCAAGAGCGCGCTGGTGCCGTGGCTCTCGACCGCGTCGGCCGTGGCCTCGCTCGGGCTGGCGTTCCAGTTGCTGGGACAAACCGGCACGGCGGCGTTTGATTGGGCGACGCTCGGGAATTTTCATCTCCAAATCGGCATCCAGCTCGACCGGCTGTCCACCGGGATGATGATCGTGGTCACCGGGGTTGGCGCGCTGGTGCACGTGTTCTCGCTGGCCTACATGAAGGACGATGACGCGAAGGCGCGTTACTTCACCGGCCTGGCGTTTTTCATGTTCTCGATGACGGGCATCGTGCTGGCGTCGAACTTCATCATGACGTTCATCTTCTGGGAGTTGGTGGGTTTCAGTTCCTATCTGCTCATCGGCCACTGGTATCAGAAGGAGAGCGCAGCGGATGCCGCCAAAAAGGCCTTCCTGTGCAACCGGGTCGGCGACTTCGGTTTCATGATCGGCATCCTCATGCTGTGGGGCATCACCGGCACCCTGACCTTCGGCGAGATGCAGGTCCCGCCCGCCGTCTCGATCGCCACGCTCTCCGCCGCGGTGCTGTGCATCTTCTGCGGCGCGGTCGGCAAGTCCGCCCAACTGCCGCTGCACGTCTGGCTGCCCGACGCCATGGAAGGCCCCACCCCGGTGTCCGCGCTGATCCACGCCGCGACGATGGTGGCGGCCGGGGTTTACATGTTGTTCCGGCTGCAGGTTTCGTTAGGACAGGAGGTTTTCGTCGGCCTGCAGGCCAGCACGGTGATTGCCTGGACCGGCGGGCTGACCGCGCTGGTGGCCGCGCTGATGGCGACCCAGCAGGACGACATCAAGCGGGTGCTGGCCTATTCCACGCTCTCGCAGTTAGGTTACATGGTCATGGCGGTTGGACTCGTCGCCGGGGAGGCGGGGATGTTCCACCTGTTCACCCACGCCTGGTTCAAGGCGCTGCTGTTCCTGGGTTCCGGGGCGGTCATTCACGCCTGCCACCACGAGCAGGACATCTGGAAGATGGGCGGGCTGCTCAAGAAAATGCCCATCACCGGGCTCACGTTCGCGGCCGGCTGCCTGGCGCTCATCGCCGTGCCGGGCACATCCGGATTTTTCTCCAAGGAGCAAATCCTGGAAGCCGCCCTCGAACATCAACCGCTGCTCTTTTGGCTGGCAGTCTTTGTCGCCGTGCTCACCCCGTTTTACATGACGCGCTTGTTTGTGGTCGCCTTCCTCGGCAAGGAGCGCTCTGAGAATGCCGGCCATGCGCGTGAAGTCGGCCTGCTGATGTGGGGGCCGCTGGCCATCCTCGCCGTGCTGGCGCTGGTGGCGGGCTATCCGTTCATCGCCGGCAAGTTCGCGCCGGCCTACGAACAACCCGAGCATCTCATCCACCTCGGTTTGGCCACGGTGGTTTCGATCTGCGCGGTGCTGCTAGGCGTGACTGCCGGCTGGGTCGTCTATGCGGGCAAGGACCGCGATCCGGTCTGCATCCCGCTGCTGCGCGAGAAATTCCGCATTGACCGTTTCTACGACGAGATTCTGGTCCGCTACTTCCAGGACGCGGTGGCCGCCATCATCCACTGTTTCGACGAGTTTCTGATCAACGGCCTGTGGGTTGGCGGCATGACCCGCGTCGCGGAGGGATCCGGCAACCTGTTGCGTAAAGTCCAATCCGGCAGCCTCCAGGCCTATGCCTTCACCTTCGGACTGGGCGTCATCCTGGTCATCTACTTCACCGTGTTCTTCCACTGATCACCGTCCACTCATCCCCATGCTCGCCCTCCTTGTATTCCTTCCCATCGCTGCCGCCATCGCGATCCTGCTAGGCGCGCCCGCGCGGCTGACCGCCGTCGGGGTTTCCGCGCTCAACCTGGCGCTAGGCCTGTATGCCGCGGTGTCGTGGCACTGCAGCTGTTGGAGTTTCTCGCTGCCGGTGCTGGCCAAGCCCGCGCTGCATCTGGCGTTCGGATTTCCCGACGGGATGAGCGTCATCATGGTGTTGCTCACCGTGATCGTGACGCTGGCCGCGGTGCTCTCCGGCCAGGCCCCGGCAGGCAGGGAAAAGCTCTACTTCAGTTCCTCGCTGCTGATTTCGGGCGGGGCGCTGGGCGCGTTCGCCGCCACCGACCTGTTTTTCTTCTATGCCTTCCACGAGCTGGCGCTGATCCCGACGTTCCTGATGATCGGGATGCTCGGGCGCGGCGACCGGCGCGGCGCGGCGTGGAAAATCACCATCTATCTGGGGCTGGGCTCGATCATCCTGCTCGCCGGCCTGGTCTGGCTGGCCAACCTGACCGGCACCTACGACATGGGCAAGATGGTCGCCGCCGCGGGCACCATCGACCCCGCCGCCCAAAAGGGCATCGCCGGCCTGCTGCTGGTCGGCTTCGGCACGCTCGTATCACTCTTCCCGTTTCACTCGTGGGCCGCGCCGGCCTACGCCAGCGCCCCCGCGCCGGTGGCCATGCTCCATGCCGGGGTGCTGAAAAAATTCGGGCTCTACGGGCTGCTGCGCCTGGCCATTCCGCTGGTTCCCGACGGCCTGCAGGCGTGGCTCACGCCGCTGCTGGTTCTGCTGCTAGGCAACGTGCTGTGGGTCGGGTTTGTCACCATCTCGCAGAAGCGCCTCGACGGCATGCTCGGCAATTCCTCGGTGATGCACATGGGCTACATCTTCCTGGCCATCGCCGCGCTCATCGCCTTTCCGGGTAACCCGCTGGCCCAACCCGCGGCGATCCTGCTGATGTTCGCCCACGGCGTGTCCATCGCCATGCTCTTCGGGCTGGCCGACCGCATCGAGCGCACCACCGGCTCGCTGGATCTGGAGGAATTGGGAGGTCTGGCGAAGTCCGCGCCCAAGCTCGCGTTCCTCTTCGGCATTGCCGCGATGGCCTCGATCGGCTTGCCCGGCCTGGCGAATTTTGCCGGCGAGGTGCTGGTGTTTCTAGCGGCCTTCAAGAGCTACCACGGCGTCAACGGCCTCGGCCCGGTGCAGATCGCCTGCATCTTCTCGCTGTGGGGCGTGGTCATGTCCGCGGTCTACATGCTGCGCGCCTACCGCAACATCTTCCAGGGCCCGTGCGTGTGTGCCACCGCCGCCGCGCCGGACCTCACGCTGGCCGATCGCATTCCGGCGGTGCTGCTGGCGCTGGCGCTGTTCGCGGTGGGGCTTTATCCTAACCTTTTGCTCAACCTGCTGAAATAGGACCTATGGGACTCATAGGACTTATAGGACTTATACATTTCACCGAACACTGACCACTTTCCACACTTTCTCTCATGCCCGCCTATTACTTGGAAGCCCTCACCGTCACCCTCGGCATGATCCTGCTGCTGGCCGAAGCCTTTGTCCCGAGCACAAGCAAGTCCTGGGTCGGCGTGGCCGCGGCCATCGGGCTGGCCGGCGTGCTCGCGCTGACCTGCCTGGCCATCGGGCCGGACGCCAAGCCCGCGGCGGCGTGGGCGCAGTGGCCGCTGTGGAACTTCTATCAATTCGACGCGCTCGCCAGGTTCTACAAGGTCTTCGCGCTGGCCTGCACGCTGCTGGTGGTTTTGTTGTCAGTGGACTACCGGCAGATTCTCGCGCGTTTCACCGATCATCCGGGATCGGAAAACGGCACCGGCGAATACTATGCGCTGCCGGTCTTTGCCTGCGTCGGGATGATGTTCCTGGCCTCCGCCAGGGACCTCGCGGGGGCCTTCGTCGCGCTCGAGCTGGTGACCCTGACGTTTTATGTGCTGGTGGCCTACATGCGGCGCAATGTCGGCTCGCTGGAAGCCGGGGTAAAATACCTGATTCTTGGCGCGCTGAGCACCGGCTTCCTGGTCTACGGGATCGCCTGGGTTTACGGTGCCACCGGCACCATGGATCTCGATGCCATCGGCAGCCTGCTGCAGGATGGCCGCTGCGCCAATGTCAACCCGACCTCACTGCTCTTCGGCATCGCGCTGGTCATGGTCGGCCTGGGGTTCAAGATCGGAGCGGTGCCAATGCAGGTCTGGATCCCCGATGTCTATCAGGGCGCTCCCACCCCCACCACCGCCTTCCTGTCGGTGGGATCCAAGGCGGCGGGTTTCATCCTGCTGATCCGATTCCTCGAGCCGTTCCTTGCCAGCGACCTGACCCGGGTGCCGCTGCTCAACCTGTTGTTGATCCTGAGCGTGGCCACGCTGCTGTTCGGCAACCTGGCCGCCATTCCCCAGACCAACTTCAAGCGGCTGCTCGCCTATTCGTCGATCGCCCACGCCGGGTTCCTGCTGCTGGCGCTAGCCGCCGGCCGGTCGGAAACCGCAACCTCGCTAGGCTCCGCCCAGGTGGTCTCGTTCTATCTGGCCACCTATCTGATCATGACCCTCGGGGTGTTCTTTGTGCTGGCCCAGGTCCGGCTCCAGCGCGACGGCGAGGCGATCGCCGATTTCAACGGCCTGGGCCAAACCAACCCGCTGCTGGCCAGCGCGCTCACCGTGCTGCTCGCCTCGCTCGCCGGGGTGCCGCTCACCGCCGGCTTCCTCGGCAAGTTCTTCGTCTTCACGCTGGCGGTCGACGCCCACCTGTGGGCGGGCGTGGCCGTGGCATTCATCGCCGCGGCAGCCGGCTTCTACTACTACCTCAACGTGGTGCGCGCGATGTGGTGGGCCGCCCCCGGAGAGCTCCAGGCGGTTCCGTTGCCACCCATCAGCAAGGCCTGCATCGCCATCCTAACGGTCGCGACGCTCGTCCTCGGGGTATTCCCGCAGCCGATCCTGGCGCTGCTGAAGTGACGCGCGGCCATGCGGGGGGTGGCGCCGCTCCTTGACAATCCGCCGCCACCATTCAGAAAGTTGCCCAACCATTTCCCCATGTCCGCCACCAAACCCCCGCAGGAGCACCCGCTGGCCAATATCCTGATCAACGTGATCATCCCGGTGCTGATCCTCAGCTACCTCAGCAAGGATCCGGTGATCCAGGCCAAACTCGGCAAGGCCGCCCACCTCTGGCACCTCGGCCCGCTCAAGGCGCTGGCCCTCGCCCTGCTGCTGCCTCTGGGCTACGGCATCTGGCACTATCTAAAAACCCGCAAGGGCAACTTGTTTTCGGCGCTGGGCCTGGTGTCGGTGCTGCTGTCCGGCGGGCTGACCCTCTATCTCTGGAACCAAAACGGCACGGTCAAACCCAACGCCGGTTTCCTGTTCGGGATCAAGGAGGCGTCGATCCCGCTGATGCTGGGGATCGCCATTCTAACGTCGCATCGCTCGCCCAGTCCGCTGATCCGGGTCTTCCTCTACAATGACACGATTTTTGACATTCCGAAAATCGAGACCCGCGTCGCCGAGTTGGCCGCGCAGGGCGAATACGACCGCCTGTTGTTTGCGGCCACCAAGCTGTTCGCGGCGTCGTTCTTTCTCAGCGCGCTGATGAACCTCGGCCTCGCCCAATGGTTTTTCCGCGGCTTCGACGCCGCCGCCATCGACGCCCTGGAAAAATACAATGAGATCATCGCCCGGGTCATCGGCTGGGCCTTCGCCGTCATCGGCGTGCCCATCGTCATCTTCCTGTTCTTCACCCTGCGGCGCCTGCTCAAGGGACTCGAGATCCTAACGGGCATGAAGGAGGACGAGCTGATGCTCCCGCGCTAAGCCACTGGCCGCAGCGGCACGTCAATCCACCAGATTGTCGACGCGCTGCGCGAGTTCGATGTCGAGTTCGGTCACGCCGCCCGCATCGTGGGTGGTGAGCTTCAACAACACCTTGGTGTGGCGGATCGTGATGTCCGGATAGTGCTGCGCCTCCTCGGCGATTTCGGCGAGGTCATTGACGAAATCAATGGCCTCATTGAACTCCTCGAACTCGATGGTCCGGGTGAGCGCTTTTTTTTCATGCTCCCACTCGGGGCATTTTTTCAACGCGGCAGAAAGGTCGTCGGCTTCTAGAAGATCGGACATGATGGGGAATCGGAAAAGTGTTGCTGAATCGGAAAAGTTATCCGGGGCCAGATTGCGTCCTCGGATTCGGAATTGGCAAGCCCGTTTCTGCGGATCTTGAAAAGAACCAATCTACCAGTTGCAGCGGACCGCGATTTCTCGTATCGTCGCTTCATGAAAAAGTTCCTCGCCGCATTTGCGCTCGGGCTGTGGTTAACCGCCTGTGTTCCGTCCACGCCGCAGACGCGCATTCAGGAAAACCCGCGCCAATTCTCCGCCCTCAACGCCAAGCAGCAGGCCCTCATTCAACAAGGTCAGATCTGCCGGGGGATGCCCACGGAGGCGGTTTACCTTGCCTGGGGCCGGCCCTCGGGCAGCTTCCAAGGGTCCCAAGACGGCAAAGCCACTGAACGCTGGGACTACGCGGGCTTGCATCCGGTCCAAACCACCAGTTTTTACGGCGGCTACGGCTACGGCGATTTTGGCGGCTACGGCGGATACGGCCGCTACGGTTATGGGCGCTACGGCCGCTACGGCGGACCGGTCGTCGGCTTCGGATACGGGCCGCAAGTCGCTTATGTCCCGTACCGCACGGCCTCAGTCTGGTTCATTGACCAGCGGGTCGATGCGTGGGAGCGAGCCAAATAACCCGCGCTTGGCGGCGTCCCAGCCTTGCATTCTGATTATTCCCTGCAACTCTCACGCCAGCTCCAGACACCATGAATTTCAACACTCCCTGCTTGCTCGCCGCCGCGCTTTGCGCCGCAGTCCTGGTCTCGTCCTGCGCCCCCGGCACCGGTGGCACGGGACTGGCAGCCTATCACGCCTACGACCGTCCGACCAAGCTCCCGGGCAATCCCCACAACGTGCGGGTCAAGGTTTCGCTCAGCAAGCAACGCGCTTACGTCATGGAGGGCTCGGACGTGCTGCTCGCCATGCCGGTCTCAGTCGGTGCCACCGCCACGCCCACGCACGCTGGCAGTTACAGCATCTTCAACAAGGAGCACAAACATCGCGCCAACACCCACGGCTACGCCTACAGCGGCAACCAGGTCAAACAAACCTTCCTCGACAAGCGCCCGGCCGGCTGGTCGTTCAAAGGCACGCCGATGCCCTACTGGTGTGAGTTCGCGCCCAACTATGGGTTCCACACCGGCTGGATCAAGCACACCCCCTGCACCCACGGCTGCATCCGCATGCACGAGAACCTCGCCCCGAAATTCTTCCGTCTCGTGAGCGTCGGAACCCCCGTGAGCATCGCCTATACCCAGCCCGAAGACGCCACCCTCGGCAATATTCCGCTGCCTCCTGATGCCGGCCCGCTGCCGGATTATGCCGGCCCGATGTATGTCGGTGACGGGTATTTCACCCAGCACAAGACGCCCGTCTATCAATAAAGCGCCAGCTCGACGCCAAGCGTCGAGTGACCGGCGGCGGCGAGCTCATGCTTGCGCCACCACCCGGCTAATCACTTCGCCGTCGCGCCATTTGGTTCGCAGTAGATCACCTGCTTGGAGCGCTGCCGCCGAGCGCAGCGCCTTGCCGTCCGCTCCCAAGGTGATTGAAAAGCCGCGCTGGAAGGCCGATTCCGGGCCAAGCGCCCGCACCAGTCCGCGCAGACGGGCGAGCCGCTCGTCGCGCCGCTGGAGAGCCTCGTGACCGACCCGCACCAACCGTCGATCGAGCTGGGTGAGGTATTCCAGCCGCCGCTCGATCACCCGCGCCGGCGGGTGCGCCCGGTGGCCGGCACCCGCCGCGCGCACCCGGACGGACGCCGCGTCCACCGCCGCACGAACCGCCAACGCCAGCCGGCCGCGCGCGGTGTCGAGGCGCAGCATCGGCTCGCGCAATAATTTTTCGCCGTCGCGCTGGAGCACGCCGCGCTTGAGGGCGGTGAGCGCCAGGCTGGCGCGGGACAGGCGCTCGCGGGTCAAGCGCAGCAGGCGTTGCCGCCACTGCGCCAGCCGCTCTAGCAGCTCGGTGCCATCCGCCACCGCCAGTTCGGCGGCCGCGCTTGGGGTGGGAGCGCGCAGGTCGGCGACGAAATCAGCGATGGTAAAATCGATTTCATGACCGACGGCGGAGATGATGGGAATCGGGCAGGCGGCGATCGCGCGGGCGACCACCTCCTCGTTGAAGTTCCACAAGTCCTCGATCGAGCCGCCGCCGCGGCCGACGATGAGCACCTCGCAGCGCGGGAAGCCAAACGCTTCGGGCCGCCCCATGCGCTCGATGGCGCGGGCGATTTCCAGCTCGGCACCCCGGCCCTGGACGCGCACCGGCATCAGCACCGCCTGCACCCAGGGCGCGCGGCGTGACAACACGTTGAGGATATCCTGCAAGGCGGCGCCGGATTCCGAGGTGATGAGGCCGATGCGTTTGGGGAAGGCGGGGATGCGCTGCTTGCGCTCGGCATCAAACAACCCTTCGGCCTGCAACTTGCGCTTCAACGCCTCGAAGCGCGCCTGCAAATCGCCGGCCCCGGCGCGCTCGACCTGTTGGACGATGATCTGCAGCTGGCCGCGCGCCTCATACACGGTCGCTTCCGCGAACACTCGCACCTTGGCACCGTCTTCCAGCGCGTCCGCCCCCGGCCGCTTGCGCGCCCCGAACATCGCGCACTGGATTTGCGCGCCCGAGTCCTTGAGCGAAAAATACCAATGGCCGCTGCCCTGCTTCTTCAGGTTGGAAACCTCCCCCTCGACCCACAGCTCGCCGACCTGCGATTCCAGCGCGTGCTTCATGCGCCGCAACAACTGGGTCACCGACAACGCCTGGGGCGCGGCGGGTTTCGGTGGGGAAAACAAATCCATGGCCCAGTCTGGCGGCCGCGGCGGATTATACGAGCGGCATTTCCCGCCCCACGGATTGAAAGTTTGGCGGCGCGCGCGCGGTAGAACAAGCACCCCATGAATCAACCCCAGCTGTTAGCCATCCTTTGTGGCGTGCTCGCGGCGCATGCCGCCGCCGCCCCGCAGATCATCCAGGCCTCCGATCCGGTGCGGCCCGACGAAACGGTGCTCGTCGTCGGCGAGGCGTTCGGCAAAAACTGCAGCGTCGAACTGGCCGCTCTGCCCGATGGGCCGGCCACCGCCCCGCGGGATACCGCCGCCCCCCTCCCGAAAAAATGGGAGACCATCCAGCCGCTGCAAAGCGACGAGCGATCGTTGAAATTCGTGGTGCCCAAGACGTGGCCGCAGGGCGTGTGGGCGTGCCGGGTCCGGCAGGGCGGCCTGGTGTCGGAGCCGGTCATCCTCAACGAGCCCGAAGCGTGGTGGTGGAACGGCGATGCCGGCGAGTCGGCGACGCCCGGCGGCTGGTTGCGCGTGTTCGGCAAATCCCTCAACTTCGGCGGCGAAAGCCTGGCGCTGTTGCGCGCGGCCGAGGGCAAAGCCATCACCCTCAAGGCGGCCCGCCCTAACAACTACGCGTTGGAGTTTGCGCTGCCTGCCGATCTGGCGGCGGGCGATTACCCGCTGTTTGTGCACAACGGTCTGGGCGGCCATGCCGCGTGGCGCGCCGCCGGCACGGTGGCTGTCCGCCCGCCCGTGGTGTGGAAGACCGAGGTCTTCAACGTCAAGGATTTCGGGCCGAAGCCCGCCGACGCGCTGTTGGCCGCGCTGGAAAAAGCCAAAGCCAATGGCGGCGGCGTCGTCTATCTACCCCGCGGCCGCTACCCGGTGATGGGCGCGCTCGCCATCCCGCCCCACACCGTGCTGCGCGGCGAGTCGATGGAACTCGTCAGCCTGTATTGGCCGGACTATGACAAGCCGCCCGCCGAGCTGGTCAGCGGCGCGGACTTCGGCCTCGAGTCGCTGAGCCTCTACTGCCAGAACCACAACAACGTGGTCGCCGACACCGCGGCTTCGCAGCGCTTGTTGCTGCACCGGGTGCGGATCCGGGCTAACTGTTATTTCATGATCGAGGATGCGGGCAAGGATTTCCGCGGCCGGCATGGCCCGGCCAGCCACCGGGAGTGCGGCGCGGCGGTGCTGCTGCGCGGCAAAAATTTCGAAGTCACCGACTGTGACATCTACGCCAGCAACTACGGGCTGCGAATCCTGAAGGGCAAAACCGGCCTGATCGCGCGCAACCGGATCCGCTACGGCGGGCGCGGCTACAGCATGGAAAACACCGAGCGGCTGATCTTCGAGGACAACCACATCGAGGGCAACAACCTGCTGGCCATCGGCAACGACATCTCCACGTTTTTCAGCACCTGCTGCTGGCACCTCTATTACGCCCGCAACCACGTCGAGCAGATGTTCGGTGCCGACCGCGAGATGATGACGCTGGATGCCGCCGCCGGGGCGTATTTCGGCACGCTGGCGACGGTTGCGGGCACCCGTCTGACGCTGGCCAAGGATCCGGTGTTCCGCGACTACACGCCCAAACCGCGCAGCGATTGGACCGGCGGGGTGGTGCAGGTTCTCACCGGCAAAGGAGCCGGCCAATACCGCTTCGTGACGGCTAACAAGGGACGCGAGTGGCAGGTCGACCGGCCGTGGACGGTGGTGCCGGATCATGAGTCGTGCGTTTCGATCGCGCCGTTCCGCGGCCTCAGCCTGTTTGTCGACAACACCTTCGAAGACGGCGGCCCGTTCCAACTCTATGCCGCGGCCCACGACTCCATCGTGGCGGGCAACAAGGGCTCGCGGATGGACGGCTTCTTTGTCTGTGGCCTCAACCCGCACGGCTGGGGGCTGCAACCGTCGTGGTTCTGCCAGTTCCTCGACAACGAGATCGTGGAAGGCAACGGCTACGGCCACCGCGGCGCGGCGTTTGGAACCGTCTCCCACGACGAATCGAAAGCGTTCGACGGGCCGTTAGTCAACGGCGCGATTTTCCGCCGCAACCTCTGCGCCAACAACGCCTCGTTCGGCCTCGGCGGTGCCACCGCCAACACCATCGTCGAGCACTGCACCGTGCGCCACGCCGAGGTGGGCGTCAGGTCCACCCAAGGCACCAAGGGTGCCCTGCTGCGCGACAACACCTTCGAGGACGTGCTGCAAAACGAGTTCACCAAGCCGTGACGCGGCCACGACCCAGGCAGGCGTGCTGGTGACAGCACGCGACAGCAACTCAACCCGCGCGCGTTCTGACGACTGCGGCCACACCACACCCATGACTCCCCTTCCGCTCCGGCGGCTTGCGTTTTTCCTGTTCGCTCCACTGGACCGTCGAGCGTGCCATGCGAGGGTCGCAACCAAGCGCCGGGACGACCGTGTAATGGCGCAGCCAACGAGCTAACTGATTTCGGGCCGCGGGTCGCGGTCGAGCAGGTCGCGCATCGCCATGGCGGCGGGCTTGCCCTGATAGAGGATCGAATACACCGCGTCGATGATCGGGGTGCGCACCCCGGCGGCGCGGGCGGCGTCGTGGATCGAGAGGGTGTTGGGGACGCCTTCGGCGACCATGCCCAGCGCGGCGACGGCATCCTCGAGGGATTGGCCGGTGCCCAGCGCGAGGCCGACGCGGTGGTTGCGCGAGTGTTCGGAGAAGCAGGTGACGATGAGGTCGCCGACGCCCGACAGGCCGGAAAAGGTTTCGGGGTTGCCGCCCAGAGCCACGCCGAGGCGGGTCATTTCGGACAGCGCGCGGGTGACCAGGGCGGCCACCGCGTTATCGCCGAGGCCAAGACCGTGGGCCATCCCGGCGGCGATGGCATAAACGTTTTTGACGGCGCCGCCGAGTTCGACGCCGGCCACGTCGTCGCTGGTGTAGACCCGGAAATGCGGCAGGGTGAACAAGTCCTGGAGCGCGTCGGCCAGCGGCGCGCTATCGGAGGCGATAACCGCGCAGGTGACGAGGTCGGCGGCGATTTCCTCGGCATGGTTGGGTCCGGTGAGGATGCCGATCGGGTTGAGCGGAAAAACCTCGCGCAGGATCTGGCTGAGACGCTCGCCGGTATTGCGTTCGATGCCTTTGGCACAGGACAACAGCGGGGTATTGGGCGAAAGGCCGAGGGCCGCGAGTTTTCCCGCCTCCGAGCGAATCGCGGCGGAGGGCACCGCGAAGATGACCAGCGGCACCGCCAGCGCCTCGCGGTGGTCCATCGAGGCGCGGACGTTGGGCGCAAGTTCGACCGCAGTGAGATATTTCGGGTTGCGGTGGTTGCGGTTGATGCCATCCACGCACGCCTGCTCGATCGAGACCACCACGATCGACTCGAGTTTCGGGGCGAGCAGTTTGGCGAGCGCGGTGCCCAGCGAGCCACCTCCAAGGATGGCGGCGGAGGTGAGTGGATTCATGAGTTGCAATTTGGTGTTAGAGTGGTTTGGATTTCGGGACGAAGCGGTTTTCGGTGCCGGCGCGCAGCCGCTGGATATTGGCCCGGTGTTTCCAGATGGCGAGCAGCGCCATGACCACCGCAAAGGCAAACAACGGCTTGTTCCAGGTGCCGGACTCCCACAACGTGGGCAGCGCCTTGTCGTCGCGCAGATGATGGAAGCGCGCTCCCAGATGGGTGACGAGCGGCAGGGCGGCGGCGGCACCGATGCTGGCGACCGAGACATAGCGGGTGGCCAGAAACAGCCCCAGCCAAATGAATCCCAGCAGCAATACCGCGAAGAACGGGAACAGCCCTAACAACACGCCGGCCGAGGTGGCGATGCCCTTGCCGCCCTTGAAGCCGACCCACGGCGAGTAGTTGTGGCCGAGGATGGCCAGCAGCCCGGTGAGGACGTGAAACAACTGGCCGTCAAACTGCTGGGCCGCGGGCAACCGCAGCGCATACGGGAGCAGGAAAGGCAGCGCGAGGTTCGGATGCCTGCCTTCAATCTGAACCAGGCTCAGCGCGATGACCACCGGGATGAAGCCCTTGAGCGCGTCTAGCAGCAAACAGGTGATGCCGTACGGTTTGCCCAAGACGCGCAGCACGTTGGTGGCGCCGATATTGCCGGACCCGTGCTGGCGGATGTCGATGCCGCGGGTCTTGGCGAGGATCAGGCCGAAGGGAATGGATCCCAGAAGAAACGCCAGAAACGGGCAGAGCCAGAGTTGCATTCAGGAACGATTGAGCGCGCGGTGGAATAGCGGGTGAAGCAGGGGGACGGCGAATTGGCTCATTCGGCCACGGTGGCCGAGACGATCACCACGGGTTTGGTGGGGACATCGCCCGCACCGGTTGGGACCGCTTTGATTTTGTCGACGACCTCCATTCCCTCGACGACTTTGCCGAACACGGCATAGCCGCCGTTGCTGGGGAAGTTGAGCGCGGGATTGTCTTTCACGTTGATAAAAAACTGCGCGGTCGCGCTGTCGGGATCATTGGTGCGGGCCATCGCAATGGTGCCACGATCGTTAGCAAGGCCGTTTTGCCCTTCGTTCTTGATGCCCTTGCCGGTGGACTTTTCCACCAGCGCGCCATCCGTGAGCGCATAGCCGCCACCTTGGATCATGAACCCATCGATCACCCGGTGGAAGACCGTGCCGTCGTAGTGCTTGCTTTTCACGTAGCCGAGAAAATTGGCGACGGTGACCGGAGCCTTGGCCGCGTCGAGAACGAGCACGATGTTGCCTTCGCTGGTTTTAAGCAGGACTTTTGCGGTCTTGGCGGCGGCGGGGGCGGCCGGCGTGGCGGGATCCTTGGCGGGTTCGCCAAGGGCGAGGGCGGGCAGCACAGCGAGAACGAGAAGGGTGAGGCGGCGTTTCATCGGGGAGATCCCTACGTGACCCGGCCCGGATGCGCAAGAACCGTTGGGGGAAAGTTCCGCAAAGCGGCCGGAGGATCGGGATTGCCCGGCTGGTGGGATTGCGGCAGGCTGGTCGCATGGCGCTCACCGAACAAATCCCGTGGCTGGCCCGCGCGACGCGCCGGGCGCGCTGGTTGGTGGCGGTTTCCGGCGGCGCGGATTCGGTGGCGCTGCTGCATTTACTGGCGGAGGCAGGCTTCAACAAGCTGGTGGTCTGTCATCTCGACCACCGGCTGCGGGGGCGGGCGTCGACCCAGGATGCGCGTTTCGTCGGGCAGCTGGCGGAAAGGCTCGGGCTGCCCTGCGAGCTGGGGCGGATGGATGTGCGCAGGCGGATGAAGGAGCGGGGGGAATCGCTGGAAACAGCGGCACGCAACGCCCGCCATGAGTTCTTCGCGCAATGCGCGGTGAAACACCGCTGCCGCCGGATCCTGCTGGCGCATCACGCCGACGATCAGGCCGAGACGGTGTTGTGGAATCTGTTGCGCGGGTCGCACGGATTGAAAGGAATGCGCGAGCAACAACCTCTCACCGTGGAATCCGGGGCGACCCTGCAGGTCGCGCGCCCCCTGCTCGGGGTGCGCCACGCCGCACTGGTCGACTGGCTCACCGCACGCGGGCACCGCTGGCGGGAGGACTCCAGCAACTTGGAACCGGTGGCCGTGCGCAACCGGCTGCGCCATGAGGTGCTGCCGCTGTTGGCGGAGATTTCCGGGCGGGACGCGGTGGCGGCCCTGGCGCGCGGCGCCGCCGATTCGCAGGAGCGCGATGACCTTGAAACCGCGGCCGTCGAGCGGGCTCGGGTGCTCGACCCACAGGGGCGACTGCACCTCCCGGCGCTGCGCGCCCTGCCGGTGGACCTGCAGCGCGCCGCCTTGCGCCAATTCCTGATGGATCACCGGATTCCCTCGATCGACCGCGCCCTGCTGGAACGGGCGCTGTCGTTGATGGATCCGGCGCAGCCCGCGGCAGTCAATCTGCCGGGCGGGCGGCGGCTCAGGCGCAGTGGCGGACGGCTGTGGGTTGACGGCTAATCCTGGAAAGAGAATTTGAACCGCAGCTGGACGCAGATGAACACGGATTTTAAGAGGTTTGAACGAAATTCCAGGCGAACCCTTCGGGTGTGCCTTCTAATAGGCATAACTCATTGATTCTCTGCGTCCATCTACGGTTGCAATGCTTGTTTCAGACTTACCAGACGGTCTCTACCACGCCAGAGGCGGTGATCGCCCGATCCCGTGTCAACAGCGGGATTTGATGGATTTTGGCGGTGGCGGCGATGACCCGGTCAAAGGGATCGCCGTGGTCGGCTGGTCGAGGTCCTCAGCGGTTGCGATCATCTGCGCCTTGAAGCAACCCAGAATCGAGGCAGTTGAGTGAAACTTTTCAACCTCCCAAAATTAACGTGACCGTAAGCGAGTCATGGGATAATCACACGAGCCATTTGAAGTCAAAGGCCGACGGGCCGGCTGTGGTTGCTGAACGGTTAGCAGCGGGCGTGGGCTGGAGAGTCACACTCCGCATGACCCACCAGTTAGGGAGCGGGGGCGCAGCCCGGCCAGACCAACTCGAAGTCGTTGGGTGGCTTGACCGCCTGACTGGCGAGGCCGTCGGCGGTGAGAGCGAACCACGGGTCGATCTTGCCGCCGAGGCATTCGATGGTCTGAACCGTCCAGACATTGCACACCCGCGGGATGAAATACCGGTATCGGCATTCGAGTTGGATGCCGTGGCCCCAGCTGGATGGGCGCACCACCTTGGGAGTGCCATCCGGGCCGGTGGCGCAGCATTCGTTGAGGAAGGTGGCCAGCGCCGGGCCGCGGGTGCGGGCCACGAGTTTGCGCCAGATCCGTTGTTGCGGCAGGACTTCGGTCACGTTCCAATCCACCGGGATGACTTCCATCACCGAGGGCGTGGGCGTGAGGATCACCTGCATGAATTTCCAATAATGATCGATGCCCTCGCGGGAGTAGGCGTTGCGGTTGCCCCAACTCATGGTGACAAACATCGGATGGCCGAAGCCCGCCGGCGGCACGAAACCGGATTCCACCAGCCACGGGTAGGGAAACACCATGCCGGTGTGCCATTT
>Ga0194037_1001118_pt1 | contig 19912 bp, 13 predicted proteins | sample JunL306m_MetaG_FD_148653 | JGI IMG/M metagenome (GOLD analysis project Ga0194037, IMG submission 148653) | Anoxic zone freshwater microbial communities from boreal shield lake in IISD Experimental Lakes Area, Ontario, Canada - Jun2016-L304-6m | ecosystem: Environmental > Aquatic > Freshwater >...
GGCCATATTGATCCCTACATTATTATTAGCCAATCTTGATAAAGTATATATCAGGCTCATGATGCTCTGCACCGTTTGGCTGGGTACCATCGGATTTATTGATGATTATCTCAAGATCAGGGCCAAGCGTATCGCCAAACAAAAAGGGATCGAATATAGAAAGAGTGATGCAGATGGATTGGCTGGCAGGTTCAAAATATTTGGGCAGGTGGTGCTTGGCATCATTGTAGGCGCAACACTTTATTTTAACCAGAATGTGGTGGTAAAAAGAGAAGTAAATATCACCGCCGGCACCAACCAGGTACAACTGGGTCCAAAAGAAAAAACTACCAAGGCCAAACTGGATACTGTTTTGATCGATGGCAAACAACATGTTTTTGCTTCTGTAAAAACACCTATCACAACCATTCCGTTCTTAAAGGCGCATGAATTCAATTATGCCAAACTGCTTCCTGCTGCCTGGCGCGATTATACGTATATCGTGTATATCCTCATCGTCATATTTATTGTAACCGCCGTAAGCAATGGAGCCAATATTACGGATGGATTGGATGGACTGGCCACTGGCGTAAGTGCCGTGGTGGGCATAGCCCTCGGCATTTTCGCATATGTAAGTGGCAATATCAGGTTCGCCGAGTACCTCAATATCATGTATATCCCTAACCTGAGTGAACTATCCATTTTCATTGCTGCCTTTGTGGGTTCCTGTATCGGATTCCTATGGTACAATGCTTATCCGGCACAGGTTTTCATGGGCGATACCGGTAGTCTGGCCCTAGGCGGGATCATTGCCGCACTGGCCATTATCGTTCGTAAAGAATTACTGATCCCCTTCTTCTGTTTTGTATTCCTGGTAGAGAATCTGAGTGTGATGATCCAGGTAGGCTATTTCAAATATACCAAACGAAAATACGGAGAAGGTAAACGGGTGTTCTTAATGAGCCCCCTGCATCATCATTATCAAAAGCTGGGGTACCATGAAAGTAAGATCGCGGTGCGGTTCTGGATCATCACCATATTAACGGTGGTGCTGGCAGTAGTGACCTTGAAATTGAGATAATCATTATTCCGGCGAAAGTTTTCCTGCCATCAACAGGAAAACGATAACCGAAAAAATAAGTATTGAAAAACCCAAACCTGGTATCGAATGAAAATTTGATTCAAGGTTTTTCAATTAGAACACCAATATCCTTGAAGCCTATTATTGAATGTGGAGTATGATGTTGACCCGTTAAATTCTATGCTGTTGAAAAACCAATTTTAATAACAGCCTGCAGTAGCAACACTGCAGTACGAAAAAAAATGAATGAATTAGATGGCTGAACGGCTGATCATATTGGGTGCTGGAGAAAGTGGTGTTGGCGCAGCTTTGCTCGCAAAACAACAAGGCTTTAGCGTGTTCGTTAGCGACCGTGGCATCATTGCTGAACAATATAAGGCTGAATTAAAAAAGCATGAGATCGAATTTGAAGAAGCCGAACATACTGAATCCATTATCCTGGCTGCCGATCTAATCATGAAGAGTCCGGGTATTCCATCACATACTACCCTTATCAAAAATATTCACGCGAAAGGCATTCCCATCATGAGTGAAATTGAATTTGCCTATCGCTACAAAGGCAATAGCAAGATCATTGCTATCACGGGCAGCAATGGGAAGACCACTACTACTTCACTGACCTATCATATGTGTAAAACAGGGGGTGCCGATTGTGCCCTGGTGGGGAATATCGGTTATTCATTTGCCCGCCAGGTAGCCACCGACCCCAAGCCTTTATATGTGGCTGAGATCAGTTCATTCCAACTCGATGATATTTCCAGCTTCCGGCCCGATGTGGCAGTGCTGACCAATATTACAGAAGACCATCTCGATCGGTATGATTACAATATGGAAAATTACATCAACAGTAAATTCCGTGTGATGATGAACCAACAAGCCGGAGATGTATTCATCTATAACCTCGACGATGAGATCACGAACAAAAAAATAAACAATTATAACATTCAATCAACACTAGCCCCATTCACCATGAGTAAACAACTGCCACAGGGAGCATACCTGATGAACGCGAAAATGCACCTGAAATGGAAATCAGAGGAAATGCAGATGAGTATCGAGGATTTTGCTTTAAAGGGCAAGCATAATCAATACAACAGCATGGCTGCCAGCCTCGCTGCAACGGCAGTGGATATCCGAAAGGACAAGATCAGGGAGGCCCTGCAAACTTTTGAAAGTCTGGAACACCGCATGGAACCCGTAGCCACTATCAAGAATGTGGAATTCATCAACGACAGCAAGGCCACCAATGTGAACAGCACCTGGTTCGCGCTCGAGAGCATGGACAAACCTGTGATCCTGATCTTGGGTGGGGTAGACAAAGGCAATGACTATTCACTGATCAAAGAACTGGTGAAGGAAAAAGTGAAAGCCATCGTTTGCATGGGCACCGAAAACAGAAAGATACACGAAGCCTTCGGCGATGTGGTATCGTTGATGGTGAACACCGACAATGCAAAAGATGCCGTTCAATCGGCCTTCCATTTCGCGAGCAAAGGAGATGTGGTATTGCTGAGTCCGGCCTGTGCCAGTTTCGATCTGTTCAAGAATTATGAAGACAGGGGCGACCAATTCAAGCGTGCAGTAAAAGATCTGTAATTGAAAATTTGAAGCATCACTTAATTAATAAATGACTGAACCGGTAAACATAAAACAATTATTCACGCCCTCGCTTAGCGGGGTAAGCAATAACCTGGTGTCTAAAACCAAGGGCGACAGAGTGATCTGGGGCATCGTGGTGATATTGACCCTGGTTAGTTTGCTGGTAGTGTATAGCAGTACCGGATCGCTCGCATATAAATATTCTAAAAGCACTGAAAGTTATCTGTTCAAACAATTTGCTTTTATCATCCTGGGTGTACTGATCATATATTTTGCGCATCGGGTAAACTATACCATCTATTCCCGAATAGCCAAACTGTTCTTCCTGATCTCCATTCCTTTGTTGATCTATACTTATTTCTTTGGCACTAAACTGAATGAAGGTAGTCGCTGGATCACTTTGCCGGTGATCAATATGACCTTTCAAACATCTGATATGGCTAAGTTGGCGCTGTTCATGTACCTGAGCCGGCAGCTGAGTCGCAGACAAAATACGATCAAGGATTTTAAAAAAGGATTCTTACCGGTCATCATGCCGGTGGCGATCATCTGTTTGCTGATCGCACCAGCAAACCTTTCCACTGCCATGCTGATTGGCGGAACCAGCTTCATGCTCATGTTCATTGGAAGGGTTAGCATCAAACATATTTTCATCACATTATGTTTGGCCTTGTTGCCTGTATTTTTTCTGGTGGCTGTAGCCATAAAATATTATGATAAGGAAACCCATCGCTCGAAGGACCTGCCGGCTGTTTTATCAACAGGCAGAATTCCAACCTGGGTAGGTAGGATACAAACCTTCATGTACAGCAACAAAGAAGACGAGAACGAGAAATTATACCAGATCAATCAGGCCAAGATCGCCATCGCAAGCGGATCATGGTTTGGGCGCGGACCCGGAAACAGCAATGCACGCAACTTCTTACCCCATTCATACAGTGATTTCATCTTTGCGATCATACTGGAAGAATATGGATTGGCGGGAGGAGCATTCATGGTATTTATTTATCTGCTGTTCCTGTACAGGTGCATCAGGCTGTATCGAAAATGTCCTTATGCATTCGGGGCATTTCTTGCCTTGGCCCTGAGTTTTATGTTGGTGATACAGGCCATTGCCAATATGGGTGTGAATGTGAATATTTTCCCCAACACCGGGGTTACGTTACCGTTAGTGAGTATGGGGGGAAGCAGTTTCTTGTTTACCTGCTTGTCGATCGGTATCATATTAAGTGTGGCCAGAAATGTGGAACAACTAGAAGGTAAAACGGAGCTGATCAGTCAGCCGTGATGACCCCGGTCATTAAGGTTGCGTTCATCCAATTATGAATAAAAGAATCATCATAGCGGGCGGTGGAACAGGCGGACATATTTTTCCGGCCATTGCCATTGCCAAAGCCATTCAAAAACTGGCACCACAAACCGAGATCCTGTTTGTTGGGGCCAGCGGAAAAATGGAAATGGAAAAAGTTCCGCAGGCAGGCTACCGGATTGTGGGTTTGGATATTACAGGATTCAACAGAAGTTCTTTGATAAAAAATATTGGACTACCCATAAAATTGCTGAAGAGCTATTTTAAGGTGAAGCAAATTTTTAAGGATTTTAAACCCGATGCAGTAGTAGGTGTTGGCGGTTATTCCAGTTTTCCGGTATTGCGATATGCCCAGATGAAAGGAATTCTCAGTTTTATTCATGAGAGTAATTCCTTTGCCGGCAAAAGCAATACGATGCTGGGAAAAAAAGCGACACGTGTGTTCGTGGCTTCCGACGGAATGGAAAAATTCTTTCCCGCCGGAAAGATCATGATCACCGGCAATCCGATTCGGGAAAGCATTGCCAACTGTAAGGTCAGCAGGGCCGAGGGTATTCAAAAATTTGGATTGAGCACCGATAAAAAAACTGTTTTGTCGATCGGGGGAAGCCTAGGAGCGAAGACCATTAATGAAGCGCTTGATGCAGGACTGGAATCATTTGAAAAGAATGACCTGCAACTGATCTGGCAATCGGGTAAACCATATGCTGATAAAGCAAGGCAACGCGCCAGCGGGAAAAGTAATATTTGGGCAGGCGATTTTATTGCCGAAATGGAATACGCTTTTGCTGCAGCAGATGTGGTGATCAGCAGAAGCGGTGCCATGGCCATTGCCGAACTCTGTGTGATGAAGAAGCCCGCATTGTTTGTTCCTTATCCGTTTGCAGCGGAAGATCATCAAACAGTGAATGCACAAAATTTAGTTAATAAAAATGCCGGCATAATGATACCCGATCGGGATGCGTTAGCAAAACTGGTACCGGCGATCATTGCCTTGGCAAAAGATGACAATAAACAACAGGACCTGAGTAACCATATTGCGACACTGGCCATGCCCCATGCGGATGTCTTGATCGCAGGTGAAATTTTAAAACTGATAAACGGATAATGGAGATTGGATTGAATACCATACAGCGCATTTATTTTTTAGGGATCGGGGGTATTGGTATGAGTGCATTGGCGCGGTATTTTAATGAGCAGGGAAAGATCGTGAGCGGGTATGATAAGACCAGCACGGAGCTCACCTTGCAACTGGAAAAAGAAGGTATTGCGGTTCATTATACCGACAATATTGAGTTCATTGACAAAGCGGCTAACCTGGTAGTGTACACGCCGGCTATACCGGCCGATCATGTAGAGCTGAATTACTATCGTGCGCAGGGTTATCAGGTGGTGAAGCGCAGCGATGTATTGGGCGCCATCACGGCCCAAACATTTAATATCTGTGTGGCGGGTACGCATGGCAAGACCACTACCAGTACCATGGTAGCGCATATTCTGCGCCATAGCGGATATGGATGCACGGCTTTTCTGGGAGGCATTTCGGCCAATTACAACAGCAACTACTGGTTGCAGTTGCCTTCTACAGCAAACGGAAAAAATATTTGTGTGGTGGAAGCGGATGAATACGATAGAAGTTTTTTGAAACTGAGTCCGGATATAGCCGTGATCACCGCCATGGATCCCGATCACCTCGATATCTATGGTACGGCCGAGGCAGTTGAAGAGGCCTTTATCGATTTTTCGAAAAGGATCAAGCCGGATGGCTGGTTGTTGGGCAAGTATGGGATGAAAAGAATGGATGCCTTGAAAGCCGATCATGTATTGAGCTACCATTTGCAGGATGAACGGGCAGATGTACATGCTGCGGATATCCATACACGAGAGGGTAGTTATGAATTTAACGTAGTGACGAAAGACTGGAGTTTGAATAATGTGGTATTGAATATGGGCGGATTGCACAATATTGAAAATGTAACGGTGGCCATTATGATCGCTCATCAATTGGGTATTGTTGATGAAATGATCAAACTGGCAGTAGCCGATTTTAAAGGAGTGAAAAGAAGATTTGAATATGTGGTAAAGAATGACAAGCAGGTATATGTTGATGATTATGCCCATCATCCGGAAGAACTGAGGGCATTGATCAGTGGCGCCAGATTATTGTTCCCGGGGAGGAAATGTACGGTGCTTTTTCAACCGCACCTGTTCAGCAGGACCCGGGATTTTGCAGATGGATTTGCTCAAAGTCTTGACCTGGCTGATGAAGTGATCCTGCTTCCGATCTACCCGGCCAGGGAATTACCGGTAGCAGGGGTAACCAGTGAATTGATCTTGAATAAAATGAAAAATAAACAGGGGAGGGTGATAGAAAAGTCGGCCATACCGGATTGGGTAAGGCAACATAGAACAGAATTATTAATTACGGCTGGGGCAGGAGATATAGACAACCTGGTTTTGCCGATCAAGGAAATTTTGAACCAATAATTGAACGGCTGAAAAGCGATGGAGCAAAGAAAACGATATAGCATCAAACGTATACTGCTGGCTACCCTTTGGGTGTCGGTGGCTTGCGGTGTGGCTTTTTTACTGCTGGCCGGGGTACATAAAAATGATACACAGCCATGCAAAGGAATAGCGGTTAGTATCCATGGTGTGAACAATAATTATTTTGTTGACAAGGCCGATATACTGAATGCTATGGCGGCTTTATCGCAGGGCGATCCGGTAGGTAAATCACTGGCCTCCATCAACCTTCGGCTGATGGAAAAAGAGTTGAAAAAAAATGTGTGGGTGAAGTCTGTAGAGATGTTCTTTGATCACCAGCAGATACTGCAGGTAACCGTAAACGAAAGAGAACCCATTGCACGGGTCTTTAACCAAACCGGGGGAAGTTTTTATATCGATAATGAGGCGGCGATGCTACCCCTGAGCGAAAAATTTTCAGCAAGGATCCCTGTGTTTACAGGTTTTCCGGTTGATCAACTAGTGTTATCGGTTGCGGATAGTGTTTTGTTGCAAGACATCAGAACGGTTAGTCTGGCCATACAAAAGGATTCATTCCGGATGGCCATGATCGAGCAGGTAGACATTACGCCGCAACGCAGTTTTGAAATGATACCTAAAATGGGTAACCAGCTGATCCTGTTTGGCGACGCCAGCGATGCAGAAGAGAAGTTCAGAAAACTGCAATTGTTTTACAAGAAAGTAATGGTGAACGCAGGATGGAACCATTACAGCGTGATCAATGTGCAATATAAAGGTCAGGTAGTGGCCAGGAAATTTGGTGCCGAAGATATTTCAGCAGATTCAATCAGAACCCTGCAGATCATGAAAATGATGGCCGATAATGCAGAAAAACTGATCAATGACAGTTTGCACCAGATGGTACAGGCGGCTGAACCGGAGAAGGCTGATAGTAGTATGATCCAACAATCCATCCAGCGGGATGAATTGCCTGAATTGGGGAATGAAACAGTAGCGCCTGTAACGCCGCAAACACAAAATGCGAAACCGGTTGTACACAAACCACCGGCGGTCATTAAAAAACCACCCGCTCCTGTAAAAAGGCCGGGACACTAATAACAGTAATGAATAATCGAAATACATTTTAGTCATACACAAACACAAACACAAAACATACCATTATGAATCAAGAACAACCCATCATTGTAGGTCTCGATATCGGCACTACCAAGATTGCTGCCATCGCCGGACGGAAAAATGAGTACGGAAAGCTGGAAATACTGGGCTTTGGCCGTGCCAACAGTAATGGTGTTCAACACGGCATGGTGTTGAACATCGACCAAACCATCAAGGCCATTGAAATGGCATTGAAGAATTGCTACGATTCAAACCCCAACCTCGAGATCGGGGAAGTGTATGTGGGTATTGCAGGACACCATATTAAAAGTCTGCAAACAAGGGGTGATATCGTTCGCCAAAGTATTGAAGAAGAGATCAGACAAGAGGAGATTGACCGGTTAGTAGCCGATCAGTATCGTACTTATATCCCTGCCGGCGACCAGATCATCGATGTGATTCCGCAGGAATTTACCGTAGATAATTTTCAGAATATTCCTAATCCCATTGGTTATAGCGGCGTGAAAGTGGGTGCCAATTTCCACATCATCACCGGCGATAAGAATGCCATCCGCAATATCAACCGGAGTGTGGAAAAAGCAGGACTGAAAACAAAGGACCTGGTATTGCAGCCACTGGCTTCTGCTGCGGCTGTAATGTGCGACCAGGACCTGGAAGCAGGCGTTGCCATCGTGGATATTGGTGGTGGAACAACTGATCTGGCTGTTTTCTATGAGGGTATCTTAAAGCATACTGCTGTAATTCCATTTGGTGGAGAAAATATCACCAATGATATCAAAACCGGATTGGGTGTTTTGAAAACACAGGCCGAGCAAATGAAAGTACAGTTTGGTAGTGCTTTGGCAGATGAAGCAAAATCAAATGCCTTCATCACCATTCCCGGATTGCGTGGTATGGCTCCCAAAGAGATCTCAGTAAAAAATCTGGCCAGCATCATCCAGGCACGTATGAGTGAGATCATGGATTTTGTTACCTATCATTTAAAACAAGTTGGATTGGATACCAGAATGCTCAATGGTGGTGTGATTTTGACTGGTGGAGGTTCACAATTGAAACACCTGATCCAGCTTACGGAATATGTTACCGGACTCAATGCAAGGATCGGTTATCCTAACGAACATCTCGCTGGCGGACATATTGAAGAATTGGCTAAGCCCATGTACAGTACCTGTATCGGGTTGATCTTAAAAGGCTACAATGATTATGAGAATAGCAATAAACCGTTTGAAGAAAACTTCATCCACGTGAGAGTGCCACAGGGTCTGCAACAGGAAGTAGCAGTTGACACCGACACCAACGAGGAAGAGAACAAATCAGTGAAGATGAAACAAAGAAAAACACTGAAAGCATTTATGGATGGTTTCAAGAACGGACTCATCGATTTATTTAAGGAGGAAGAAGATGCAAAATTGTAATGTTGAATTGAATTGTTTTATCAGCATAAAGAACAAGAACTAGCAAATACTAACCCATTAATTACCGACTGCAGTGTTGTAAAACTGCTGCAAGATCAAAACCAACAATTATGATACATTTTGATTTGCCAAAAGAACAATCCTCCATCATCAAGGTGATTGGCGTAGGTGGCGGTGGTAGCAATGCCGTAAACCACATGTTCTCGCAAAACATTGAAGGGGTAAACTTCATCATCTGCAATACAGATGCTCAAGCCATTGCACAAAGCAAGGTTCCTAACAAGATCCAGCTGGGGCCACATTTAACGCAGGGGCTAGGCGCCGGTGCCAATCCTGAAATTGGCCGTCAGGCAACAGAAGAAAGCCTGGAAGAAATAAAACGGATCCTGGAAGTGAATACCAAGATGGCCTTCATTACTGCCGGAATGGGCGGTGGTACTGGTACCGGTGGGGCACCCATCCTGGCCAAGATATGTAAGGACCTCGGTATTTTAACCGTGGGCATCGTAACCACTCCATTTGCTTATGAAGGTAAAAAGCGAATTGCTCAGGCGGAAGAAGGTGTGATGTTGTTGAAGAATCATGTAGATACTTTGTTGGTGATCAGCAATGATAAATTACGTCATCAGTTCGGCAACCTGAAAATGAAAGAAGCATTTGCCAAGGCAGATAATGTATTGGCTACTGCGGCTAAATGTATCACTGATGTGATCAATAGTACCGGACAGATCAACGTCGATTTTGCAGATGTATGCACCGTGATGAGTAATGGTGGTGTTGCCATATTGGGCAGCGCAACAGCGAGTGGTGAGAACCGTGCACAAATGGCAATTGAAAATGCATTGAATTCGCCATTGCTGAACGACAATGATATCCGCGGAGCAAAATGGATATTGATCAATATCAATTCTGCGGAAGGGGAACATGAATTTACCATGGATGAAGTAGAAGTGATTCAGAATTACCTGTTGAGTCAGGCAGGGGAAGATACCGATGTGATCCTAGGATTGGGATATGATCATTCGCTCGATAACCAGATCGGCATCACCTTGATCGCTACTGGTTTTGAACACAAAGATCCATTTCAGAAAAAAATGACCCCGGCTTCTGAGCAAAAAGAAGATAAGGAAATACTGATCCTGAATATGCCGGGCAAAGAAGAAACCGTTGCCAAGCCGGTGATGCAGAACGTACAAATCCCAACTACAACACAACAACCGGTGTTGTTGTTTGAAGACAGTGATGAAGAAAAAGCGATCGCAGAAATTACAGAAGTATCTGTGCTTCAAAGTGCAGAGGATGAATTAATGCCTCGTCTGGTAGAAATGGCGCCAGAAGAGATCTTGGTAAATATCCCAAGTAAAAATACTGTGGAAAAAATAGCCGAAGAACCTATATTTTTTGAAATATCTTCGGCAGCCGATCAAGTACCCGTTATTGAATTTGATATTCACACAACTCCACTATCCGAAGAACAACCACTGGTTGTAGTATCAGAAATAACAAACGAATCAATATTAGATAAAGAAGCTAGCAGCACCCCATCGTCTGGGGGTTACTTGGTGAAGCCTATGCAGATTTATGCAGAGGAAGCACCACTATCAAAATCCAGTCATTCAGAGGAGCCACCGCCAGTGCAAATTCCAGAACAGGAAGACGAACCAGTTTTTGAAATGCAGTTGGTGGTTAAATCCCAGAAAGCGGCGGAGGAAGAGCCAATTGTACAACAAACTCAGCCCATCATGATGTCTGATGTTGAGGAACCTGCACTGCAGGACGAAACAGAAGAACTCAGGCGCCGGGCTACGGAACGCATTGCGAAGCTGCGTAATTTGTCATTCAACATCAACGCAGCAGATCCTAACAATGAGTTTGAAACGGTGCCGGCTTACCTTCGCCGCAATATGGAATTACATAATTCCATTGCGGATGTAGAAAGTTTTTACAGCAACTATACCGTGAAGTCTGACGACAATAACCAGGCTTCCATCAGCTCCCTCAACACATTTTTAGAAGGCAAAAAACCTGATTAGCATACCGGAGCCGGATCGCTTCCGCTATGCCATGAAATATACAGGAAGGGTTCGGCTCATATAAGTTTGTTTGTGTTTGGTGATTATTATGAAATGGCCCCGAATATTTATTTCGGGGCCTTATTTTTTGGGTTAAACAACTGGCGAATGCCTTTCTTATTGCTCTTGGGCACCCTTCTGGATCGGTTAATTATTTTGCCGGCATATTTAAAAAGCATCTACCTTTGCCCTTGCTTTTGTATCCACGTAGACAGATGCTATCGGGTAAAAGCAGACCATACTGTAAATTGATTTTTTGTGTCAAAACATGTTCATGTTAATCGGGTTACTGCTGCGGGATTAATCGTTGCTCTCGGAATAATTTACGGTGATATCGGTACCTCACCCCTCTATGTATTCAGTGAAATCATCAATGGAAAAGAGATCCAGGACCTGCTGATCATTGGCGGACTATCCTGTATCATCTGGACCCTTACTTTACAAACCACCTTGAAATATGTGGTGCTTACCCTTCGGGCCGATAACAAAGGAGAGGGAGGCATATTTTCTTTATATACCCTGGTGCGGCGACAAAAAAAATGGCTGGTGATACCCGCAATGCTTGGTGGTGCAGCCTTATTGGCCGATGGCATGATCACCCCGCCCATTACCGTTACCGCTGCCGTGGAAGGCTTGGATAATATTCCTATTCTTCATGGTATTGAATTGCGTACCATCATATTTATTGTGATCGGAATTCTCGCGGTGCTTTTTTTCATGCAACAGTTCGGTACAGCTTCCATCGGAAAAATGTTTGGTCCAATCATGGTTGTTTGGTTTACCATGTTGGGTGTGCTGGGTTTTATGCATGTTACCGATGACTGGGATATTTTCAAAGCATTCAATCCCTATTACGCCATTAAATTACTGACCGTTTATCCCAAAGGATTCTATCTGCTGGGCGCCGTGTTCTTATGTACTACCGGGGCAGAGGCCCTTTACAGTGACCTGGGCCATTGTGGCCGGGGCAATATCCGCAATAGCTGGATCTTTGTAAAAGCTTGTTTGATCTTGAATTACCTCGGACAAGGCTCTTACCTGCTCCATAATTTCAAGGGAACCACATTCGCTACAAAAGATCTACTGCACAGTCAGAGTTTCATGGCTGCCCATCCAGGCGCTATTGAAATGAGTAATCCATTTTACGGACTGATGCCCGAATGGTTCCTTACAGCAGGTATTATTATTGCTACGGCTGCAGCCATCATTGCCAGTCAGGCATTGATCAGCGGTTCGTTTACCCTTATCAGTGAGGCTATCCGACTGAACCTGTGGCCCAAAATGAAGATCAATTATCCAACCGAAGCGAAGGGTCAGTTATTTATTCCCGGGATCAATACGTTGTTGTTTGTAGGTTGTATCGGCATTGTTTTGTTCTTTCAAACATCCAGTGCCATGGGTGCGGCATACGGATTGGCCATTACACTCTGTATGTTGGCCACCACTATCCTGTTCTCAAATTATATGGTATCGCGCCGGATGCCTTCTATACTGATATACTTATTCCTGGCGGTATTCTTAACGATTGAGATCGCCTTCCTGATCGCCAACCTGGATAAATTCCCGCATGGTGGTTATGTAACCCTGATTGTGGGTGGTGCATTATTTGCGGTAATGTATGTGTGGTTCAGGGCCAGAAAGATCAAGAACCGGTATGTGGAATTTGTACGACTGGAAGAATATGTTCCCAAAATGGAAGAGTTGAGCAATGACTCTACTGTTCCCAAATATGCCACACACCTGGTGTATCTCACCAGTGCCAATAATCCAAAAGAAATTGAGCATAAGATCATTTATTCTGTATTGAGCGGTAAGCCTAAGCGCGCCGATATTTATTGGTTTGTACATGTGGATACCCGCGATGATCCATATACGTCTGAATATATTGTGGAGCACATCATACCCAATGATATCATCCGTGTGGAATTCAGGCTGGGATTCAGGGTGGCGCCTCGCCTGAACCTGATGTTCAAAAAAGTAGTGGAAGATATGGTGGCCAATCGCGAAGTGAATGTGACCAGTAGGTATGAAAGCCAGCAGAAGAACAATATGGTAGGCGACTTCCAGTTTGTGGTGATGGAAAAATTCCTATCGCAGGATAATGAATTGCCCTTCTTTGAGCGCATCGTGATGAAAATATATTTCTACATCAAAGAAGTTTCACTCAGCGAAGAAAAAGGATTCGGCCTTGAACAAAGCAAGGTGCAGGTTGAAAAATTCCCGCTGATCGTTGCGCCTGTCAATAAACTCCGGTTAAAGCGGGTGTATCTTGATGAAGAAGAATGATCCATCATAAGGTAAGCTTTCTCACACGGTTATTGTTTCACTTAGTCTTGTGTATTTATCTGAGCTGTTTACCAATGGTATGGTTGAAGCCATTGCCAGTTTGTAATCTGCTGCCAATGTGCTATCTTAACAGGGCTTGCTAACTAACTTACAAATTGATTGAACTCATTCTATATATCATCGGTGCACTGGTCATACTCTCTGTGACCATTTATTTTCTGCAAGAGAAATTTATTTTCAAGCCCGAGAAATTAAAGCAGGATTTTGAATACAAATATGATGCACCTTTCCGGGAATTGTTTTTTGATGTGGAAAAAGGGGTCCGTATCAATGGATTGCATTTTCATGTAAAACAACCGCACGGACTCATCCTTTATTTTCATGGAAATTCGCGAAGCATCAAGGGATGGGCTAAATACGCTGCTGATTTTTACCGATACAATTACGATGTAGTGCTGGTTGATTACCGGGGATTTGGAAAAAGCACCGGCAAACGCAGTGAAAAAGACATGTTCAGTGATATGCAGTTTGTGTATGATACACTCACTACAACCTATCACGAAAATCATATCATCATCTATGGAAGAAGCTTGGGCAGTGGTTTTGCAGCAAAGCTGGCTGCCGATAATACACCCCGATACCTGATCCTGGATGCCCCGTTCTTCAGTTTTAAAAAAACCATTGAACGGTTCCTGCCCATCCTGCCGGTACGTTGGATCCTGCGTTTCCATTTAAGAACCGATAAATGGATCACCAAGGTTAATTGTCATACCTATATCCTGCATGGAACCAAAGACTGGCTGATTCCCATCAGCAATAGCGAAAAATTACAGGAACTAAGTCCGAGGAAGATCACCCTGATCCGTATCCATGGCGGAAGTCATAATAATTTGCCGATATTTCCAGAATACCACAATTTTATAAGAGATATATTAAAGTACTAGGGATACGTTAATGCATTTGATTATCCCTCTCTCAGAATGGGTTATCTTGCAGCCATGAATCGGATAATTTTGTTTCGCTGGATAAAGATCATCGTACTCCTTTACAGCCTTATCGGTATTGCGTTATACTACCTGCAAGAGCGATTCTTATTTCATCCCGAGAAATTAGAGGCTTCTTATCGCTATCATTTTTCTGTTCCTTTTGAAGAACTCAATATTCCTTTCAATACAACAGATACGGTGAGTATGGTAAAATTCTTTCCTGCTGATTCGGTGAGAAAGGGCGTGGTGCTTTATTTCCACGGGAACCGCGAAAACATCAGCCGCTATGCAAAATTTGCCGATAATTTTACTAAAAATGGTTATGAGGTTTGGATGGAGGATTATCCGGGTTATGGCAAATCAGTAGGCGAACGAACTGAGAAAAAAATGTACCAGCAGGCATTGCAAATTGAAAGGATGGCGCTTTCAAAATATGGCAAAGACAGCATCATTTTATATGGAAAGTCATTTGGTACCGGTATCGCGTCCTATGTGGCTGCCGTAACCGATTGTAAAAGGCTGATCCTGGAAACACCATATTCCAGCATTCCGGATCTGTTCAGCTGTTATGCGCCCATTTACCCTACAAATTATATGTCGCACTATCGGTTACCTGTATACGAATATTTGGCAGAGGTGAAATATCCCATCAGTATTTTCCAAGGTACCGATGATGGGGTAGTGCCTTACCGCTGTGCCGCCAAATTAAAGGGAGTATTGAAACCAACCGATCAATTCATTACCATTGATGGGGGTACGCACCAGAACCTAAATGATTTTCCGGTTTTTCACCATACCCTCGACAGCCTATTACATCTCTGATAATTTTACGCCGGCTTTACCTACTTGTAAAGTATAGTTAACGCCTACCTTGAGCGCATAATTTTCCTTTTCATGACTCACCGGAAATCCAAAGCATACCGGGAAGGAATATGGCGCTACAATTTCGCGGATGATCTCATAGATGGTTTTTCCAAAAGGTCGTTCTGTATCCTTGATATCGGTAAAGCCACCGATGATCAATCCGGCCAGTGTATCCAGTTTGCCGCTGCGTTTCAATTGATATAGCATGCGGTCCATATTGTAAGTATACTCGCCAATATCTTCCAAAAAAAGGATCTTTTTCCGGGTATCCAATTCCGATGCGGTTCCACAAAGATGCGAGAGCAGGGTAAGGTTTCCGCCCACCAGTTCGGCACTGGCTATTCCTAAACGGTTAAAAGCATGGGCAGCTGTTTTATAACGGGCTTTTTTACCGGTGATGGCTTTGCGTAATGATTGTACAAATTCATTTTTATATCCTTCATCATTGAAGGCAGCGGCCATGGGTGCGTGCATGCCGGCTATTTTTAATCGGCTGTTCAGGTGGCAATGGATCACGGTGATATCGCTGAAACCGATCAGCCATTTGGGATGCTTTTTGAAACGGGTGAAATTAAGTTGGTCAATGATACGGCCCATGCCATATCCACCCCTGCCAAACAGGATGGCATTGATATGTTCATCGTCGAGCATGGCCTGTAATTCATCGCGGCGTTCATCATCAGTACCCGAAAAATAATTGGTGGATGCACTGCCCAGCGTATGTCCTACCATCACTTCAAAACCCCATGACTGAAGGGTTTCAATACAGGTTTGGGCTTTTTCTTTGGCCATATAACCGGCAGGACAAGTGATGCCGATCACATCGCCTTTTTTCAGGTAAGGAGGAATGGTGATCATCTGATTTCGTTTAGTCGGCATTCATTGAGGTGAACCGATAATTTATGTTGGGCACCGCATTTCAGTGCCATATTGTTCTTCTGGTGTCCCACCGGAAAATCGAAACATACCGGGTAGGTGTAACCGCTAACTTTTTCCATCACAATTTCTTCTATCGTTTTGCCAAATTCATCACCTGCATCATCTTTCTTTACTTTAAAACCACCGATGATCAATCCTTTCAGGTGAGCCAGCTTACCGGTTCTTTTCAGGTTCCAGAACATGCGGTCGATGCTGTACAAATATTCATCGGTATCTTCTACAAACAGGATCTTATCTTTTGTTACCAGATCGGTCTTGGTATCGGCCATGGTTTCCAGGGTCTTTAAATTTCCTCCCACCAGTTCGCCATCGGCCATGCCTGTTCTGTTGGCTGCATTTGGGGTAAACAAATAATTCATTTTTTCACCGGTGATGCATTGCCGAATGGATTCAATGGAATCAACCTGTACTTGTTCCGCCTTACTCCAGTCGGCCGGAAAACTATTGCACATCTTGGAATGGATAGCGGCAACCCGTAGGTTACGGTTCACATGCGAATGGATTACTGTGATATCACTAAAACCAATGATCCATTTGGGATGCTTGCTGAAATTTTTAAAATCAAGATCATCAATGATCCGGATGGCACCATAACCACCGCGGCCACAAAGGATCGCCTTAATAGATTTATCGTCGAGCATCTCCTGGAAATCATTCTTTCTTTCCTCATCAGTACCGCCAAACGTGAAATTCTTTTTTCCAACAGTACTTCCTTCCTTCACCTGAAAACCCCATTCCATAAGTTTTTTCACCGCCGGCTGTATGTCTTCGTGCGTGATAGATCCGGCAGGACAACTGATCCCAATGGTATCCCCGGGTTTCAGGTATGGCGGGATCTGAACAGGTGAATCCCCTTCATTTGCCATTTCATTTATTCGGCCCATAGATACAAAACCGGCTGTTAGCGGCATCATGGACGACAGAAAATCTTTCCGTTTCATGGGTTGAATTTAGTCAAATTTCGGTTTTGACGCCTGTTTAGGTATTTTTGCAGGCAAATGAAGCAACCCAAACGATATTTGATCACTTCCGCACTGCCTTATGCAAACGGTCCCAAGCATCTTGGTCACCTGGCAGGAGCATACTTGCCTGCGGATATTTATGTGCGTTTCCTGCGGGCAAAAAAGGCCGATGTATTGTATGTATGTGGCAGCGACGAACATGGAGCCGCCATCACCATTCAGGCCATGAAGGAGAAAACAACGCCACGCGAAATAGTGGATAAATACCATGCCCTGCTGAAAAGCAATATGGCCGACCTGGGCATTTCTTTTGATATCTATCACCGTACGTCTTCCCAGCTTCATCATGATACGGCACAGGAATTCTTTACTGCCCTGAACAACAAAGGCGACCTGCTGAAACGGGAAACGGAACAATATTATGATGCAGCTGCTGCCACATTCCTGGCCGACCGATACATCATTGGCACCTGTCCGGTTTGTGCTAATGAAAATGCCTATGGCGACCAATGTGAAAAATGCGGTACCTCATTAAGTCCGGAACAACTGATCAATCCACGCAGCACCCTCAGCGGTGATGCGCCAATAAAAAAATCAACGACCCACTGGTACCTTCCGCTCGACCAGCATGAAGAGTTCTTACGGAAATGGATACTCGAAGATCACCAACAGGATTGGCGGTCTACGGTACTCGGACAATGCAAAAGCTGGATCGATCTTGGATTGCAACCCCGGGCGGTAACCCGCGACCTCGATTGGGGTGTGGCCCTTCCGGATGATGTGCCCGGTGGCAAAGGGAAAGTATTATATGTATGGTTCGATGCCCCCATCGGTTATATCAGTGCCACCAAACAATGGGCACTTGATCATCAGAAAGATTGGAAACCCTACTGGTATGCTGACGATACCAAGCTGGTACATTTTGTGGGAAAAGACAATATCGTTTTTCACTGCATCATCTTTCCGGTGATGCTGAAACTTCATGGAAATATCTTACCCGATAATGTACCCGCCAATGAATTCATGAACCTTGAAGGTGATAAGATGAGTACCAGCAGGGGATGGAGCATTGAGATGGAAGATTATATCAACGATTTTGTAAAGAAGGAAAATGGCGGCGATATGATGGTGGATGCGCTGCGTTATTATCTTACCCAGATCGCACCGGAAACAAAAGACAGCGAATTTACCTGGAAAGGTTTTCAGGATGCCGTGAACAGTGAACTAGTAGCCATCTTCGGAAATTTTGTGAACCGGGCCTTTGTACTCATGCATAAATTATGCAAGGGAAAAGTTCCGCCGCTACATGCAAGCATAATCGACGAAGCCGACAGAAATTTGGTGGCCGCCATGGATCAAACCAGGGAAAAGATAGAAACATTGATTTCCGCTTACCGTTTCCGGGAAGCCTTGTACGAAGTGATCGACCTGGCCCGTAAAGGCAATAAATACATGCAGGATAAACAACCCTGGATCGTGGCCAAGCAAACCGACGAATCGGGTAATCTAACTGAAGCCGCACAACAACAGGTTGACAATTGTTTACACCTGTGTTTACAGCTTACGGCTAACCTGGCCATCTTCATCAATCCATTCCTGCCCTTTGCAGCAAAGAAAATGTGCAGCATGATGAAAGTGGTAGACAAAATGCTGGAATGGGAAAATGCAGGAAAGCCCGCATTGTTGAGTGCCGGATATTCATTGCGTGCTCCCGAACTATTGTTTCGTAAAATAGAAGATACCGAGGTTACTGAACAGATTGAAAAATTAAAAGCAAAAAAACAGGCTATGGAAAATATAAATCCTGCTCCCGAAAATCAGTTGCCTTCGCAACCGGTGGAAGCACCCGCAAAGAAACCCATGATCGAATTTGACGATTTTGCCAAACTGGATCTGAAAGTGGGTACTATTTTGTCTGCCGAAAAAGTGGAAAAAGCAGATAAACTGCTTAAGCTAACAGTTGACCTGGGCGTTGAGCAAAGGACCATCGTGAGCGGGATCGCCCTGCATTTTAAGCCCGAAGATATTGTGGGAAAGCAGGTAGTGATCGTTGCCAACCTGGCCCCCAGAAAAATGCGAGGCATTGAAAGTCAGGGTATGGTATTAATGGCCGAAGATGCCACTGGTAAACTGCATTTCATCAATCCCGACGAAGTTATTAACCCGGGTAGCGGGGTAAGCTAAATGCTGATCCCTTTAAAAGATATGGCCGGCAGTTGCCGGCCTTTTTCATTTCAATGAATTCTTCGTTTTATTTTCTCCATAATCAATAATGTGCTAATTTCGGTTTAGCAAATAGTTGTTTAACTAACTAATTTTACCATGGCAAACAGAATCATCAAAAAGGTAGCCGTTTTGGGCAGTGGCGTAATGGGCAGCAGGATCGCCTGTCATTTTGCAGGAGTGGGTTTACAGGTGTTGTTACTCGACATCGTACCCAAGGATATTGCGGCGGATGCAAAGCCTGCAGAGAAGAACAAAATTGTGAATGATGCATTGACTGCTGCCATAAAATCAAATCCATCGCCGGTATATACCAAGGATGTACTCAAAAGAATTCGCACCGGAAATTTTACCGACAACATGAAGGATATTGCCGATTGTGATTGGGTGATTGAAGTGGTGGTGGAAAGGCTGGATATCAAACAATCCATTTTCACGGAAGTGGAAAAATATCGCAGGCCTGGATCTTTGGTGAGTTCCAACACCTCGGGTATTCCCATTCACCTGATGACCGAAGGCAGGTCAGCAGATTTCAAAAAATATTTCTGTGGCACCCACTTTTTTAATCCGCCCAGGTACCTGCGTTTACTGGAA
>Ga0194037_1001119_pt1 | contig 19904 bp, 21 predicted proteins | sample JunL306m_MetaG_FD_148653 | JGI IMG/M metagenome (GOLD analysis project Ga0194037, IMG submission 148653) | Anoxic zone freshwater microbial communities from boreal shield lake in IISD Experimental Lakes Area, Ontario, Canada - Jun2016-L304-6m | ecosystem: Environmental > Aquatic > Freshwater >...
CGCGCATGGGATAGCCTACTCCGTTATCGTCCCACTATGTGGGAAACAAGTTGATCGATCCTCTCGCGCGACCATCGAGGCGGTGATGATATTCTTTTTTCGTCACCGGAATGATCCGGTGAAAGGGGAAAACTGTTCATCACCGCCCGTCGGTCTCTCAGATACAGTATATACGGATTCCTTATAGTAGGGGAGAGAACGTTCTTTTTTCGCTTATACACTATCCAGAGTCTCCCTCTTTGACCCAAAGAGGGACTGATTCCGATAACGAAAGGAATCAGGGAGATTGGGATGAGTAGGAGCAAGTTATATGGAAAGTATTTCGATTCTATATCTTTATTGAGAACCCATTATTGCGTATGACCCGAGAAAGATTGCTCTGGAGCAGGGTACCCTCCAAAGGCGGGTAGGCAACCCTGCTCTCACAGAAGTCGGAATGGGAAATGGGGACTGGACCGCCACAGGCTCGAAGACTCACCCTCGCGGAGACGGAAAAGGGAGTGTTTTTTTCTTGAAAACGACGACGGTTCCCGTAGAGACGCAAGATTGTAGGGACACAAGAGTTGACAAGCCGGTCCGCGGTCCGTATGATTGCGGGGATCTTTAACAACCTATCGATTCGTCAACCTGAACATGGAGGAACCATGAACATACCCGAGGAAAAGAACTTCTTTTTTCGGACGGCATTTCGCTGTTCCGATAAGGATCATATACCTTATACGATGAGATTCATCGAGATTCTCGGTCTCTTCGTGCTCAATATCGTGTGTATGATCGTTACACAGGTAATCGCATATCCGATCATATTCGTCTGGGGGTATGTGTTTGCGAGGCGGAAACGGGAAGAGCGGGAAGAACTGTCTTCCATCAGTGAAACGAATTTTCGTCAGATGAGAAGGTATGATGAGACGATCCCGTTTATGGTTATAGGCGCATGGGCGACGTCGGGAATCGGTGCCGATCGTCTTGCGAATCCAGTCGGTGGAATACGTTTTGTTTCCACATCGTTTGGCGGTATGAATGGCGATACCGGTCTCACGGTTCTGATCGTGGTATGTCTGGTTATCGGTTATGCACACATCGCGAGGCGGAGGAATTGAATGTGTGGCACTGGTAGGAGATTGGGTTAGTTTTCTTGAAGTTTATTAATCGACACGTTCTAAAAAAAGATCTGCCGACTTCAACGCATCCGACACGAATTCCTGCGCCTCCGCTAAAAGCTTTGGCGGCACGCGGTCCCCTCAGCACGGTCGTTCGTAAACGACGTGCCTCGAAGACTCGGTACTCTTTTTTCGAAAAAGATATCGATTACAGTACAAGCGAAAAAAAATACGTCTCCCCCTTTCGGAAAGGGGGATTGCCCTCTCCGAAAAAGAGAGGGCAAGGGGGATTTGTGACTATGAGCGGGGCATTTTTTACAAATATAAAACATCGATTCTGTGCTTATCTTAGCACCAAAGAGGGATTCTCAGCCACCTCATCGGGAACCAGTGCCTCTTTATAAGCCACTTTTCGACTATTGACAAAAAGACTGAAAAGGTGTATGATGGCATCACTTTCAGTACCTGTTAACAATCAAAACAAGGAGGGTATTATGGGAAGGCTCACGTACGAGGAACACCAGCGGGAACTTGGCGTAACACCGCAAGAATCTGTAACTACTCCGATAGGCGTCGAACAGGCTTCGAAGTCGACGGTTCCGCAGTTGCCTCTCGGTAGCGGTCATGCTCTTGGGGAAAAGCCGGAGGACACTCCTCCCAAGAACGATGAATTGCTTGTTTATTTAGGAGTTTTCCCTGGTGACGAGGGTGATGAATAGTAGATATACTATTGATCCCGGGTCAACCGGCGTGCGCCAGTCATAAGCCCGGGATGACGGTAAGAGTGATGGAAAAAATAGAAGACGGCTAGGAATCAAATGCTAGCCGTCTTTTTTGTTGCATTCGGAGTCCCGCCTTTATACCAAATCAACATAATCGATGATACCTTATACCAGATTAACTTAAACTATTACTCTTTTATCCCGCTAAGATTCCCGCCTTCGCGGGAATGACAGTGTGGTAATCGTCCTATTGATTAAGTTGATTCGGTATTATTGCCGAAGGGGTCGAACTCCGATATCGGAGTTCGACTCCTGAATACAACAGTGATTCAGTCGATCCGGTATGAGTTTCTGGGACGTTGGCCATCAAAAAAACTCCCCAAAGGGGGAGTTTTTGGTGACTGATGGGAAAGGAAAGTCAGGTTACTTCGTCTTTGCAGTCTTCGCTACGACAGCCACCTCTTCCTTCGGGGTGACGTTCACGAAGATGCGCTTGGCGAGCTTGCCAGTGAAGGCGAGCATCTGCTTCTTCTTGAAGGAAACGATGCCGTCCCGGACTGCCATAAGGGTGTCGTCGCTCGTGCGGACGACATTCGTTCCGGGGTGGAACTTGGTACCACGCTGACGGACAAGGATATTGCCGATCTTCGCGGTCTGACCGCCGAAGAGCTTGACGCCGAGGCGTTGGGCTGCCGATTCGCGACCGAGTGAGGTTGAGCCGCCTGCCTTACGATGTGCCATAGGGGTGAATTTATGATGAAGCCGATGTGTGCTATGATAGGACAAACGGGAAAAAGTGTCAATCAGACCGCCATATGCCACGCTTGGGAAGGGTATTTTCCGACATGAGCGCGCTCCTGGTACGGGAACGGGGGAGAATCCTCCTTCTGTCCGGTTTTGTGCTGGTCGGGGCAATCGCGTTTCAGACCGGGTTCCTGCAAGGGAGCGCCATCGCGGCGAAACCGGTCATTGTCGAGCGTCCGGATACTTCTTCATGCCAAGGCGGGCAGGTTGCCGGAGTATCGGCTGAGACAGTGGCTCCGGGAACGAAGGCCACCCAGGCGGGATCGGTCGGAACGGTCAATCCCGCAGGCTGTGCGTTCGTCGGGAGTAAGAACTCGACCCTGTATCATCTGCCAAGCTGTGCTTCGGCGAAGCGGATCAAACCCGAGAATTTGGTCTGCTTTTCATCGGTGGAAGACGCGACGGCAAGGGGATATAAGGCGGGATGCGTCAAGTGAATCGAAAACCACCGGCCAAGGGTCGGGATTGGAATGAGCGTGACGGCCGTTATGACTTTGGACTTGTGATTCTCGATTCATGAAAACAAACCTATGGAACGAAAAAAGAAACGGAAAGCAGGAGGACATAAGGAGAGAGCCGATCTGAGGGGCGCGCATGTCATAAATGCCCTCTCGTTCATCTTCGGATTCGCGGATTCGTTCTTCGTTTATGTGCTCTCGTCGTTCTTCGCCAGAGTGATCGGATCGGACAATGTGGGAATCTTTTATCTGGTAACGTTTTCGGTCGTCTTCGTGTCGCTTTGGCAGTTGCGGGCGTTCATCCGCCGGGTGGGCGGGAGTGTCCGGACATTCTTCCTGCTTATCCTCGCGGCGATCTTCACCTCGGCGATGCTGTCGGTCATTCCGGTCGGTTGGCCGGCGGCCATACTTGTCATGTTCCTCTTGGTCGTGACGAACCTCGCCTGGGTCTCGCTCGATGTCGTACTCGAGGAATTTTCCGAAGACGGCGTGACCGGTCGGGTGCGTGGCCTACATCTGACCATCATGAACGCCGGCATCATGCTCGCGCCGTTCTTCTCGACCAAGGTGCTCGAGATGGCGGATTTCAGTGGGATCTTTTTCGGGATCACGCTCGGGTACGCGATTTTGCTTGCCACCGCGATCGTCCTGCTTCGCAATGGACGAACGCCCGAGACTGCGGATATGGAGGCGCGGAGCGCGTGGCGTAAAATGCTCCGGGAGCCGAACCTGTTCCATATCTATATCGTTTCGTTCGCACTCGAGTTTTTCTATGTCATCATGATCATCTATACCCCGATCCATCTTCGGGCGATCGGATTTTCCTGGGAGGATATCGGGCTCATGTTCACCGTCATGCTCTTGCCATTCGTACTCTTGCAGTATCCGCTCGGCGTGCTCGCGGACAAACAATTCGGCGAGAAGGAATTCCTGATCATGAGTCTCGGGCTTGCGTTCGGTGTCACGGTTGCAGTCGGACTATTTTCTTCGGCAAGCCTGTTTTTCTGGGCGGTGCTGTTGTTCTTGTCGCGCGTGGGCGCGGCCGGAATCGAGGTGTTGCGTGACGCGTATTTCTACAAGCAGATCGACGGTGGGGATGATGACCTGATCGCGTTCTTCCGGACGGCCCGACCTGCGGCGAACATCGTCGGCGCGCTCCTGGCCATCCCTCTTCTGGCATTCTTTCCGTTACAGAGCGTGTTCTTCTTGGCGTCAGTGGTCTTGCTTGTCTCAATCTTCTCAGCTTTCAGGCTCGAGGATACCGCGGCCGAGGCCGAGCTCGGGCGGCATCAAGGGTAAAACGCTCGCCTGGAATCCTTCCTGAGAATATGGTATTCTCGTAAGGAGAGGCTTTTTATCGGGAGCGTACCGTTATGCCGTATCATGTCCGAATCAGGCAATTCGAGGGTCCGCTCGAGCTCCTCCTCACCCTTATCGAGGGACGAAAGCTCGATATAACGCAGGTCAGCCTTGCCGAAGTCGCCGACCAGTATCTGGAGCGACTCGCTTCGGAGCGCGAGTCCATCTCGCTTTCGAACCTGTCCGAGTTCCTCGTCATCGCCGCCAGACTCATCCTGATCAAGTCCAAGATGCTTCTGCCGGTCCTGCAATTTACCGATGAGGAGGAAGAATCGATGGAGGATCTGGAAATCCGCCTTATCGAATACAAGCGGTTCAAGGACGCGGCCGAGGCGATAGGAAAGATGCTTTTAAATAGGAAGCGTTCGTTCCCGCGCGAGAAATTCCTTGGCGCGCCGGAGACATTCTCCCCGCCGAAAGGGCTTTCTACGGACGTCCTTAGGCGCCATTTCCTATCAGTACTCGGGGACATGCCGGTGAAGGAAGCACTGATCGAGGAAGTGATCGAAGAGGTTGTGAGCCTTGAGGAACGGATACTGACATTGCAGGCATCGCTTCGGAAGCGGGCCGAGTACGGGTTCCGGGAACTTATCGCGAATGCGGAGGACCGGATGGACGTGATCGTGTCGTTTCTCGCGGTACTCGAACTCGTGAAGCAGCGCTTCGTCGTCGTCTCGCAAGGTAACGCCTTCGGTGACATACGTATCGCCACCAGCGCCGTGGAATCGGATCGGAAAAAAGAATCATAATCGAATCCCATGAAAACGGAATCCGCCATATCCATCCAGTCGAAGATCGAATCACTCCTGTTCTTGCACGGGGAACCGATTTCGGTCGCGCGTCTCTCGAAGGCGTTGTCCGCTTCGGAGGCCGAGATCGAGGTCGGACTCGAGGACCTCGCCCAGCGCTATGTGCTTCCTGAGTCCGGGCTTACGCTCATCCGAAACGGCAAGAACGCGGAGCTGGCGACCCGGGCCGAAAACGCGCCGGACGTCGAGGCGATGCTCGTGTCCGATCGCGAGGAGACGCTTGGCAAGGCGACGATGGAGACGCTTTCGGTCGTGGCGTATCGTGGTCCGGTTTCCCGCGCGTCGATCGATGCCATCCGCGGTGTGAACTCTTCCTTCGCGCTTCGTAGCCTGCTTCTTCGCGGCCTGATTGACCGGAGGCCGAATCCGTTTGACGCGAGGGAATTCGAATACACGCCTTCGTTCCGTCTGTTCGAGTTGCTCGGCATTGGGTCGAACGGCGAGCTGCCGGAGTATGCCACACTGTCGCGTGATCCGCGTCTGGCTGCCCGCGAGGAACATTCCGATGCGACCGATGCCGACGTTCCCGAAGAGGATGTTCCTGAAGATGCACGGACCGAGGAATAAGAATATAAACGCATGGAAAGACGATTCATCCCCATCGCCGCATTCAGTCTGATTCTGGCCGCCCTCATTACCGGAGGGACGGCCTGGTTCTCGAAGAACAAGGCGGCCGTCGCGGAGCAGAACCGCTTTGCCGGAAAGGTGGCCGGGGTGTCCGACGAAAGGACGACGCCGGCCGTCGTGGAACGGCATGACTTGTCTTCGGAGTTTAAACCGGTGAAACGCGATGGCGTGGGTTCGCTTGCGGTTCCGACGGCGCATTCGGCCGTTCTGCTCGATGCGGCTTCGGGCATACCACTCTTCGAGCAGGATGCGGACGCGCACCGTGCGATCGCTTCCATCACCAAGCTCATGACCACGATGATCGCGATAGAGACGGCAAAAAGTCTCGATGAGCCGGTCACGATTCCCGAGGACGCGGTGTATGCCGAAGGGACCAGGGTCGGTTGTCCGCGTTCTGGATTCTGCAATGGGGAGCGGTTGCATGTCGGCGAGCAGGTGTCCGTGCGGGACCTTCTGAAGGCGGCCCTGATGAACAGCGCGAATGATGCGGCAATCTCGCTTGCGGAGCATGTCTCGGGGAGTCAGGACGCGTTCGTCGAGACGATGAACCGTCGCGCGGCGGAACTCGGTCTTTTGAACACACATTTTTGCACGCCGTCCGGGCTCGAACTCGATGACGTGGCTAAAGAGGAAAACTGCTATTCTTCCGCGCTCGACGTGGCCAAGATCGCGGCATACGCCCAGCGATACGATATACTGTGGAGCACGATGCGTATGGACAAGACCGTCATCTCGTCCGTCGATGGGCAGTACCAGCACGAGATCTTCAATACCGACCAGATACTCGGCTATCCGAATCTGCGCGGAACGAAGACCGGATTCACGCCGAGGGCCGGATATTCGCTCTTGGCCGTGGCAGGCGACCCGTCTGCGGACAAACACCGGCTGATCGCGGTTGTCCTTGATGACTCGGCACGGTGGCAAAGCATCCAGGAAATGCTTTTATGGGGATTCTCGTCTTACCAGTGGAAATAATACGTTACGATATATATATGCAGGAAGCCGCCGACATCGTACAGGTAGCCAGGATTCAGAACATTCCCGACGTCGTGAACACGCTCAAGGTGCTCGGGACGGGGTTTCTCGCGTTTCTGATCGCGTTTGCCATCACGCCACTTTGGACCAATATCCTGTTCAAATATAAGATCGGCATCAAGATCAAGGAGACTTCGGTGCAGGGCGAGAAGCTGTCGGTCGTGAACCGGCTTCATGCCGGCAAGGCGGGAACGCCGACGATGGGTGGCGTGATTATCTGGGTCGCGGTACTCGCGCTCGCCTTCGCATCCGAATATCTTTTTTCGCCGATCGCACAGCTGACCGATCACGCATTCGTCGCCAAACTCGACTTCCTGAACCGTGCCCAGACCTGGTTGCCACTCTTCGTGCTCGGGGCTGCCGGCATACTCGGGCTCGTGGATGACTATATGAGCGTCCGGTGCAAGGGAGCGAACAAGGGTGGCGGGATGCGGTTCGCATCGCGATTCTGGTGGCTCATCGCGATCGCCGGTACGGGCGCGTGGTGGTTTTATTTCAAGCTTGGTTGGGATTCCATCCATATTCCTGCGGTGGGGGATTTCACGATCGGCTGGTGGTATGTCCCGCTCTTCATCTTCGTCATCCTCTTTACCGCGATCTCCTCGAACGAGACCGACGGCCTAGATGGACTCAACGGTGGCGTGATGCTTATGGCGTTCGGCTCGTTCGCGGTCATCTCGTTCTTTCAGAACCGGATGGACCTCGCGGCGTTCTGTTCCGCGGTCGCCGGCGCACTCCTCGCCTTCCTGTGGTTCAATATCCCGCCGGCGCGATTCTTCATGGGCGATACCGGCGCGATGGCGCTTGGGACGACCTTGGGGGTGGTCGCGATGATCACGAACTCGGCGATCGTGCTGTTTATCATCGTCTTCATCTATATACTTGAATCGGGGAGTGTCGTGATACAGCTTTGCTCCAAGAAATTTCGTGGCCGGAAGGTCTTCCTTGCGGCGCCGCTCCATCATCACTTTGAGGCATTGGGATGGCCGGAGTCGAAGGTTGTGATGCGGGCGTGGATACTGACGGGCATCACTTCGGCGGCGGGCATCGTGATCGGCATTCTCGGTATGGGAAAGTACTAAGTGACGTATAACGTAATAAGATAAAAATATTTGAGTATGGCGAATATACGGGGAATCGAAGGCGTGGATTTTTCCGGGAAGACGGTACTGTTGCGGGTGGATTTCAATGTCGAGGTCGACAGTAAGGGACAGGTGTTGGAACGGTTCAAGATCGAATCGCCCAAGGAAGCCCTTACGAAGATCCTCTCGTATCCCGGCGCGCGTGTCGCGCTCCTCTCCCATTTCGGCCGGCCGGAAGGCAAACGCGACGAGACCTATTCGCTTCGGGCAGTACTCGAACCCGCCAAGGCGATACTCGGAATGCCGTTTTCGTTTGCAGATGACTGCATCGGTACTTCTGTTACGGAGGCGCTTTCGGCGCTTCCGGAAGGTGGGGCGGTATTGCTTGAGAATGTCCGTTTTCATGCGGGGGAGGAACAAGATGATGCGGCGTTCGCGGCCGAGCTCTCGGCCCCATTCGATATCTTCGTGAACGAGGCCTTTTCCGTGTGTCATCGGAGCCAGGCGTCGGTCTCGGCAATCACGGAATTATTGCCGTCGTACGCCGGCCCGCGACTCCTCGAGGAGGTCGCGACGCTTTCTTCCGCGCGTGAGCATCCCGAGCATCCCGCGGTCGCGGTCATCGGCGGGGCGAAGATCGAGACGAAGCTGCCACTTTTGCGCGAGTTCGAACGCCTGTATGACGCGGTGCTCGTGGGTGGGAAGATCGCCAATGAGGCGATCGATCAAGGAATCACTTTTTCGGACAAGGTGCTTCTGCCGTTCGATTTTCAGGGCGGCGAGGCGCGCCTCGACATCGGTCCGAGCACGATCGCGATGTATTCGGAAATCGTGAAGCACGCGAAAACGATCGTTTGGAACGGTCCGTTGGGAAAGTTCGAAGAGTCGCCGTATGACCGGGGGACGAACGCCGTCTTGATCGCGATGATTGAAAGCGGCGCGAAGGTCGTGAGCGGTGGCGGGGAATCGCTGGCCGTATTGGAGCATATGGGGCTGATTGGGAAGTTGGGGTTCATTTCGACCGGTGGTGGCGCGATGCTCGAGTACATGAGCGGCAAAGCATTGCCGGGATTGACCGCGCTCGAGGCGGCGGCTGGTCGGGAAGCGGGGAAATAGGGTATACTGGAAGCATAAATCGGATAAGGTGAAGAAACGTATGTCGAAGATCATGCAGGTGGAAGGGCGGGAGATACTTGATTCGCGGGGGAACCCGACGGTCGAGGTGAAGGTGACGCTTGAGGACGGGACGGTCGCCGTGGCCGGAGTGCCGTCGGGCGCGTCTACGGGAAAATTCGAGGCGGTGGAGCTTCGTGACGGTGACAAGAGTCGCTACCGCGGGCTTGGGACGCTTCAGGCCGTAGCGAACGTGAACGGCGAGCTCCGTGAAGCGGTGCTCGGAATGGAAGCCTCGGAGCAAGAGGCGCTCGATACAAAGATGATCGATCTCGATGGGACGGAGAATAAGGGTCGGCTCGGGGCGAACGCGATTCTCGGTATCTCGCTCGCGACGGCGCGTGCGGCCGCGCAGAGTGCCGGGAAGCCGCTCTATATGCATATTCGTGCGCTTGCGGGACTGCCGGAAGCGATCGATTCATTCCCGGTCCCGATGTTCAACGTCATAAACGGTGGGAAACACAGTGATTCCGGATTGTCCGCGCAGGAATTCAAACTCGTTCCGGCCGGCATTGCCAATTATCCGGACCAGCTTCGCGCCGGGAGTGAGACGTTCCATGCGCTCAAGGGCATCCTCGAGAAGGAGGGCCTTTCGGTCGGTGTCGGTGATGAGGGCGGATTCGCACCGCACATGGAAAGTCATGCTCAGGCACTTGAGACATTGCACCAGGCAATGACAGCCGCAGGATATGCTCCTGGCAAGGACATGTTCATCGGGTTCGACGTGGCGGCGAGCTCGTTTTATGACGAGACCGAGGATAAATATCTTCTGAAACCGGAAAACGTCGAGCTGACCCGCGAGAGCATCATAAACCTGTATCGGGATTGGATCGAGAAGTACGCGGTCGTCTCGATCGAGGATGGCCTGCACGAGGAGGACTGGGAAGGCTGGGCGCAGATGAACGCGAAGCTTTCGAAGGAACACGCCGCGTGGGGTAAGGAAACGATGTTGATTGGTGATGACCTTCTCGTTACGAACCCGAAGCGTCTTGCGAAGGCGATCGAAGCCAAGTCGTGCAATGCCGTGCTCATCAAGGTGAATCAGATCGGGACACTGTCCGAGACGATCGAGTGCATGAATCTCGCGCGGGCGAACGGGTTCGCGTCGGTCGTGTCGCACCGTTCCGGCGAGACGGTGGACGACTTCATCGCGGACCTCGCGGTCGGCGCGAGTGCCGGCTTTATCAAGACCGGATCACTCTCGCGCGGGGAACGCCTCGCGAAGTACAACCGACTCCTCGCGATCTGGGACGAGACGAGGAAATAACTTCCGATCGGAAAACGAAAAGATATGCTGTTCCGAAAACACCATGACGTCATCTGTATCGGCTCGACCTCAAAGGATATCTTCTTTCCGACGGACGAAGGCATTATCCTGGAAACGCCGGAAGACCTGACCGCGCAGCGCAAGGTCGCGTTTGAGCTCGGCGGGAAGTACCGCATCGCCGAGCTTTACGAGGCGGTCGGTGGCGTGGCGGCGAATGTAGCATGGGGACTTGCTAAGCTTGGGGTCCGTGTCGCACCATACAGCCGGATTGGCGGGGACGAGACGGGCCACTGGATTCTGCGCGAGCTTCGTCATACAGGTGTTTCAATAGACAAGATATTCGTCGATCCGGCGGTTCGGAGCGACCTGTCCGCGATCATCGTCTTGTCACAGAGCGGTGAACGGACTATCTTCCACAATCGCGATGCGAACGACCATCTGGAAATTCTTCCCGACCGTCTTCGCGGGGCAGAGTGGTTTTTCGTCAGTGCGCAGAACGGGAAGTGGGAAGATAAGATTCGGACGATTATCGAGACAGCCGGAACTGAGGGGACAAAGATCGCCTACAATCCGGGACAGCATAATCTTCGGGAAAATCCGGCACTCGCGATGGAGATGATATCCCGGTCGGAACTGCTTGCGCTCAACAAAGACGAGGCACTCGAGCTCGTCATGAAATCAAATCCGGAAGCGACTCCGGAACAGCTGAACAGCGAGAGATTCCTCCTCTCCGCCCTTTTGTCTACCGGCGTGAAGACTATCTGTATGACCGACGGGAACCGTGGTGCGTGGGGAACGGACGGGACGGGCTTCTGGCACTGTCCGATCGGAGTCGTCCCGAAGGTGGTCGACACGACCGGCGCCGGCGACGCGTTCTCGTCCGCATTCTTTGCGGCGGTCATCTTCCACGGGAAGTCCGTTCCGGACGCGCTCCGGTGGGGTATTGCCGAGAGCGGAAGCGTCGTTTCGGAGTACGGGGCATCGGCCGGACTGCTTGACTTGGCCGAATTGGAGCGTCGAGCGGATCTGTTATCCGTGAGCGAATTATGAGTCGCCGTTTAGAACGGGCAAGTGTGCTATACTGACAGTAAACATACAAACACAACCGGATGCCTATGGGTTTGTTTTCCAAGAACGGGAAAAGGGAAATATTTCTTGCACTCGATATCGGGACCGAGGTCGTAAAGGCTTTAGTCTGTCGTCTTGACCGCGAAGCGTTGCGTGCCGAGGTTATCGGCGTGGGGCGGACGTTCCAGAAAGCCGGGAATATGCAAAGTGGGGCCGTGTCCGATATTTCCGGCGTCATCACGTCGGCCCGTGAGGCTATCGCGCTTGCCAAGAAGAATGCGGGCGTCAAGGATGTCAAGAAGAGTATCATCGGCATCGCCGGCGAGCTCGTCAAGGGGACGACCACGACCGTACACTACGACCGCGTGAACCGCAATATCCGCATCGGGATGCAGGAGCTTCGGATGATCATCGAGAAGGTGCAGGAGAAAGCCTTCGAGCGTATCCGGCGGCAACTCGCTTGGGAGACGGGCCAGAGCGATATCGAGGTGAAACTCATCAACGCGGCGCTCGTTGATGTCCGCATCGACGGGTATCGTAAGACGAGCCCGCTCAATTTCCAGGGTGGCGATGTGTCTATGAGTGTGTTCAACGCGTATGCGCCGATGGTGCATCTCGGTGCGCTTGAGACGATTGCTGGTGAGCTCGGTCTCGACCTGCTTTCCATCGCGGCCGAGCCGTACGCCGTCGCGCGGGCAATCGAGGTGGAGGACATGATGGATTTCAGCGCCATCTTTATCGACGTCGGTGGCGGGACAACCGATATCGCCGTGGTGCGAAACGGTGGCCTTGAGGGGACCAAGATGTTTGCCTTGGGCGGGCGGGCGTTCACGAAGCGTCTCGTGCAGGTATTCGGTATCCCGTTCGACGTCGCGGAGAAGATGAAGATTGACTATGCGTTCGGAACGCTTCCAGCGGATCAGACGGAAGAGATAGGGCATATTTTCGAGGAGGACTGTCGGGTGTGGCTTGGGGGCGTGGAACTGTCCCTGCTCGAATTCGCCGAGACCGACCTTCTCCCGAATCGGATCTTCCTGTGTGGTGGCGGTTCGGCCTTGCCCGGTATCCGATCGTCGCTCCTGTCCGGAGAATGGTCAGCCGGACTCCCGTTCGGCGAGGGGGTCGAGGTCGGATACCTGCAGCCTAAAGACGTTGTCCGGGTGGTCGATACCACCGGGTCGCTGACGAATCCGCAGGATATCCCGCCACTCGGTCTTGCGAATCTCGTCTTACTCGACGAGCTCGAAGGCGAACGGATGCTGACGGACCTGCTCCGCCGGAGTATGGAGTCCATCGACAAGAAATAAACAGGTACGCCTATGCCGCAGACATTCTATGTCACGCAGGACGAGGAGATCCTCTCAATCGTCGGCAGACTCCGCTCGTCGGAACTGTTGGAGAACGTATTCGTGATACCGAAACGCGCCCTGGTCCTGCAGAGCATCGTCAACCTGCGCATGCTCTCACGAGAGGCGGAAAAGAGCGGAAAACAGGTTATCATCGTCACGCAGGACGAGAACGGCAGGCGACTGGCCGAGAAGGCCGGACTCGGTACACGGGCCTACTCCGAAGAGGCGCTTCGGGAGGCGGAGCCGGTTATCCGAGAACTTCCACCGGAGGAATCCGATCGGATCTATCACCCCGGAATATTTTCCGACTCCATAGGATCGGCTGGTTTTTTCGCGACCGAGGAAGAATCTTCTTCCGCCGAGCGATCGGCACCACGTCGAGTCGCGACTTCACCAGCTCCTTCTGACCACACCACGGCTGACGGCATGCGCCTCAGGATTCGGAACGCATCACCCGGCTCCCGGACTTCGCTCAACTCTCTTCGTCTCGACGATCCCTCGGCCGATGCTATTCCTCCCGTAGTCCCGACGCTTTCCCGTCCTATGACGCGTGTTCAGGCGTCGCCGACCCCTGCTTATCATCCGGTTCCGACCCGATTGACGCAATCCGGCAATCCGGGGCGCCTGTCGCAGGTATTCACCGGATCGCATCCGACCGACGGGAAGACAGATGGGTCAGAACGGGAGTCTCGACACCGGCCGAAACGCCCGGCCGTCAGTCAAGCACCGAGCGTCCATGTCGATGGGAAAGGAAAATTCCTCTTCGGATTCTTCGTGACGATAACGATCATCTTTCTTTTGGGGACCGGCGCCTTCATATTCCTCCCGAAGGCGGTCATCTCGGTGACGCCTCAGTCAGTGTCGCAGGATCTTTCGATGGAATTCGAGGGGAGAACGGACGCATCCGCGACCGGCGACACGGTCGTTCCGGTCCGACTCGTGGAAAAAGACGAAGAAATCACGGTGACCGGGACGACCTCCGGCTCATCGGCTGGGAACGGATCCAAGGCTACGGGGAAGGTCATTATCTATAACGAGTACGGTCCCGACGCACAGCAGCTTGTCGCGACCACGAGGTTCCAGTCCGACGATGGTAAGGTATTCCGCCTGTCCAAAGGGGTGACAGTACCGGGTATAACGAAGCAGAACGGGCAGAATGTTCCCGGGGTCGTGGAAGCGGATATTGTCGCTGACGTGGCGGGGAGTGCGTATGATATCGGTCCGACGAACTTCTCGATTCCCGGTTTTTCCGGCGGGCCGAAGGCGGGAAAGATTTATGCCAAGTCGAAGTCTGCCATGACCGGCGGAAGTTCGTCCGGTTCGTCCGGGGCCGTGGCCGTGTCGGCTTCGGATATCGACCAGGCAAAGAAGGACGCCGTAGAGAAATTCCGTGAATCGTTCGCCACATCGCTTGGCAGCGAGGTCGCCTCGGATGAGCGCTTCATCAAGGAGACGTTCGACATCGCTGTCACGGGGAATCCGACGGTACCGCGTGCCGGAACGGTTTCTTCGTCGTTCGAATATCGTGCGACGTTCCATGGCAAGGCATTCGTGTTTTCCGAGGACAAACTGCACGATGTCGCCGTGGCGATCCTTCGGAAACAGGCGACGATCGGTGACGGGTACGCGGCGCAAGGCATCACGTTCCGGTACGATGGAGGAACCGCGGACTATCCTTCCGGAGCACTTCATTTCAAGGTCGGCGTCAATGCGATCTTCGTAGCCGGAATCGATACGGCCACACTCCGCGCGGATTTTCTCGGGAAGAACCAGGACGAGATCAAGCAAGCGCTCGAGAATCATCCGGAGGTCAAGAATATCGAGATTGACCTGACGCCGAAAGGATTGTCACTTGCCGTGCCGAAAGATCCGAACCGGGTCACCGTGACAGTGGTTGCGCCGTAAAAACCGTCGGAATCTTCACAAAATCGAACCTATACGTTATGATATCGAACCGATCAGGAAGAGGGGATGCGGCAGGTGACCGGGATCGGATAGCCGCCTATCGTCGGGCGCAGTCGGACTATCTCATTTTCGACCAGGATATAAAGAAAAAGACCCGATACCACGAGGCGCTTGTCGCGGAAGTCCGCCAGCTGAAAATGAACCTCACCCGGATCGAGATCACCCTGAGGGATAAACAGGCCGAGGAGACGAAGCTTGCCCGCGAGCTTGGAATCCTTCAGACGGAGGCGAACCGGCTCAAGAAGCGCATGAATATGCTCGGATGAAAAAGCTTCTTTATTGCAGGATTGAAAGGGGTCGTTTCCCGTCATTTCCGATATTGAATCAAACCGTATGACCATGACCGCCGACGAACTCCGCAAAAAATATCTCGACTTTTTCGCGTCCAAGGGACATGCGATTATTCCTTCCGCATCGCTTATTCCGAACGAGACCGACGCGTCGACGCTGTTCACCACGGCTGGGATGCATCCTTTGGTGCCGTATCTTCTGGGTGAGAAGCATCCGGGAGGTACGCGTGTCACGGACGTGCAGAAGTGTATCCGCACCGGCGATATCGACGATGTGGGCGACAACCGTCACCTCACTTTTTTCGAGATGATGGGGAACTGGAGTTTCGGTGATTACTTCAAACGCGAGGCGATCGAGTGGAGTTTCGAATTTCTGACCGATTCCCGGTGGCTCGGACTCGATAAGAATCGCCTCTATGTGACGGTCTTCAAGGGGGAGAATACTATTCCGCGCGATGAGGAATCGATTGCGGTCTGGAAAGAGGTTTTCGAGAAGGCTGGGATATCGAACGGTATCGCCGGCGACGATGAGCGCATCGGCGACAATATCCGCATCATTCCGCTCGGGACCGACGACAACTTCTGGATCGCGGGGGCGACCGGACCATGTGGTGGCGATACCGAGATGTTCTACGACATGCGACCCGAAGAGGGGCCACTTTCGGGGAAATTCGGAGATCTCGTCGATTCTTTCCGAATCATGGAAGTCTGGAACGACGTGTTCATGGAGTTCAATAAGACGCCGGAAGGGACGTATGAGAAACTCGCGAAGCCGAACGTCGATACCGGTATGGGCGTTGAGCGGACTCTGGCCGTGCTCGAAGGAAAATATACGGTGTTCGAGACGGATCTGTTCAAGCCTTTGTTCGAAAAGATCGCGACGATTTCCGGGTGTGGCTATCAGGATAGCGACGAGACGACGAAGGCGTTCCGCATCATCGCCGACCATATCCGGGCGAGTGCATTCATGATTGCGGACGGCGTGACGCCGCTCAATACCGGGGCCGGCTACGTCCTCCGTCGACTGATCCGTCGCGCGGTACGATACGGGAAACTGATCGGTATCGAACGGGAATTCTCGGCCGAGTTCGCGAAGATTATTATCGATCAATTCGGTGGTTTTTATGAAGAACTCGGTGAACGTGCCGATGTTATCTTAGTCGAACTTGCGAAAGAAGAAGTGAAGTTTCGTGAAACGCTTGAGCGGGGTATGAGGGAATTCGTGAAGCTTTCCGAGTCGGGAATTTCAGGAAAGGAAGCGTTTGATCTCTATCAGAGCTATGGGTTCCCATTCGAACTCACTCGTGAGCTTGCGACGGAGCGTGGAATCATGATTGATGAGAAAGGATTTCAGGAAGAGCTTCAAAAGCATCAGGAACTGTCCCGGACCGCGTCGGCCGGGATGTTCAAGGGGGGACTCCAGGATCAGGACGAGAACACCGCGAAGCTTCATACCGCGACACACCTCCTGCAGGCGGCTCTCCGGACCGTGCTCGGACCACACGTGTCACAGAAGGGATCGAATATCACACCGGAACGCTTGCGTTTCGATTTCACCCATCAGGTGAAGATGACTTCCGAAGAGATCGCGAAAGTACAGGACCTCGTGAACGAGGCCATCCGCGCGGACGTTCCCATGATATGCGAGGAACTTCCGGTCGACTTGGCTAAGGCGAGTGGCGCGCTTGGCGTGTTTGATACGAAGTACGGCGATACCGTGAAGGTCTATACGGCGGGGGAATATTCCAAGGAAATCTGCGGCGGTCCGCATGCCTCACGAACCGGTGAACTCGGACATTTCCGCATCCAGAAAGAAGAAGCGTCCTCGGCCGGTGTGCGTCGCATCAAGGCGGTGTTGGAATAATACCAAATCAATTGAAATTTCGAGTCTGACGACTCCCTGGACCGCTTCTCCGCCAGCTGACGGACTCGCGCCTGCCTGCAACGATAGCATTTCAGGCAGGGAGACGGAGGGAAGAGGTCTCTTAGAAAAGGCAGAAGTCGATTTGATAAGCTGTCGCGCACGATTGACGAATCGGTTCCAGCATGATAGTAAGGGTACGGAAGTTGTTTTTTCACAATGCAAAATAAGGAGGCTCGTATGCTTGATGATTATCGGACGTTCTCGTTCCGTCGCGCGGTTGTCGGGGCCGTCTCTCGTAGCATGATAGTTTCGATAGCCGTGTCGGTTCTCTCTTTTTTTGTATGCCTATTCGTCATCATAACTACCTTGTCCGTTGGCGCCCTGGCCGTTTTTTCATCCGTGGCATTGCCTCACGCTATCGCGAGTATCGTTGATATCCTGTTTTTCTGGGGCGCGCTTTCCTCCATAGGCTTCTTCATCGCATGCGTACTTGGAGCCGTGATATTTCTTGTATCATTTTGGGCATACGATCGGTTGCCATCGGAGTGGCGGTATGCGTATTGGCGCTCGGCCGCATGGTGGCTGTCGCGGAAGTATCCCGTTCTCGAATCGGATGCGAAGGATATCGTCTGCTGCGATATCGGGACGATCCGGGATTGGGTATGCGAACTGTCGTGGAGGGGTATGCCGGGACTTCCGGGTAAAGTTTGGAACGGCATCTTTCGTTGGCTGGACAAGAACCTGTTCTTTCAAAGGAGGAGCGGGGAGACAATAGCGAGGATAGTCATGACAGCGAAGGCGGCGCATTGTCCATACTGATATCGGTATGAATACCTCACGAAACAAAGCGACGGATATACTTACCGTCGCTTTTTTAATAGATCTCTTTCAAAAGTGTGGTTTTCAAAGAAGAAATGCCTTATTCAGGATAACTTTAGAAGACTTTTGAAAGAAGTTTAATATATCCGATTGGACGGCGCCACGAGGCCAGCAAGCATGCTGAATCGGAAATATGGCCTTCTGTTGACAAAAAACGGGGGAAACGGTAGAATGGACACATTGTAAAACTCTCACGAACAAGGGCTATGTTGGCTATTATCCGTACCGGTGGCAAGCAGTATCTGGTTTCCGAAGGGGAGAAGGTGAAAATCGAGTCGTTGGAAGGGGAAATCGGCAGCCCGGTCTCGTTCGAGACGCTCTATGTCGGTGATGGCAAGGAGGCGGTTGTCGGTGTTCCGGTGCTCGCCGGAGCGAAGGTCGAGGGCAAGATTCTCGCACACGATCGTCACGACAAGGTGACCGGCATCAAATATAAGCCGAAGAAACACTACAAGCTCAAGTTCGGCCATCGGCAGAACTACACCGAAGTCGAAATCACCAAGATTTCCGCGAAGTAGCGAAAATCCCCCGCCCGGGGGATTTTTTTTATGGAACAGTGAAGGCGAAAGTCGCTCTGATAACGCATCGTTACGTATTCTGTTTGGAGTTGACAGTGATTGACATATGTTATATGGTGATTCTTGTACTTTTACGGAATTTTAAAAAATAAAAAAGGAGGTATTCATGGAAGAGTCAAACGTGACGAAAATCAGGAAATCGCTTGAGAAGATCCGAGAGGTCTCCGGAACGCGGAATCTTTCGGAAATAGTTGAAAAAGATTGGCGCCCCGGATTGGGAAGCTGTTTCATCAATCTTTCAGGGGATAATCGGGATAATCGGCCGGTTATCGCATTGGAACTCTGTCTTATGGCGATGAATGATTTTCCCGATCTGGAATTCTTGAAAATAGAATTCGTTTATGGAGACCGGAGTTTCGGAATCAGATTCCCGGCTCCTCTGCAGGAAGAGATCCCGGAGGAATATCGGAATCCGGCGCAGATGCATATGATCCGATAAAAGTAGCCGAAAAAAAAGCCGGTCCGTAACTATTCGGACCGGCTTTTCATATATCATCGAAACGATCGGTTTCTTATTTCGGTCGGAAATTTTTGTCGTATCGGCCGGCCCAGTTGTTCCAGCGGATGCGTAGGAGGGCGAAGAGCATATTGATGGAATCGTGTACCACGCGGACATTCGTATTGCGCGTGTCCTTGCGGATGAGGACGGGGAGGATGGCGACCCGGTACTGGCGCTTACGGGCGATGAAAAGGAGTTCCGCGTCGAAGGCGAACCGGCGGATGGTGATTTTCCCAAACAGGTCGCGGGCGACGGAGCGGTTGAACAGCTTGAACCCGCACTGCGTGTCGGAGAATTCGAACCCGCCGAGGATGAAAATCTGCAATAAGTGGAAACCGCGGGCCGTGAGGACGCGATACCAGGGCGAAGGTTCCTCGAGCCGGGCGCCGGGAGCCAGGCGCGACGCGATGACGATGTCCGACTCGGACTGATTGAGGACGGACATGAATTCGTCCAGCTCGTCGATCGGGATGGTGAGGTCGGCATCGATGAAGAGGATCGGATTGTCTTTCGCGGAGAGCACGCCGGCCTTGACGGCGGCGCCCTTTCCTTTGTTCACGTCGAACCGGATATGGATGAGCGGTATTTCCGGATGGTCCTTGATGACCCCCTCCACGATGTCCGGTGTGCCGTCGGGACTGCCGTCGGTCACGACGATAATCTCGTAGCGGTCGAACCGCTCGAGCAGGTAGGCATGGACCGTCAGGAGATTCGCCGCGATGACTTCCGATTCCTTGTAGCAAGGAATAACGACGGAAATTTCCGGGTATTTCATAACGTTGGTTGTCCGGATAATCCGGTTAATCGATTATGGACAGTATAGCAGAAAACACTGTTCTGGAAAATAGGCAGTCTTATACACTACAGAATGAGCCCCAAATGAAATCCCATTCCTACGCAAAATGAGCCCGAAGGCTCATTTGCATGGAATCGCGCGAGTGGCATACTGGTGATCTATGACAATAACCATGAATGA
>Ga0194037_1001120_pt1 | contig 19893 bp, 14 predicted proteins | sample JunL306m_MetaG_FD_148653 | JGI IMG/M metagenome (GOLD analysis project Ga0194037, IMG submission 148653) | Anoxic zone freshwater microbial communities from boreal shield lake in IISD Experimental Lakes Area, Ontario, Canada - Jun2016-L304-6m | ecosystem: Environmental > Aquatic > Freshwater >...
CGTATCCATCTTCTCTCCTGAGCTAACAAATTTGATGGGCTTGTTTACCGTGTATTTGATCGATAAAGCAGCACCACCCCGGGTATCGCCATCTAATTTAGTAAGAACCACCCCGGTAAAATCGAGGCGCTCATTGAATAATTTTGCTGTGTTAACTGCATCCTGCCCGGTCATGGAATCAACTACAAATAAAATCTCCTGTGGATTCACTGCAGCTTTGACATTCGCTACTTCAGCCATCATAACTTCATCAATCGCTAAGCGACCAGCAGTATCAATAATAACTACATTTTTATTTGTTGCCTTTGCTTCTTTAATGGCATTCTGAGCAATGGAAACCGCATCTTTATTATCTCTTTCACTATAAACAGCAACACCTATTTGCTCTGCTAAAACAGTTAACTGATCGATTGCAGCAGGGCGATAAATATCACAGGCAACCACCATGGGTGATTTGCCTTTTTGTGTTTTTAAATAATTGGCGAGCTTTCCTGTGAAAGTAGTTTTACCACTACCTTGTAAGCCAGCAATCAAAATCACCGCAGGATTTCCAGTACTATTAAATTGTGCTTCTGAACCACCCATTAATTCGGTAAGTTCATCCTGTACAATTTTTATCATTAACTGACCCGGGCTAATTGCATTGAGTACTTTTTCCCCGGTAGCTTTTTCCTTTACTTTATCAGTAAATTCTTTGGCAATTTTATAGTTCACATCGGCATCAATCAGCGCCTTACGAATATCTTTTACCGTATTGGCGATATTGAGGTCGTTGATCCTGGCTTCGCCTTTCAGGTTCTTAAAGGCCGACTCGAGTTTTTCACTTAACGAATTAAACATAGTTCTCTGCTTTCAAATCTTTCGCAAAAAAAAGTGAACAGTAAGTTCACTTTAAATGAGCTGCAAATATAGGTTCTAAAAGCTTTCAAGAGCCTGTAGTATTATTTTGGTTACAGGTAATTCAGAATAGTCATTTCGGCTGGTAATAAAATTTTATATAGCCCATTTCAACCTAAGTAAACCCTAAGCTGCTTACAGCGATTGGTGCTGCGAAGTTTGGTTAAAGCCTTGTCTTTGATTTGCCGAACCCTTTCGCGGGTTAGATTATATCTTTCTCCTATATCTTCTAAACTCAGCGGATGATCAACTCCGATTCCAAAGAAATAGCAGACCACATCTTTTTGTCGCTCCGTTAATGTACGCAGGCTTCTTTCTATTTCCAATCTTAAAGATTCAACATGTTCTAATTTATCATCCGTTTTTTCGGCATTCGGATTTTCCATTAAATCTAACAGTGTACCATCTTCCCCATCAGATAGCGGGGTGTCCATACTAATATGCCTAAAACCTACATTCATAGTAGCTGTAACCTCATCAATTCCAATGTTCAATATATCTGCGAGCTCTTCGGGTGAAGGCTCCCGCTCAAACTCTTGTTCCAACTGTTGATATGCTTTGCTAATGCGGTTGGTGAGACCCACTTTATTTAATGGCAGCCGAACAATCCTACTCTGCTCTGCTAATGCTTGCAGAATGCTCTGACGAATCCACCAAACAGCATAGGATATAAACTTAAATCCTCTGGTTTCATCAAATCTTAAGGCCGATTTAATCAATCCTAAGTTTCCTTCATTAATCAAATCGGGAAGTGTAAGCCCTTGATTTTGATATTGTTTTGCAACTGATACTACAAAACGAAGGTTTGATTTAATGAGTTTTTCCAGGGCTCTTTCATCCCCATTTTTTATACGTCGGGCTAATTCAACCTCCTGTTCAGGTGAAATCAATTCCACTTTGCCTATTTCTTGCAGATATTTCTCCAAACTTTGAGACTCACGATTCGTGATGGATTTTGAGATTTTTAGCTGACGCATACTCATAAATGCCTGTTTTATTGGTATATATATCCGATAATTTTTGACAAACTCTAAGGAGGGGGGCTCAACATTTCCAACAAATCACAATATGTTAAGAGCAATTTAACAAAAATAAATATCTATTCAAAAAAAATAATTTTACATATAATACTGCAAATCAACAAGTTATAAGTTTATATTTCAGCGAACCTACTACGTGTGCTATAAATTGAGGTTTTAAAATAAAAAAACATTTGGTAAGGAAGGATTATTTTATATTATTGCAACCCTAGGATTGATTGTCGCTAAATAAGAATTAATGAGCAAGAAGCAACTTTTTACTATAGAATTTCCGGTTAGATGTTCTCCAGGTATTTTATTTGAGTTTTTATCAACACCAGCAGGTTTACAAGAATGGTTTGCCGATAAAGTAGATGAATGGGAAAATGTGTATAGTTTTTCTTGGAGCGGTGGTGCTCCAGATAAAGCAGAGGTAATGGATAAGGATGAAGATAAATTTATCCGATACCATTGGTTACATTCTGAGAAAAACGAATATTTTGAATTCAAGATTGAAAAAACAGAGATCTCAAACCAAACCATTTTAATCATCAAAGATTTTGCAGAAAAGAACGAAATAAAAGACCAAACTCAGTTATGGGAATACCAGGTGAAGGAATTGTTTCACCGTTTAGGAGCCTAAAGAATCATTGGTTAATAGATGCAGTATTTCTTTGAATGTCTGCTGCAAAAAAAAGTCTACATCTTCCCACTCATCGAGTGGGATTTTTTTTGCCAGTTTGATATAGGGTAATTGAGGAATCAGTGCAGGATTAACTTCTGCAGCTCTGCGATAATTGTCGGGCCTGAAATGGTGCTGCCATGCATCTTCTGCATGTATACTAATATACCATTCATGTGTGGGGTGAGGATTCCCATTTCTCAAATGAAAATATTGCTGAATTGCATTACTATAAAAAGTTTTGAACTTGCCTGATAAATGTAGCGTAATACTCACCTGATTACCCCACCAGAAAAAGCTACGAATAGCAAATACATCATTCCCACTAAAATAGCGTGGATAATCGAGCATCACCCAGGGCAGGCCTTCATAATTTTCTCCTCTTGAAATTTTTGGTGCCACTGCACAAGCCGCTTCATTGGCCAATCCCGCACATTGTTGCAGTAGTGCCTGATACTGTTCACTCAACTCTCCAAAAAAAATATAAAGCTTTTGAATTACCGCATTCTTTGTTAAAATCCAATCGGCATTCAATACCAATTCCTGTTCCTTTAATGAAAGCCTTACTTTTGCGTTGCTCATTTAGCAATATTAAGCAAGGACAAGTGATTAAAAAACTAGATATTCTTATTATTCGTTCTTTTATTGGCCCTTTTATTGGGGCTTTTGCCATTTCACTATTTGTATTAACCATGCAATTTTTTTGGTTATACATTGATGATCTGGTTGGTAAAGGGCTAGATATGTTTACCGTTTTAAAATTAGTGGGTCTGGTTACCCTGTTCTGGGTTCCAACGGCACTTCCACTTTCTTTACTTTTTTCTTCTATCATGACTTTTGGAAACTTGGGTGAAAGCTTTGAACTAGTTGCCATTAAAGCGGCTGGCATTCCTTTGCTCCGTTTTATGCGTCCATTGTTAGTGATAGCATTATTTGTAAGCTCACTTGCCTTTTTGTTTGCAAATAATATTATCCCTGTTACTCAATTAAAACTTGCTGCACTCAAATACAATATCATTGTTTCGAAACCTGCTCTGGATATTAAGCCGGGTGTGTTTTATGATAAGATCGATGGTTACGTGATTAAATTAGGAAGCAAGGAGAAAAATGATAGCATCATTCATGACGTTGTAATTTTCGAAAAAGGATCTGGATTGCAGGATCAAATGATTAAAGCCGAAAGCGGCATCATGCGTATCAGCAACAATCAACAGTTTTTAGAATTCATTTTAAAAAATGGGTGGCGTCATCAGGAAAGAGGACCCAGAGGAGTAACCAATACAGAATATATCAGAATGGGTTTTCAGTCGTACAAAAAAGTGTTTGATCTGAAAAGCTTTCAATTAAACAATTCAAAAGACAGTTCCTTTTATGATCCAAAAATGTTGAGTGTTCGTCAATTAAATACGGCTATCGACTCGCTCACGAATATTGATAGTTTTTATTTTAAAAAAGCTTCTCAGGATGTGAATCCATATTTGACATTTACTAAATATGCCGATACCGGCTGGAAAAAAGTGGATCGTAAAAAATTGAAGGAAACTAAATCTTTAGCAAGCCTTATTCCCGACTCTATCAAATCAGTTATACAGGTTAGAGCTTTTAATCAAGCATCTACTGTTAAAGGAAGTATTGGAATATTGGCAGAGGATTATGCCAGTAAACAAACATCTTTAAGGTTACACGAAATTGAATGGCATAGGAAATTCACACTATCTGTTGCCTGCTTAGTTTTGTTTTTAATTGGAGCTCCACTTGGTTCCATCATCCGAAAAGGTGGATTAGGAACGCCATTGGTTTTTGCCATTATTTTCTTTGTTATTTTCCACTTGTTTAATACGTTCGGTGAAAAATTTGTAAAGTCAAATTCTGCAAGTCCTTTATTAGGCATGTGGTTATCGACATTTATTTTAATTCCTATTGGAATCTTCCTGACCTATAAAGCCATGCGTGATTCACAATTATTTAATCAGGAATTCTATTATAGGTCATTTAAGCAGTTGCAAGTATTTATCGCTAAATTTAAAAGATCAAATCAATCCACATAAAAATTACAACATGCAAAACAAACAAAACCGTCGTGCCTTTATTGCCAATACCGGCAAAGCTGCACTTGCCACAGGTATTTCACTTACTGTTTTACCATCTCTGGCAAATTCATTTGTAGGATTTGCTCCTAACCCTTTTGCACAACAACCATTACCATACGAATACAAAGCATTAGAACCCATTATCGATACTATGACAATGGAAATTCACTATAGTAAACATGCTGCAGCTTATGCTAAAAATTTAGCAGAAGCTTGTGTTGCAGAAAAAGTAGACATCAATACTAGTAAACTTGAAGATGTATTGCACAGTATTTCAAAATATTCTCCTAAAATGCGCAATAACTGTGGCGGTCATTATAACCATGAATTATTCTGGCAATGTATGGGTCCAGCAACAGGTGCTAAACCTGAAGGAAAATTAGCAACTGCAATTGATCAAAGTTTTGGTTCTTTCGATGCATTTAAAACACAGTTCACAGATGCAGGTAAAAGTCGATTTGGAAGTGGCTGGGCTTGGCTTGTTATTAATGCAGATAAAAAATTAGTAATCGGTTCAACTCCTAATCAAGACAACCCTTTAATGGATATCAGTGATTTAAAAGGCAGTCCTGTTTTAGGATTGGACGTATGGGAACATGCTTATTATTTAAAATATCAGAATAAACGTCCCGATTATATAAATGCCTGGTGGAATGTAGTAAACTGGCGCTATGTAGAAAAACGTTTTGAATCTTTATAAATTGATTCAATTTTACAAACATGAAAGTAGTAGCGAATTGGAAAGAATCACTTGCATTTGATGTTGTTTCAGATAATGGGCATCAGATAAAAGTAGACACCACAATTGAGAATGGAAGTTTGGATTCAGGCATGAGTCCGAAAAAATTAGTACTTGCGGGTCTATGTGGATGCAGTGGTATGGATGTGGTAGATATTCTTAACAAAATGAAAGTTGCTTTTACAAAAGTGGAAGTATCAGCAGAAGCAGAACAAACGGACGAACATCCTAAAGTCTTTAAATCCATTCAGATGTTATATCGGGCTGATGTTGCAGCAGAAGATCTTGATAAATTAACCAGAGCTGTGAAACTATCTCAGGAAAAGTATTGCGGTGTATCTGCTATGTTGGAAAAACACTGTTCAATAACCTACACCATTGAATTAATCTAGCTTTTATAGTTATTGTCTTATAATATTAAAGCTTTGAAAACAGCTCAGGAAAATTTTAGATTGCAAAGATGGATTTCAATATTAAGTGTAGTACTTTTTATTGCAAAGTTCATTGCCTATTATTTGACGCATTCTATGGCTATCCTTACAGATGCCCTAGAAAGTATCGTTAACGTAATTGCGGGTTTCATTGGATTATATAGTTTGTATGTTGCGGCAAAACCAAGAGACTTTGAACACCCCTACGGACATGGTAAAGCAGAATTTGTATCTGCTGCTGCAGAAGGCAGTTTAATAGTTGCAGCAGGTTTGATGATATTATATGAAACTGTTCAGAATTTAATTGAAAATGCAACTATTCATAGTTTGGATTATGGTTTGGCGCTGGTTGCCATAACGGGACTCATTAATTTTATTGCGGGTTCTTATACTATCAAATTAGGAAAGAAAAATAATTCATTAGCATTGATTGCAAGTGGAAAACATTTGCATATCGACACCTATTCAACAATTGCAATTATAGTTGGGTTAGTTCTCATGATAATCACTAAATTATTTTGGCTGGATAAAGCAATTGCCCTGGTAATGGGAATAGTGATTGTCTTTAATGGTTATAAAATAATACGTACTTCATTAGCAGGTATTATGGACGAGGCTGATGAAGAATTATTGAATAAGGTAATTATCATGCTCAATCAGAAACGACAAGAAAACTGGATTGATCTTCATAATCTTAGAGTTATCAAATACGGAAGTTTATTGCATATCGATTGTCATTTAACCGTGCCTTGGTATTTTAATGTTCATCAGGCTCATAATCAGATTGATGCTCTCGCGTTATTAATTAGGGATGAGTTTGGGGATGCCATTGAACTGTTTGTACATACTGATGGTTGTTTACCTTTTAGTTGTAGCATTTGTTCAAAAAAAGGATGCAGCGAAAGACAGGCTATTTTTGAGCAAAAAATTGAATGGACACTAGCAAATATCATTTCAAACAAAAAGCATCAGTTGAATTCTCCTACAACTACTTAATTTTGCATTTTAATACCTACTAAAACACTTAACTATATGCAAGTCTGGAAAGAATATCAGGAAACCCACAAAGAGCGTTTTTTAAATGAACTACTCGATTTATTAAGAATTCCAAGTGTAAGTGCAAAAACAGAAAATACACAGGACATGATTACTTGCGCAGAAGCTGTAAAGAAAAGCTTTTTAGATGCAGGTGCTGATCATGCTGTGATTTACAAAACCGAAGGACACCCGATTGTTTACGCAGAAAAAACAATTGATCCTTCAAAACCTACTATCCTGGTTTACGGGCACTACGATGTTCAACCTGCAGATCCATTGAACCTTTGGAAGAGTGGACCATTCGATCCAACCATCATTGACGGTAAAATTTTTGCACGGGGTTCTGCTGATGATAAAGGTCAATTTTATATGCACGTAAAGGCATTAGAAATTATGACCAATACCAATACCTTAAAAGCCAATATTAAATTCTTGATAGAAGGAGAGGAAGAAGTAGGAAGTCCAAACTTAGCCACTTTTGTAAAAGCAAATAAAGAATTATTAAAAGCAGATGTGATTTTAATAAGTGATACTTCTATGTTGAGTATTGAAAACCCTTCCATCGATATTGGAGTTCGTGGTTTAAGTTATATTGAAGTAGAAGTTACAGGACCTAATCGCGATTTACATAGTGGCGTTTATGGTGGTGCAGTTGCCAATCCGATTACCATGCTGGCTAAAATGATTGCTTCTTGTCACGATGAAAATAACCATATCACGATTCCAGGTTTTTATGATGATGTGATTGAATCAACTTCAGAAGAAAGAGCAAAAATGGCACTGGCTCCTTTTGATGAAACTGAATTTAAAACAGATTTGGGTGTTGAAAAACTTTGGGGCGAGAAAACTTATACCACCAATGAAAGAACAGGTATTCGTCCAACATTAGAAGTGAATGGAATTTGGGGAGGTTATACTGGTGAAGGCGCAAAAACAGTTCTGCCATCAAAAGCATTTGCAAAAATTTCTTGCCGTTTAGTTCCTAATCAATCTTCCAGTGTTATCACAGAGAAAATTATAAACTATTTCAAATCAATAGCACCAGCTGGTGTAACTGTTACTGCATCTGAACATCACGGTGGTGAACCCTATATGACACCGATTGATTCTGATGCGTACAAGGCAGCAGAGAAAGCCATACATACTACATTTGGGAAAGACCCCATTCCAGTTCGTGGTGGTGGAAGTATTCCTATCTGTGCACTTTTTGAAAAAGAATTAGGATTGAAAATTGTTTTCTTAGGCTTTGGGTTGGATAGTGATAATTTGCACAGCCCTAACGAAAAATTTGATATTGTAAACTTTTATAAGGGCATTGAAACAATCCCTTATTTCCATCAGTATTATGCGGAAGGAAAATGAGCGAAGTAAAAGAAAAATTACGCATCGATAAATACCTCTGGGCTATTCGTTTATTTAAAACTAGAAGCCAGGCAGCCGACGCTTGTGATAATGGGAAAGTAAAATTGTTAGGTACTAATGTAAAAGCATCAAAGCCTGTTAGCATGGGTGATGTGTTTGATGTAAAAGCAGAAGGTCGAAAATGGGTCATTAAAGTAACAGGCTTATTAGAAAAACGTGCTGCCTATCCCGAAGCTATCAAGAACTATGAAGACATCACACCGCCGGAAGATTTGGATGCAGTGAAGTTTGAAGCTGCATCATTTAACACGGGTAAACGTTTGAGTAAAGTAGGAAGACCTACCAAAAGAGATCGACGCGATCTTGGAGGTTTTATGGGAGATGAATAATTGATTATTAAAATTGGCTAATGCATATTGATATTATTACTGTTGTGCCAGAATTATTAGAGAGTCCCTTCTCACATAGCATTATGAAACGTGCTCAAGAGAAAGGCTTGCTGATGGTACAAACCCATAACCTACGCAAGTGGGCCATCAATAAACATATGCAGGTAGATGACTATCAATTTGGTGGTGGTGCAGGAATGGTGATGATGCCAGAACCACTTGCCAATGCTATTGATGAATTACGAAAATCCAGAAACTACGACGAGATCATTTATATGACCCCAGATGGTCCTAGATTTAATCAACAAGCTGCGAATCAATTATCCTTAAAAGAAAACTTACTCATCATTTGTGGTCACTATAAAGGCATTGATGAGCGCATCCGGCAACAATATATCACCATGGAAATTTCCGTAGGCGATTATGTATTAAGCGGCGGTGAATTAGCTGCAGCCATTGTAATAGATGCAATTGGAAGATTAATACCTGGAGTTTTGAATGATGAAACTTCTGCACTTTTTGATTCATTTCAAGATAATTTACTGGCACCACCAGTGTATACTCGTCCGGCAGATTTCAGAGGCAGCAAAGTGCCAGAAATTTTAACGCAGGGAGATCCCAAAAAGGTAGAAGAATGGCGCTATGAACAATCTCTCCTACGAACCAAAGAAAGAAGACCCGACCTTTTAGATGAATAATAATTTTAATCTTTTCTAGAAATCATCCTCGTTTATTGGTTTCGTTCACCACTTATCATTGAAATGTAACGTTTTCCATGCTTTAACGTTATTTAACCAATCCAGTACCTTTTTTTGCAGCTAATTCAGAAATGCCCACCAATGCTATGCGACCTTTTAAAATTGTATTATTAATATTACCATTCTTTTTTTTATTGAATGCGAAATCGCAACCTTCCACTGCAAGTGTGGAAAGTTTTCAAAAAGATTACCAGCTACATATTACAAAAATTAATGAGCCCATTAAATTAGATGGAGAATTTAATGAAACTGCCTGGGCCAATTTAGATACGACTTCTTCATTTTGGAGAAAATATCCAAATGATATTGGAAGACCTGAGAGAAAAACCTCAGTGAAGGTTACTTACGATGATAAATTTATCTATTTCGGTTTTACTTGTTATGATTCAACCAAGCCTTATATCAGCAGTTTAAAAAGAGATATTGGTCACGATGGAAGTGATGGAATTGGAATTATTCTGGACCCAACCAATCAACGTACCAATGGATTTTTCTTTGTGGTAAATGCGCTTAATGCACAAAGTGAAGATCAACTTCCCTTTGCAGATGGAGGTGGCCCTCCTTCCTGGAGTTGGGATAACAAATGGTTCTCTGCCACAAAAACTTTCCCGGATAGATGGCAGGCTGAAATAGCAATTCCTTTTAAAAGCATCCGCTACACAGCAGAAAAATTGTTATGGGGATTAAACTTTGTGCGTATTGATACCAAGGCAAATGAATATTCCACATGGACACATATGCCCCTTAATTTCCGATCCATGGATCTTGGTTATACTGGTGCATTAATTTGGAAACAGCCGCCACCAGCAGCTGGTAGCAATATGGTTTTCATTCCTTATGTTACAGGTGATGTTTCAAGTGATCAGGAAAATAATATTCCCACAAAAGCTACAAGTAATGCCGGCTTTGATGCAAAGATTGCATTAAATTCTTCTTTGAATTTAGACCTGACTGCCAATCCTGATTTCTCACAAATTGAAGTAGACCAACAAGTAACTAACCTAACGCGATTCAATATATTTTTTCCAGAAAGAAGAACCTTCTTTTTAGAAAATTCAGATTTATTTTCTGCCTATGGCATACCACCAATCCGACCTTTTTATTCTAGAAGCATTGGACTTGACAAAGATGGAAATAAAATTCCCATTTTATTTGGAGCCCGTCTATCAGGCAATATTTCAAAGAGTACACGAATTGGCTTTATGAATATGCAGACTGGCGTAAAAGGAGCTTATTCATCTGAAAATTTTACTGCAGCAAGCATCAATCAAAAAGTGTTTAAGCGTTCTGTGATCAAAGCTTATTTTTTAAACCGTCAGAATTTTATTTCTGATGCTGAAAAAAAAATGCACCCTTTAGATGCCTATGGCAGAAATGCTGGTCTTGAATTTGATTTTAACAATGAGAAAGGAACCTGGGGTGGGTGGGCTTCTTATCATCACTCATTCAAAGAAGGCATTTCTAAAGATGATAATTATATTGATGTTGGAGGAAATTATAATGGGAGGCATTTAAGTGTTACAGTAGATTTAAGCAATGTTGGTACTAACTACTATACCGATATGGGTTATGTGCAAAGAATTAATAATTATGATGCTGCACGTGATACCACTATTCGTGTTGGGTTCAAGCATATTTTCAATGAATTACAATACAAAATATTTCCTTCAAAAGGTGCCATTAATAGTCACCAAATATCTCTAAATAATTATACCGTTTTCAATCCTGACAATTCAATGAACGAAACCAATCAGGAATTGAATTATAATATCATGTTTCGGAACACAGGGTTTCTTTTTACTTTCGTAAACAGAGATGAATCCAACTTATTATTCCCTACTTCATTTACTGGAGGCAAACCAATACCAGCGGGAAACTACCAATTTTATCAAAGCGGGGTTGGCTATCAAACAGATTTCCGGAAACCGGTTAGTCTATTTGTTAGGCTTGCAGGTGGAGGATTATATAATGGTGAATATGAAGGTATCAGAACGGTTCTTACTTTCCGAAAACAACCACATGTAAACTTAGCATTACAACTAGAATACAATAAATTGAAATTCCCTGGTGAATATGGAAGTACAGAACTTTTTTTGATTGCCCCTAAAGTTGAAATCAATTTCACCACCAATTTATTCTGGACCACTTTTATGCAGTACAATACCCAAGCCAATAATTTCAATATCAATAGTCGCTTGCAGTATCGATACAAACCAATGAGTGATCTGTTTTTAGTATATACAGACAACTACTATACTGATCCGTTATTCAGAAACAAAAATCGTGCGATAGTTTTTAAATTAAATTACTGGCTGAATTTATAGCCACATCCCCGGACTTTAGGCTGAGAATTTTGTCACAATCATCAAGTGATGTTAACCCCGGCCTTTAGTCTGAGAATTTTGTCACAATCATCAAGTGATGTTAACCCCGGCCTTTAGGCTGGGGCATGGAATGATAATGAAATATGTGGGCTTTAGCCCCAAAGCTGTGCAAGCATCTCAGTGATACCTTATCTCAATTTGAATGCAAAGATTGTAAGGGCTAAAGCCCAAAATTATAAGACATGCCATCCCCTAGGCTGAAGCCTAGGGTTAACAGCATTTACATTTTATTTCTTATCCAAAACTGAAGCCTTGGATTAACAGCATTTACATTTTATTTCTTATCCAAAACTGAAGCCTAGGGTTAACAGCATTTACATTTTTATTTCTTATTCAAAACTGAAGCCTTGGATTAATAGTTTCTATTCTTTGTTTTTAATCCCTATCACCGGAACTTGTTTTTCATTGATCAACTTATTGTAGGATTTCAAATCAGTATCTAAGATCTTTTTCAATTTCGCTAATTGCACATCTGCCTGAGATCCAAGATCTGCAAGGGTTTCACGGGCTTGTTTGCTTGGTGGGTTTTGACCACTTGCTGCAACTCCATATAAACCAGCCAACTTATCATTGATGCGTATCGGGAAATTCAATACGTCCTGAAAGCTTTTAGATTTAGTTTGGTACAAAGCTTCTTCAATAGCAGTCAATTGTTTACTAATACTATCTCCCTGTGTTTTCAAATCTTTATGGGTAGCTGAATCCAGTTTGGCAGTAAAATCTGTGATTTGAGTTCTTACTGAACGAATGTTTTTTATGCCGTTCTGTACATCACTAAATTTATCACGAATCTCTAATAAGAATCCAACCTGTGCATCATAATCAGTTTCCGTCATTTTATAATTCGGATCAGCTTTAATTACAAATGGCACATCTACAGAATCTTTACCATAGCGGAATCTTGCATTGTATTTTCCAGGTGCTGCTTTTACAGAACCAATACTACCATTCCATAAAATCATACCATCTGCTTTTTCAGCAGGCGGATAATTCATATCCCAAACAAACTGATTCATGCCAGCTGAAAACTCTAATTTGTCTGTGGTTTCCTTTGCTTTTTTGCTAAAGGTTTTTATGGTCTTATTTTGTTTATCGAAAATACTAATCGATACTTTTGAAGAATCATTCGCATCTTTCAGGAAATAATTGAATACTGCACCAGAAGCTGGATTCTCACCCATATTTGGCAAAGCCATTCCAGCACCACGTTGTCTTCTTCCTCCACCGCCTTCGGTACGATAAGCATCATTAACTGCAAACACATGTAAGTTTTTATTAGTGATATCATCCGCCTTCTGTTGTAGCAAACTCAAATCATCAATCGCCCAAAATGCACGGCCCTGTGTAGCCACTATTAAATCATTGTCTTTAATTGTCATGTCAGTAATTGGCACAACAGGTAAATTCAACTGAAACTTTTTCCAATTGGCACCAGCATCATAACTGATATACATACCATATTCTGTTCCTGCATATAATAAACCCGGGCGTTTATGATCTGCTCTTAATGCACGTGTAAAATGCATTTTATTAATCCCGTTAGTAATAGTCTGCCAGGTCTTTCCATAATCTTCAGTCTTATACATGTAAGGAGTAAAGTCGTCCGACTTATACTTTGTTCCCACCACATAAGCAGTACCTTTTTTAAACGGATCTGTTTCAATGCAATTCCACATCATCCATTTACCAGCAGCAGGTGGTGTTACATTCTCCCAATTTTTTCCTGCATCCTTACTCATACTCAGCACACCATCATCACTACCAATCCACAATAAATCTTTTTCTAAACCAGATTCTGTACCTGTGAAAATGGTACAATAATATTCAACAGAAGTATTGTCTTTTGTAATCGGGCCACCACTGGAAATTTGTTTTGCTTTATCATTTGTAGTTAAATCCGGACTAATCGTTTCCCAGCTTTGTCCTTCGTTTTCTGTTACGAATAAATGGTTGCCACCTGCATATAAACGCTTTGGATTATGCGGAGAAAAGAAGAAAGGGAAATTCCATTGGAAACGATATTTCTGTACATCAGCACCAGCACCCATTGGATTATCGGGCCATACATTGATAGCTCTGTTCTCTCCTGTTTTATGGTCTAAGCGAGAAAGATAACCACCATAGTTTCCTCCATACACTACATCAGGGTTTAATGGGTCAGCCACAACATAACCACTCTCTGCACCCGCAGTACTTTCCCAGTCTCTTTCAGAAATTCCTGCACCACTTGTTCTACTCTTAATACGTATTGTACTATTATCCTGCTGAGCACCCAAAATATGATAAGGGAAAGCATTATCAGTTGTAACACGATAGATCTGTGCAGTTGGTTGGTTCATTAAACTGCTCCAGTTACTGGCAGCGTCATAACTGATCTGTGCACCACCATCATCAGCCACAATCATTCTGTTTCCATCTTCTGGATCGATCCATAAATCATGGTGATCGCCATGTGGTGTATTTACTGAAGTAAAAGTTTTACCTCCATCTCTACTGCGCATGAATTCAACATTCGGACAATAGACCAGATTTTCATTCTTAGGATCTACATAAACTTTAGAATAATACCAGGCACGCTGACGAATATTATTATCACCGCATTGCAATGTCCAGGTTTCACCGCCATCGTTACTTACAAATAAACCGCCATTTGCATTTTCAACTAAAGCGAAAATTTTATCGGTATTTGATGGAGCAATTGCTACACCTACTATACCCCAAATACCTTTAGGGAATCCTTTATTGGTAGAAATATTTTTCCATGTTTCCCCACCATCGATTGATTTATAAATTCCAGATCCATCTCCACCACTTTCCATACTATAGGGAGTTCTGATCACATGCCACATACCTGCATACATTACAGATGGATTACCAGGTTCACTCACCAAATCAGAGCAACCAGTTAAACTATTTGCAAACAAAGTACGCTTCCATGTTTTTCCGCCATCTGTAGTTTTATATACTCCACGCTCATCGTTTGGTCCGAATAAATGTCCCATCACACCTACTACAACAGTGTTAGGATCCTTTGGATCAATAATGATACGAGTGATGTGCCTACCTTCTTTTAAACCCAAATTATTCCAGGTTCTGCCACCATCATTAGAACGCCACATACCGCCCAATCCCTCGGCCACATTGCCTCGCATGGTGTTTTCGCCCTCCCCTACATAAATGATCGATTCATCACTTTGCGCTACTGCCACAGAACCAATGGTTCCTCCAAAATATTTATCTGTAATATTTTTCCAGTTACTTCCGCCATCGGTAGTTTTCCAAACACCACCACCAGTACTTCCAAAATAGAAATTCATTTTATTTTTATAACTACCAGTAACAGCACCACTCCGGCCACCTCTAAAAGGCCCTATTGAACGGTATTTTACTTTTGAAAACAAAATAGAATCGGTATTCGATTCTACAGCAGGTGCAGTAGTTGCTTTTACATTTTTCTTCTGCGCAATAGCAGAAAAAAATAACATACTTACAGTTGCTAGCAGGAGGGTGTATTTTCTCATTTTTTTAGAATTGGGCTATTAAGTTAGTACACTAAATTTAATTTGAAGTTTGCAAATGATAAATGGTTTACCATTTGATTATAATTTTTGTTGTCTTCCCGTTGAAACCTACTGGTAGCAATAATTCATGCTGCTTGCCTAAATTCCAAATAGCTTGCTCGCCCGTGCTAATTCCCCTTGTATCAGTAGCGTCAAGGATTGTAACAGATTGATCATTAATGGTAATATTTAGGGGCTTTTGATCAACACCGGGTATTTGAAAGCCGATCTTTTCTTTTGAAGGTTTCCCAAGATATTTGCCACCATTTGATGCAATGGTAATTTCCAATGAACGGGCAGTTCTTCCTTTTGTTTTGAAATCTATTAACTCATATTGATGACTACTAATTGCATTTTTCGAAACCCCATCATCCAAATACAATTGATAACTACTAGCGTTTTCAGAAGGAACATATAAAACTGAAATAATCCCATCTTTCTGTTCCACTGTATTCTTTACGCGATATGAATATTGCGGAATAAAACTGCCTGCTTTCACTAATACAGGATACATAAAATCTTCTGTACTGAAATTAATAATTTGCTTACCCGCATAAAATTGATGTGTATTAAAATCATACCATTTCCCTTCAGGCAAATAAACTTCTTTAAACTTCTGTCCTTTTACTATTACTGGTGCAATCATAAAAGCATCGCCCCACATAAATTGATCTCCTATTTTAACCGCCGAACTATCATTTTGATATTGGTAATACAATGGTTTAATTAAAGGTTCGCCAAATGCAGCTTGTCGATAAGCCAATGTATAATTATAAGGCACTAATTGGTATCGTTGATCTACTATTTTTTTAATATACTCTAAAACGGACTTATCTGCCAATGCAGGCTCACTCGGATAACTAAAAGCTTTCGGGTCAACTTCAAACAAAGCAGTTCCATGTGGACGAAAGATGGGGGTAAATAAAGAAAATTGCAACCATCTCAAATACAGTTCCGCATCCCCTTCGCCCATTGCAAAACCACCTGCGTCGCTATGTATATATGGAATACCACTCATACTCATACCAAGAACATTTGGCAATTGCGCACGCAAGCCGCTCCAGCTTCTACTGATATCGCCTGTCCATGGGAAAATACTATAACGCTGACTTCCTGAAAATCCAGAACGATTCAAATGAAACAACCTCGTGTTAGGAAACTCTTTCGCGTAATTGTCGAACAACATTTTATTCCAATAATGTCCGTACAAATTATGCACTTCATCTGCTTGCATCATTCTATTCACACCAAGGTCTTTTAAATTATGCAACATATCAGAAGGATGTTTTTCGGGCTCACCCAAATCAGTCCACCAACCAGCCACACCATTGGCAATTTGTTTTTTATAATGGTAGTTCCATAACCAATTACCAGCATCCTTTCTAAAAATATCTAACAGTCCTCCCTTCCCAAAATAAAAGTCTTGCAGCTGATATGCCTTACCCACACTGTCTTTTGCGAGATATTGTTCTGCAAAAGGATAAGACTTAGTTTCTTTCAAGAAAAATGGTTCTGTTATTAAGATGGAATTCAGATTGTCTTTTTTCAAATCTGCAATCATCTGTTTGGGATTTGGCCATTTAGTTTTATTCACCCAATCAATATTTCCTAATGTGTTTTTAATGCTATCACCAAACCAGAACAAATCGAAAATCACTGCGTCAAAAGGGATTTTTTCTGCCCGCATGTTGGCTGCAATTTCTTTGGTTTGCTTTTCGCTGGTGTAACCAAATCTGCTCATGAAATTTCCCATGGCCCATTTAGGAGGCATAGGTTGAAAGCCAGTTAACTTTTGATAAGAAGTTAAAATCTCTTGATAGGTTTCTCCAAAAATTACGTACACATTTATTTCGCCGCTCAAAAATCCAACTTCAAAAACAAAAGGATTTGATTTGCCAATATCCGCATAGCCTTTTGAGCCGTTGTCGAAAAATAATCCATACCCTTTTGAGGAAGTAAAGAATGGAACCGAGAAATTTAAATTATCAGCACCTTCACTATACCCATACCAAGGGTTGTTATATAAATTAAATCGATAGCCTCTTCTATTCAATGGCAATGCCCTTTCTCCACCACCAAATATTTGTTCGCCTTCTTCTAAATTAAATCGAAACCCTCGAAACCCATTTGTATCTGGCAAAACAGAAATCGAAATATGCTTATCAGATCCTTGTGCATAAAGCAAAGTTGCTCGTCCCTTTAATATATTAGTTCCGTTTGTTTCTATACGATTGGGCTTCTCCACTACTGCATTGGTAATTTTATCATTTTTTTGATATCCTGATGGTTCGTAAATAAATTTTCTGATATCACGATTATAATATTCCTGGCGAAAGATTCCTTTTTGTGTTTCTGTATATTTTGATGGAACTTTGGACTCATTCTGAGCGGAAATAACATTGGTAAAAAGAAGTCCGCAAATCAGAAAACTAAATAAGGATTTCATACTTAATATTTGAGATCAATAATGAGCTCAAAATTAGCACAACTTAATCATGATAGAACAAAGCTTTACAATAACTGGAAACATCGTTGACATCCTCAATAAATCTATTTACGAAGCCACTATTGAAGTGGTAAATGGAAAGATCAAAACAATTTCTCCAACAGGAAATACCGAAATGCCTGCCAATAACTTTATTTTGCCTGGTTTTGTAGATAGTCACGTTCACATTGAAAGCAGTATGCTTATTCCAAGTGAGTTCGCAAGGCTAGCCGTTGTTCATGGAACAGTTGCCACCGTGAGCGATCCGCACGAGATTGCCAATGTATGCGGAATGGAAGGTGTTGAATTCATGATTAACAATGGAAATAAAGTTCCTTTCAAATTTAATTTTGGGGCGCCCAGTTGTGTACCTGCCACTATTTTTGAAACATCTGGTGCTGCGCTGAATGCAGAAGATGTAAAAAAACTTTTAGAGAAAGACGAGATCAAATACCTCAGCGAAATGATGAATTTTCCTGGCGTATTATTCAAAGACCCCGAAGTAATGCAAAAGCTTCGTTATGCGCATGCATTGGGTAAACCTATTGACGGGCATGCCCCAGGATTAAGAGGTGAAACAGCAAAGACTTATATCGAAGCGGGCATTTCCACCGATCATGAATGTTTTACCGCAGAAGAAGCCCTCGACAAACTCGAGTACGGCATGAAAATTATTATTCGCGAAGGAAGTGCTGCAAAGAATTTTGAGGCACTCATCGAATTGCTGGAAGATTACCCCAACATGATTTTATTCTGTAGTGATGATAAACACCCTGATAGTTTAGAAGCTGGCCATATCAACCAACTCTGCGCTCGCGCCATTGCAAAAGGAATTGATCTGTTCTCTGTTTTAAAAGCAGCATGTGTGAACCCTGTTTTGCATTATAAACTAGATGTGGGATTACTATATGAAGGTGATGATGCGGATTTTATTGTAACTGATTCCTTAACCGAATTCAAAATCAATAAAACTTATATTAAAGGAGAGCTTGTTGCAGAAAGTGGAAAGAGCTTTATAAAATCAGTTGTTGAAGTCCCGATCAATCAATTTGTTTGCGAAAAAATCAGTGCGAAAGATTTAAGTATCCCTGTAGGCACTTACCCCATAAGTGATGGAAATATTGCAGTGATGGAAGCACTCGACGGACAACTGATCACTAATAAACTTTGGTTAAATCCTACTATCGAAAATAATCTTTACATCAGTGATACTTCTAAAGACCAATTAAAAATGGTGGTCGTAAATAGATATCACACAGCTCCAATCGCAAAATGTTTTATTAAGAATTTTGGTTTCAAAAAAGGTGCTATCGCTTCTTCTGTGGCACATGATAGTCATAATATAGTTGCAGTGGGCACCGATGATGAAAGCCTTGCACAAGCCATCAATTTAGTGATTGAAGAAAGAGGCGGAGTAAGCTGTGTAGACGGGGGAAAAGAATTGATTCTTGGCTTGCCTGTTGCTGGCTTAATGAGTATCAAAGATGGTTATGAAGTTGCAGCAGCATATACCGCTATAGATGCAATGGCAAAGAGTCTGGGAAGCAAATTGCAAGCGCCTTTCATGACTTTAAGCTTTATGGCATTGCTGGTAATTCCCCATTTAAAATTGAGTGACAAAGGCTTATTCGATGGGGATAGTTTTTCTTTTTTGCCAATTGAATAATCAAGCTTCCTGACCAATCCATACAGCACCACCAATGCTACTTCTTGTAGCACCTGTAACAGTATGCAATACAGTGTTCTCTTCGCGCCAGCGCAATACACCTAACAATGCCATAACGATGGCTTCTTTATAATCCACTAATTGTTTGTCCGGCACAATTACTTCAACCCCATATCCACCTATTAAAGTGGCAATTCTTTTCACCAAAAAAATATTATGTGCCCCGCCACCTGTAATCAACAATTTGGAATTCGCTAAAGGCTTTTCTTTGTGTAATAAATTAATAGCATAACCCACTTGCATGGAAATATGTTCTATATAAGTTCTCAATGCGTCAGGTACAGAAATGGAAGCATTCTTTACCATGGGATACACTAAGTCAGTTCCAAAATT
>Ga0194037_1001122_pt1 | contig 19890 bp, 16 predicted proteins | sample JunL306m_MetaG_FD_148653 | JGI IMG/M metagenome (GOLD analysis project Ga0194037, IMG submission 148653) | Anoxic zone freshwater microbial communities from boreal shield lake in IISD Experimental Lakes Area, Ontario, Canada - Jun2016-L304-6m | ecosystem: Environmental > Aquatic > Freshwater >...
CCCTTGGGCAGGATTTCCGACAGCAGGGCACGGCCAGCGGTGGTTTCCCACAGCTTGGTCGAAGGCAGCAGTTCACCGGTCTGCTTGTCCTTGGTGTACTCGGTCAGACGCACGTTGATGCGCGCTGTCAGCTCCACTTCACCGGCATCAAAAGCACGTTGCACCTCACCGATATCGGAGAAGATCAGGCCTTCGCCCTTGGCGTTGATGCGTTCGCGGGTCGTGTAGTACAGACCCAGCACCACGTCCTGCGACGGCACAATCGACGGCTCGCCGTTGGACGGGAACAGCACGTTGTTGGAAGCCAGCATCAAGGTGCGGCATTCCATCTGCGCCTCAACCGACAGGGGTACGTGGACCGCCATCTGGTCACCGTCAAAGTCGGCATTGAAGGCAGCACAGACCAGCGGGTGCAGCTGAATCGCCTTGCCTTCGATCAGGATGGGCTCAAACGCCTGGATACCCAGACGGTGCAGGGTTGGTGCACGGTTGAGCATCACCGGGTGCTCCTTGATCACCTCTTCGAGCAAATCCCAGACCACCGGCGTGCCGGATTCGACTTCCTTCTTGGCCGCCTTGATGGTGGTGGCAATGCCCATGGCTTCGAGGCGGGCAAAGATGAAGGGCTTGAACAGCTCAAGCGCCATCAACTTGGGCAGGCCGCATTGGTGCAGCTTGAGCGTCGGACCGACCACGATCACCGAGCGACCCGAATAATCGACCCGCTTTCCCAGCAAGTTCTGGCGGAAACGACCGCTCTTGCCTTTGATCATGTCGGCCAGTGACTTCAGGGCGCGCTTGTTGGCGCCAGTCATGGCCTTGCCGCGACGACCATTGTCCAGCAGCGAGTCGACTGCTTCCTGCAACATGCGCTTTTCATTGCGGGCAATGATTTCGGGCGCCTTGAGTTCCAGCAGACGACGCAAACGGCTGTTGCGGTTGATGACGCGGCGATACAGATCGTTCAAGTCCGAGGTGGCAAAACGACCGCCATCCAGCGGCACCAGCGGACGCAGGTCCGGCGGCAGCACCGGCAGCACTTCGAGCACCATCCACTCGGGCTTGATACCGGACTTCTTGAACGCTTCGAGCAGTTTGAGGCGCTTCGTGTTCTTCTTGATCTTGAGCTCGGAGCCGGTCGGGTCGTTGCGCAGCTTCTCGATCGAGCCTTCGATGTCAATGCTTTGCAGCAATTCCTTGATACCTTCGGCACCCATCTTGGCCTGGAATTCGTCGCCGTATTCCTTGAACTTGGCGTCAAAGTCGTCTTCCGACATGATGCTGAATTTCTTCAGCGGCGTCATGCCGGGATCGGTCACGACGTAGGCTTCAAAGTACAACACCCGTTCGATGTCACGCAGTGTCATGTCCAGCACCAGGCCCAGACGCGAGGGCAGTGACTTCAGGAACCAGATGTGTGCACAGGGAGCAGCCAGGTCGATGTGACCCATGCGTTCGCGACGCACTTTGGTCTGCGTCACTTCAACGCCGCACTTTTCGCAGATCACACCGCGATGCTTGAGGCGCTTGTATTTGCCGCACAGGCATTCATAGTCCTTGATGGGGCCGAAGATCTTGGCGCAGAACAAACCATCGCGCTCGGGCTTGAAGGTGCGGTAGTTGATGGTTTCAGGTTTCTTGACTTCGCCGAAGGACCAGGAACGGATCTTTTCGGGTGAGGCCATGCCAATCTTGATGGCACTGAAATGCTCATCCGGAGTGAATTGCTTGAACAGGTCGAGTAATGATTTCATGTCTAATCCTTTGTGCTTAACCGCGCTCAAGTTCGATGTCGATGCCCAAGGAACGAATTTCCTTGACCAGCACGTTGAACGATTCCGGCATGCCGGCATCAATCGAGTGCTCACCCTTGACAATGCTCTCGTACACCTTGGTACGTCCCTGCACGTCGTCTGACTTGACCGTCAGCATTTCCTGCAAGGTGTAAGCGGCGCCGTAGGCTTCCAGCGCCCACACTTCCATTTCGCCGAAACGCTGGCCACCGAATTGGGCCTTGCCGCCCAGCGGCTGCTGCGTCACCAGACTGTACGGCCCGGTCGAGCGCGCATGCATCTTGTCGTCGACCAGATGATGCAGCTTCAGCACATGCATGTAACCAATCGTCGAAGGACGCTCGAACGCATCGCCACTGCGTCCGTCAAACAGATTGGCTTGCGTGCGAGCCGCCGTCAGCCCCTTGGCCTTGACGATGTCCTCCGGGTAAGCCAGTTTCAGCATGGTGCGGATTTCTTCCTCCGAAGCGCCGTCAAACACCGGCGTTGCAAAGGTGGCGCCGGCACTCAGGTTGCCGGCCATCTCGAGTACCTCGGCATCGCTGAGTTTGGACAGGTCTTCCTTGCGACCCGAGCCGTTGTACAGTGCCTCCAGGAACTTGCGCAGCTCGGCCAACTTGGCCTCCGCCTGCAGCATGTCGCCAATGCGCTGACCGATGCCCTTGGCAGCCCAGCCCAAATGCACCTCGAGCACCTGCCCGACGTTCATCCGCGAGGGCACGCCCAGCGGGTTCAGAACGATATCGCAAGGTGTTCCGTCGGCCATGAAAGGCATGTCCTCGACCGGAACAATTTTCGACACGACACCCTTGTTGCCATGGCGCCCTGCCATCTTGTCACCAGGCTGCAGGCGACGCTTGACAGCCAGATAGACCTTGACCATCTTCAGCACACCGGCGGGCAATTCATCGCCCTGGGTCAGCTTCTTGCGCTTCTCTTCAAACGCCAGATCGAAGCTGTGACGGGTTTGCTCCAACGAATTCTTGATGCTTTCCAGCTGCGAGGCAACCTCATCATCGGCCGGGCGAATGTCGAACCAGTGGAACTTCTCGACCGAGGCCAGATAGGCCTTGTCGATCTTGCTGCCCTTGGCCAGCTTTTGCGGGCCACCATTGGCCGGTTTGCCGCTGAGCAACTTCTCGATCCGGTCAAACGCATCCGCCTCGACAATGCGCAGTTGGTCATTCAAGTCCAGCCGGAAACGCTTGAGTTCATCATCGATGATCTGCTGCGCACGACGGTCCCGCACAATGCCTTCGCGGGTAAACACCTGCACATCAATGACGGTGCCTTGCGAACCCTGATCGACGCGCAGGGACGTGTCCTTGACGTCGCTGGCCTTTTCGCCAAAGATGGCGCGCAGCAGCTTTTCTTCCGGTGTCAGCGTGGTCTCGCCCTTCGGCGTGACCTTGCCCACCAGCGTGTCGCCGGGTTGTACTTCAGCGCCGACGTAGATGATGCCGGATTCATCCAGACGGTTGAGTTGTTGTTCGCTCAGATTCGGGATGTCGCGAGTGATTTCTTCCGAGCCGAGCTTGGTATCACGGGCCATCACCACCAGTTCTTCGATGTGAATCGAGGTGTAGCGGTCTTCGGCGACGACGCGCTCGCTGATCAGAATCGAATCTTCGAAGTTGTAGCCGTTCCAGGGCATGAACGCGACCAGCATGTTCTGGCCCAGTGCGAGTTCGCCCAGGTCGGTGGAAGCACCGTCAGCAATCACATCGCCCTTGGCCAGCTTGTCGCCCTTCTTGACGATGGGACGCTGGTGAATATTGGTGTTCTGGTTGGAACGCTGGTATTTGATGAGGTTGTAAATGTCCACACCCACTTCACCCGCCTGTGCCTCGTCGTCGTTGACGCGGATCACGACACGGGTCGCATCCACATAATCGACCACACCACCGCGGCTTGCGGTCACGACCGTGCCCGAGTCAACCGCCGAGACGCGCTCGATGCCGGTTCCGACAAAGGCCTTTTCCGGGCGCAGGATGGGCACGGCCTGACGCTGCATGTTGGCGCCCATCAAGGCGCGGTTCGCGTCATCGTGCTCCAGGAAGGGCACCAGCGATGCGGCCACCGAAACAATCTGCGCGGGCGACACATCCATGTACTGCACGCGCTCTGCGCCAACCAGAATCGATTCGCCGGCTTCACGAGCGGAAATCAGTTCGCCGGTGAGCTTGCCGTCCTTGTCCAGCGCAGCGTTGGCCTGCGCGATCACATACTTGCCTTCTTCGATGGCCGACAGGTAGTCAATCGTCATCGTCACCTTGCTGTCCACGACCTGACGGTAGGGGGTTTCAATGAAACCGTACTCGTTCAGGCGGGCATACAGAGCCAGCGAGTTGATCAAACCGATGTTCGGACCTTCCGGTGTTTCAATCGGGCAGACACGACCGTAGTGGGTAACGTGCACGTCGCGCACCTCAAAGCCAGCTCGCTCGCGCGTCAAACCGCCTGGGCCAAGGGCCGAAACACGGCGCTTGTGGGTGATTTCCGACAGCGGATTGGTCTGGTCCATGAACTGGCTCAGCTGCGAGGCACCGAAGAACTCCTTCAGGGCGGCAGAAATCGGCTTGCTGTTGATCAGGTCATGCGGCATGAGGGGCTCCTGCTCGGCTTGGCCGAGTCGCTCCTTCACTGCCTTTTCAATTCTTGCCAGGCCGGTGCGGTACTGGTTTTCCGCCAGTTCGCCCACGCAGCGCACACGGCGGTTGCCGAGGTGATCGATGTCATCGACTTCGCCGCGACCATTGCGCAGATCGACCAGGATCTTGACGACAGCCAGGATGTCCTCGTTGGTCAGCACCATCGGACCGGTCGACTCCGGACGACCCATCTTGGCGTTGAACTTCATGCGCCCGACGCGCGACAGGTCGTAGGTGTCGGGGTTGTAGAACAGACGCTGGAACAAGGCCTGCACGGCGTCTTCGGTCGGCGGCTCGCCGGGGCGCATCATGCGGTAAATGGCAACCCGTGCAGCAAACTCGTCGGTCGTCTCATCGCTGCGCAGGGTTTGCGAGATGTAGGCACCCTGATCGAGTTCATTGGTGTAAATGCAGGGCAGGTCCTGAACGCCAGCGCTGCGCAGCTTCTTCAGCAGTGCTTCCGACAGTTCCTCGTTGGCCTTGACCAGAATCTCGCCAGTCTCGGCATCGACGATGCTGCGTGCCACGACGCGACCGATCAGGAAATCTTCCGGCACGCTGATGTGCGTGGTGTGCGACTGTTCGAGTTCGCGGGTATGGCGCGCCGTGACGCGCTTGTCCTTGGCCACAACCACCTTGCCGCTCTTGTCGGTGATGTCAAAGCGTGCCACTTCACCACGCAGGCGCTCGGCCACAAATTCCATCTGGGCACCGCTGTCCATCAAGCGGAAGTTGTCATTGACAAAGAAATTGGCCAGGATCGACTCGTGGTTCAGACCAATGGCCTTGAGCAGAATGGTGACCGGCATCTTGCGGCGACGGTCGACGCGGAAGTAGAGGATGTCTTTCGGATCAAATTCGAAATCAAGCCAGGAGCCGCGGTAAGGAATGATGCGCGCCGAGAACAGCAACTTGCCCGAGCTGTGCGTCTTGCCCTTGTCGTGTTCGAAAAAGACACCCGGCGAGCGGTGCAACTGGGAAACGATCACGCGCTCGGTGCCGTTGATAATGAAGGAGCCCTTGCTCGTCATCAGGGGCACTTCGCCCATGTAGACTTCCTGCTCCTTGACTTCCTTGATGACCTTGTTTTGCGAGGTCGAAGATTCGCGGTCATAGATGAAGAGCTGCACCTTGGCGCGCACCGCTGACGCAAAAGTCAAGCCGCGGGTCTGGCATTCGCGCACATCAAAAGCCGGTTTGGCGAGGTTGTACTCAAGGTACTTCATCTCGACAAAGCCGTTGTGGGAAACGATCGGGAAGGCGGCCTCAAAAGCGGCCTGCAGTCCTTCGGCCGTGCGCTTCTTCGGAGCAACGTCGGCTTGCAGAAAAGCGGTGTAGGCGTCCTTTTGCATCTGCAGCAGGTAGGGAATTTCGAGCACGCTGTCGCGACTGCCAAAATTTTTGCGAATGCGCTTGCGTTCGGTGTATGTGTAAGCCATGAGATCTCCGGGCAAAGACTAAGGATTCCTGGGTACTTCTTGGTGATTGGCCACTACCAATCATTGGCGGACGGTCGCACATTGCGTGCAACCCGAACCAAGGCATCTTCTGAAGTCGGGGTCAGAAGACACTGCAAAACAGACAAAAAATCTGCTTTGCAGTGCTCTCTTACAAGCGCCAAAGGCTGGGGCCCTTTTGGAGCACCCAGCCCTTGTGGAAAGACCGATTACTTGAGTTCGGCCTTGGCGCCAGCTTCCACCAGCTTTTTCAGTGCAGCGTCAGCGTCAGCCTTGGACAGGCCTTCCTTGACGTTCTTCGGAGCGCCGTCCACCAGATCCTTGGCTTCCTTGAGGCCCAGACCGGTGATTTCGCGCACGGCCTTGATGACCGACACCTTGGCGGCACCGGCTTCGAGCAGAACGACGTTGAATTCGGTCTGCTCTTCTGCGACTGCAGCAGCTGCACCACCACCGGCGGCCGGAGCCGACATGGCGGCAGCGCTTACGCCAAATTTCTCTTCGATGGCTTTCACCAGTTCGTTGAGTTCCATGACCGTCATGCTGTCCAGCGAGGTCAAAAATGCGTCTTTATCGAATGCCATTTTAATTTCCTACAGTTATTTTGATTAGCACATGCAGCAGGCCATCAGGCCGCAACTGCCTCAGCGGGCGCATCCTGCGCAGCACCACCATTTTTTTCCGCGATCGCTCCAAGCACACGTGCCAGGCGCGAAATCGGGGATTGCATCAAGCCCAGCAACTGCGCCAGCAACACTTCCTTGGAAGGTATGCTTGCCAACTGCTTCACGCCGTTCATGTCCAGCGCTTTTCCGCCGTATGCACCACCGCGAATCACCAACTTGTCGTTGGTTTTCGCGAAGTCAGCCACCACTCGCGCGGCGGCCACTGCATCTTCGGAAAAGCCATAGATCAGCGGACCGGTCATCAAGTCGGACACAACTTCAAAGCCGCTACCAGCGACAGCACGGCGAGCCAGCGTGTTCTTGAACACGCTCAGGCTCACACCGTTGCTGCGCGCAGTAGAGCGCAATTTAGTCAGGTCAGCGACCGTGATGCCACGGTATTCCGCCAGCACGAGCGTTTGAGCTTTTGCGGCGAGGCCAGTCACATCGTTGATGACCGCTTCTTTCTCACTGCGATTAAGACTCAAGGTCTACTCCTTCAAAATGTACCTGTCAGCCAGAGCCTTCAAGTACGCCACATTGCAGCGACCAACTGTTTCGGAAACCCTATTCCATCTGCAGCGGGATCGCCATCTGCGTTGGCTGCAAGCCAGGGTCTGACCCCCGACTCATCCATTAAGTGCTGTTGCGCATCGCTGCGATTGGCACACCAACGGTCTTGGATGACTCGCCTTCGTCCTGCGACAAAAACGACCCACCACATCAAGCGGCTCTTTCGAACCGCCCGAATTCACGCAATCACGCTGCGATGGTTTGCATGTCCACCCGGACACCCACACCCATCGTGGACGAAACTGCCACTTTCTTCAAATACACACCCTTGCTGGTGGCCGGCTTGGCCTTGGTCAAGGCATCCACCAAAGCGACCAGGTTGCCCTGCAGCTTGTCGTTGTCGAACGAGCGCCGACCAATGGTGGAGTGAACAATACCGGCCTTGTCAACACGGAACTGCACCTGACCGGCCTTGGCGTTCTTGACGGCCGTAGCCACGTCCGGCGTCACCGTGCCAACTTTGGGATTGGGCATCAAACCGCGCGGACCCAGAATCTGACCGAGCGTACCGACAACGCGCATGGCGTCGGGGGCGGCAATCACGATGTCAAAGGGCATGTCACCGGCCTTGATTCGTGCTGCCAGGTCGTCCATGCCAACGATGTCAGCGCCAGCAGCGCGGGCTTCGTCCGCCTTGGCACCCTGTGCAAACACGGCAACGCGCTTGGTCTTGCCAGTACCGTTGGGCAGCACGACCGCGCCGCGCACGACCTGATCCGACTTCTTGGCATCGATGCCAAGCTGTACCGCCACGTCGACCGACTCGTCAAACTTCGCATTGGCGCATTCTTTGACAATGCCCAAAGCGTCCACCAGCGGATACAGCTTGTTGGAGTCAACCTTGCCCTGGAAGGCCTTTTGTTTTTTGGTCAGCTGGGTCATTTACACACCCTCCACAGTCACGCCCATCGAGCGGGCAGAGCCGGCGATGGTCCGAACCGCTGCGTCCATATCGGCCGCAGTCAGGTCCTTCATTTTGGTCTTGGCGATCTCTTCAAGCTGGGCGCGCGTCACCTTGCCAACCTTGGCGGTGTGCGGCGTGGCCGAGCCTTTGTCGATCTTTGCTGCTTTCTTGATCAGAATCGACGATGGCGGCGATTTGATGATGAAAGTGAAGCTCTTGTCGGCAAATGCCGTAATCACCACGGGCAGCGGCAGACCTGGCTCGACGCCCTGGGTCTGGGCGTTGAACGCCTTGCAGAATTCCATGATGTTCAAGCCGCGCTGACCCAATGCGGGTCCAATCGGCGGCGATGGATTGGCTTTGCCTGCTGGAACTTGCAGTTTGACAAAACCGACGATTTTTTTCGCCATGCTTTTCTCCTTGCGGGTGATAACGCCTGGCCATGCAGTGAAACTGCAGGTCCGGGCTCCCCGGGGTTAACGACTCACTAACTCTACATTCGCACCGAGTCGGAAAATGCGAATCAGGTTTTCTCTATCTGCGAGAACTCAAGCTCGACCGGCGTAGCGCGACCGAAAATCGTGACCGCCACGCGGACCTTGCTCTTCTCGTAATTGACGTCTTCCACCGAACCATTGAAATCGGTAAAAGGGCCATCCTTGACACGCACAAACTCGCCCACCACAAACTCGACTTTGTGACGCGGCTTCTCGGTGCCTTCCTGCATCTGGGAAACGATCTTCTTGACTTCTGCCTCAGAGATCGGGGATGGCCGGGTCTTGGCACCGCCAACAAAACCGGTCACCTTGTTGGTGTGTTTGACCAGATGCCAGGTGTCGTCGTCCATCACCATTTCAACCAGCACGTAGCCCGGAAAGAACTTGCGTTCGGTGGTCTTCTTCTGACCATTCTTGATCTCAACCACTTCCTCCATGGGAACCAGAATGCGACCAAACCGGTCCTGCATACCAGCGCGGTTGATACGTTCGATGATGTTGCGCTCGACGGCCTTTTCCATGCCCGAATAAGCATGCACCACATACCAACGCAGATCGGGATTGGTCGGCGCGGTCGCCAGCACCTGCGCGGCGGCAAGGGCTTCAACAGGCGGAGTTTCTACAACATCAGTCATTATTTTTTCCACCCCAGAATCAGGTCATAAAACAGCCACTCAAGCGTTTTGTCGGTAATCCAGAGAAACAGCGCCATCACCAGCACAAAGGCAAACACATAGGCCGTCATCTGGATGGCCTCCTTGCGTGCCGGCCAGACAACTTTTTTCACCTCGCGCCAGGCATCCTGCCCAAAGGCGTAAAGCGCCTTGCCGGATTCAGCGGTAAAAAACACCACCAGCGCTGCTGCAATCCCCGCCAGCAAAGCGGCCCACTGTGCGAGCTGCCCCTGCTTGCCCAACATATAAAAGGCCACCAGCGCCGCAACCAGCAACGCCGCTGCCGCAGCCAGCTTTGCCTTATCGACTCCGGTACTGACAGTTTGAACTTGTGGGGTGGCCATTTTTATCTATCTCGCACATCTTCTTCAAATCGAAACTCAGCAATCTCCTGAACGCTGAGGCTCGCCGTTCAAGCGGCGGGCTCGGAATCCACCTTCCATACACAGTCAGGTGGCAGGGGCGGAAGGAATCGAACCATCAACCTTCGGTTTTGGAGACCGACGCTCTGCCAATTGAGCTACGCCCCTACTTGATCAATTGATATCAGGCAATGATCTTGGCAACCACACCGGCACCGACTGTCTTGCCGCCTTCACGGATGGCAAAACGCAGGCCTTCTTCCATCGCAATCGGGTTGATCAGCTTGACCGTGATCGAGACGTTGTCGCCAGGCATCACCATTTCCTTGCCTTCTGGCAACTCGATCGCTCCAGTCACGTCCGTCGTGCGGAAGTAGAACTGGGGACGGTAGTTGTTGAAGAACGGTGTGTGCCGGCCTCCTTCGTCCTTGGAGAGGACGTAGATTTCACCAACAAAGTGCGTGTGTGGCTTGATCGATCCGGGTTTGCACAGCACTTGACCGCGTTGTACGTCTTCGCGCTTGGTGCCGCGCAGCAAGATGCCTACGTTGTCGCCTGCCTGGCCCTGGTCGAGCAGCTTGCGGAACATTTCCACGCCGGTGCAGGTGGTCTTCTGGGTATCAGCAATGCCGACGATTTCGATTTCTTCGCCAACTTTGATGACGCCGCGCTCAATACGGCCGGTCACGACGGTGCCGCGTCCGGAGATCGAGAAGACGTCTTCGACGGGCATCAGGAAGGCGCCATCAATGGCGCGCTCGGGTAGCGGAATGTAGCTGTCCAGGGCGTCCACGAGTTTGTAGATGGAGCCTTCGCCCATTTCACCCTTGTCGCCTTCCATGGCGAGTTTGGCCGAGCCGTGGATGATGGGGGTCTTGTCGCCGGGGAAGTCGTATTTGTCGAGCAGTTCGCGTACTTCCATCTCCACCAGTTCGAGCAGTTCTGCGTCATCGACCATGTCGCACTTGTTCAGGTACACGATGATGTAAGGAACGCCCACCTGGCGCGCCAGCAGGATGTGTTCGCGGGTCTGGGGCATCGGGCCGTCAGCGGCCGAGCACACCAGGATGGCGCCGTCCATCTGCGCAGCACCCGTGATCATGTTCTTCACATAGTCAGCGTGGCCGGGGCAGTCAACGTGAGCATAGTGGCGGTTGGCCGTTTCGTACTCAACGTGGGCGGTGTTGATCGTAATACCGCGTGCTTTTTCTTCCGGCGCCGCGTCAATCTGGTCGTAGGCCTTGGCTGTGCCGCCAAACTTGGCCGCCATCACGCTTGTGATCGCCGCTGTCAGCGTGGTCTTGCCGTGGTCAACGTGCCCAATCGTGCCCACGTTCACGTGGGGCTTGGTGCGTGTGAATTTTTCTTTTCCCATTTTCAGACTCCGAAAAATAAAGACCTGTCAAATCAAAAATCATGGTGCCCATTGCGGGAATCGGACCCGCGACCTCTCCCTTACCAAGGGAGTGCTCTACCACTGAGCCAAATGGGCATTTCCGGCCCGCTACTTGCCAGCGAACACTACCAACATCAACAACTGAGCACTGGAGCGGGAGACGGGAATCGAACCCGCGTCATTAGCTTGGAAGGCTAGGGTTCTGCCATTGAACTACTCCCGCATTGAAGCTGAACCGGTCAACCCCAACATGCCCTATGGCCCGCTCTTGTGTCAATTCTCTATTCAATTCCACTGGTGGAGAGGGATGGATTCGAACCATCGTACTCGTAAGAGGGCAGATTTACAGTCTGCTGCCATTAACCACTCGGCCACCTCTCCTCAAGTGAGCCTAGCATTATGCCACGAAGTTTTGCGACTGTCACCGATGTTCGTCACGCCAGGCCCTTGCCCGCGAGAAATGACCGCAGCCGATGAACGGCGCCGGGGGACGCAGCGCCGACAGCGGCGAAGGATGGTTGGCCAGTAGTACCAGATGACGCGATGCATCGATCAAGGCGCGCTTGGCCTGCGCATGCGCGCCCCACAGCATGAACACCGAGGGCGCGGCATCCTGCGAGACTTTGCGGATCACGGCGTCGGTCAACCGTTCCCAGCCACGGCCCGAGTGGCTGGCCGGCTGCCCCTCTTCCACCGTCAGACAGGTGTTGAGCAGCAGCACCCCCTGGCGCGCCCAGCGCACCAGACTGCCGCCGGGCTCGGGAAACGGCGGAAATGCCGCCCCCATGTCGCGGCGCAACTCGGTAAAGATGTTACGCAATGAAGGTGGTATGGGAATACCTGGGGCGACAGAAAATGCCAAACCCTCGGCCTGACCCCGCCCATGATAAGGATCCTGACCCAGGATCACTACCCGAACCGATTCTGGCGGCGTGAGTTGCAGGGCACGCAGAGGTTGCGGTGGAAATACCGCAGCGCCGGCTTGCAATCTGTTTTCGAGGAATGTCAACAAAGCGCGGCCTGCCTCGGACCCGAAAAATTCACCCACCAGAGCCTGCCAGCCCGGCGCCACCGGCCAACTGGCTGGATCGGCCGTCGTCAGCTGGTCGACCCGGGTCGAATCCGGCGGCTGCGCTGCTGTTCCCCCCGACATCATGTCAGCCAAACAACTCAGCCAGCGCCTGCCCCGGGTCGGCGGCGCGCATGAACGCCTCGCCGACCAGAAAGGCATTGATGCCGGCCGCACCCAAGCGCAGCACATCGTCGCGACTGTGGATACCGCTTTCCGAAACCAGCAAACGCCCCTTTGGCACTTCACGCGCCAGGGACAAGGTGGTGTCCAGCGAAACTTCAAAGGTTTTCAGATTCCGATTGTTGACGCCAATCAGCGGCGTCTTCAACTGCAAGGCGCGCTCCAGTTCGGGCGCATCGTGTACCTCCACCAGTACCGCCATGTCCAGGCTGTGCGCCACCGCCTCAAAATCCTTCAACTGCGCATCATCCAGAATCGCCGCGATCAGCAGTACGGCGTCAGCGCCCATGACACGTGACTCGTAGATCTGGTAAGCGTCGACCATGAAATCCTTGCGTAGCACCGGCAACGGGCAGGAGGCCCGGGCCTGCTTGAGATAATCTGCGCCACCATGGAAAAACTGTTGGTCAGTAAGCACTGACAAACAGGCGGCGCCATTTTCTGCATAAGTTTGGGCGATGTCAGCGGCAACAAAATCTTCTCGCAGCAGCCCTTTGGATGGACTTGCCTTTTTGATTTCAGCGATCACCGCTGGCTTCCCGGCGCTGACCTTTGCGCGCATCGCGCCAAGAAAATCGCGCGTCAAAACCCGTGATTCGGCATCGGCGCGCATCGCCGCCAACGACTTGCGCTTGAGTGAGGCCGACAGTTCCTGATGTTTGACGGCAACAATCCGACTCAGAATGTCTGTCATTTCGACTCACCTTTGACCTGCTGGGAAAATTCGACCAATTGTGACAACTTGGTTTTGGCCGCGCCGGACTCAATCGCTGCCCGGGCCCGCGAGATCCCGTCAGCCATGGATTCGACGACATTGGCAGCGTACAGGGCAACGCCTGCATTCAGAATCACAATATCTTTGGCGGCACCCGGCACGTTGTCCAGCACAGTCAGCAGCATGGCCTTCGACTGCTCAGCGGTTTCGACCTTGAGCGCACGGTTGCTGGCCATCAGCATACCGAAATCCTCAGGGTGTATTTCGTACTCGGTAATTTCGCCATGGTGAAGTTCGCCTACCAGCGTGGCAGCGCCCAGACTGACTTCATCCATGCCGTCCTTGCCATACACCACCACCGCATGTTCGGCACCCAAACGCTGAAGTGCACGCACCTGAATGCCGACCAGATCCGGGTGAAACACACCCATCAAGATATTGGGCGCACTGGCCGGATTGGTAAGGGGTCCCAGCAGGTTGAAGATGGTCTTGATGCCCAGTTCCTTGCGCACCGGCGCCACATTCTTCATGGCCGGATGATGATTGGGCGCAAACATGAAGCCGACGCCCACTTGCTCAATGCAGCGTGCAATCTCCTGCGGCGAGAGTTGGATATTGATTCCCAGCGACTCCATCACATCGGCACTGCCGCTCTTGCTGCTGACCCCGCGCCCTCCATGCTTGCTTACCTTGGCTCCTGCCGCTGCGGCGACGAACATGGAACAGGTCGAAATATTGAAGGTATTGGAGCCGTCACCACCGGTGCCCACGATGTCCACCAGATGGGTCTTGTCAGCCACATGCACCTTGGTTGAAAACTCCCGCATGACTTCGGCAGCCGCGGTAATTTCGCCAATCGTCTCCTTCTTGACGCGCAGCCCCGTGATCAGCGCGGCCATCATGACCTGCGACAACTCGCCGCTCATGATTCTGCGCACGATGTGCAGCATTTCGTCGTGGAAAATTTCCCGGTGCTCAATGGTGCGCAGCAGGGCTTCCTGAGGGTTGATCTTGTTGCTGATGGGCATGCTGTTCCTTGTAAAGCAATTCGTACAGGTGGTGAATTCAGTCGGCAAAGAAATCGCGCAGAACGGTCAGCGTGTGATCGATGCCGGCCGCATCCACGTCCAGATGGGTGACAAAACGCAGCCGGTACAGGCCACTGACCAGTACCCCCCGCGCCTGAAGAAAGGGGAGCAGTTCGGCCGCTCTGGCCTTGGCCTGCCCCACCAGATCAACAAAGACCATGTTCGACTGCGGTGGCTCCACCGCCAGACCATCGATGCCACTCAGACCTTCAGCCAACCGCCGGGCCAGCAGGTGGTCCTGCGCGAGTCGCGCCACATGATGATCCAGCGCGTAGGATGCAGCGGCGGCCAGCAGCCCGGCTTGGCGCATGCCGCCACCAGCCATTTTGCGAATCCGGTGGGCGCGCGCCAGCAACTCGCGGCTGCCGCACAGAGCCGATCCGACCGGCGCACCCAGGCCCTTGCTGAAGCAGACAGAAACGCTGTCAAAGCACTGCGCAATGCGGCGCGCTTCAACCAGGATGTTGCCCCCAAGCTCGCCTTGGGGTGGCCCGGCGGCGCCCGGCTTGTCACCAACGAGTTGTGCTTGCGCCACCGCCGCGTTGAACAGGCGCGCGCCATCGAGATGCCGGGTCAGTCCTTTGCTTCTGGCAAGTTCTGCCGCCTGCCGCACATAGTCCATGGGCAGCAACCTGCCGCCAAAGGTGTTTTCCAGTGCCAGCAAGCGGGTTCGTGCGTAGTGCGAGTCGTCAGGCTTGATGGCGGCTTCAATTTCTTGCAACAGCATGGTGCCGTCGCTCTGATGGTTCAGAGGCTGCGGCTGAACACTGCCAAAGACCGCCGCACCGCCGCCTTCCCAGCGGTAGCAATGTGCCATCTGGCCCACGATGTACTCGTCGCCGCGCTGACAATGCGCCAGAATCGCGCACAAGTTGCTTTGCGTCCCGGTCGGCATGAACAAGGCTCCTTCAAAACCGAGCAACGCGGCAATCTTGTCCTGCAATGCATTCACGCTGGGGTCGTCGGCGTACACGTCGTCGCCCAGCGGGGCGGCCATCATCGCCGCGCGCATGCCCGGCGTCGGCTGCGTCACGGTGTCACTGCGCAGATCTACTTTCATAGAAGAAAATTCCTTAACATCGCATGGCCATGCTCGGTCAATATGCTTTCGGGATGAAACTGCACTCCCTCAACGGCCAGTGTGGCATGCCGGACGGCCATGATCTCGCCATCCTCCGTCCAGGCCGTCACCTTCAGGCAGGACGGGCAGCTCGAACGCTCGATCGCCAGCGAGTGATAGCGATTGACCGTGAACTGCGCCGGCAGCCCCGCAAACACGCCTTCCTGTGTCGTGCTGATGACACTGGTCTTGCCGTGCATCAGCTGCTGTGCTCGCACGATCTTCGCACCGAACGCGGCGCCAATCGCCTGATGTCCAAGGCACACCCCGAGTATCGGCAGCTGGCCGGCAAAACGCTGGATCGCCGCCACCGAAATACCGGCCTGCGCTGGTGCGCACGGTCCGGGCGAGATCACCAGCCGGTCCAGCTGGCCCGCCCGCAATCGGGCATCGATTTCATCGAGTGTGATTTCGTCGTTGCGAAAGACTTCAACCTCGGCCCCGAGCTCACCGAAGTACTGAACGATGTTGTAGGTAAAACTGTCGTAGTTGTCGACCATCAGGAGCCTGATTCTTGAACTCATGACTTACTCCAGTCCTTCTTCGACCAGTTCACTGGCCCGAAGCAGCGCGCGCGCTTTGGCTTCGGTCTCAAGCCACTCCAGTTCCGGCACCGAATCGGCGACGACACCGGCAGCCGCCTGCACGTACAGCGTCTGGTCCTTGACGATGCCGGTGCGGATGGCGATCGCCACGTCCATATCGCCGGCATAACTCAGGTAACCACAGGCGCCGCCGTACAGACCGCGCTTACTCGGCTCCAACTGGTCAATTAGTTCCATCGCATGCACCTTGGGTGCACCTGTGAGGGTGCCGGCCGGAAAAGTGGCCCTGAGCACGTCCATGCTGGTCATGCCATGCTTGAGCGTACCTTCGACGTTGCTGACGATGTGCATCACGTGGCTGTAGCGTTCCACGCAAAAGGCCTCGGTCACCTTGACGCTGCCGGTTTTCGAGATGCGGCCAATGTCGTTGCGCGCCAGATCGATCAGCATCACGTGCTCGGCGCGCTCCTTCGGGTCACCCACCAGTTCGAGCTCGGCCGCCTTGTCCTTTTCTGCGGTGGCGCCGCGCGGCCGCGTCCCGGCCAGGGGTCGAATGGTGATCTTCTGCTCGGTCTGCCCGTCACTGCTGACCTGCTCCTGACGCACCAGGATCTCCGGCGAGGCACCAACCACATGGAAATCCCCGAAATGGTAGTAATACATATAGGGGCTGGGGTTAAGCGAACGAAGCGCCCGGTACAGGCTCAGCGGTGACTCGGTATAGCGCTTCTTGATGCGCTGCCCGACCTGCACCTGCATGAAGTCACCGTCGGCGATCAGCTCCTTGGCCCGCTCCACCGCGGCGATGTAATCGGCCTTGGCAAATTCACGCTCGGCCGGGTAAGCCTGGCTTGGTCTGACCAGTGGTGCACTGACCGAGTACTTGAGCTGTTCTTTCAGCTCGCGCAGTCGCTTCTTGGCGTTGGCGTAGGCTTCCAAACGGGTCGGATCGGCGTAGACAATCAGATAGAGCTTGCCCGACAGGTTGTCAATCACGGCCAGTTCTTCGCACTGCAGCAGCAGGATGTCCGGGCAGCCCAGTGTGTCCGGCGGGCAGGTGGCCTGCAGCTTTTTCTCGATGTAGCGCACCGTGTCGTAGCCAAAATATCCAGCCAGGCCACCACAAAACCGCGGCAGCCCCGGCCGCAGAGCGACTTTGAATCGCTTCTGATAGTCTGCAATGAAGTCCAGCGGATTGGCGTTCGATGTTTCCACTACCACGCCGTCTGTCACCACCTCGGTGCGGGCATCGGCGCCAAAGCCCATCGAGCGCAGCAAGGTGCGCGCCGGCAGACCAATAAAGCTATAGCGCCCGAAGCGCTCGCCACCCACCACCGATTCGAGCAGGAAGCTGTGCTTGCCACCGTCTTTGGAATGTGCCAGCTTCAGATAGAGCGAGAGCGGCGTCTCCAGATCGGCAAAGGCTTCGGCGAGCAAGGGAATGCGGTTATAGCCTTGGGTGCTCAGGCTCTTGAATTCAAGTTCAGAGATCACGGGAAGGTATCTTTCAATCTGGGCGGAGCCCTTGGCACGTAGCGGGCTCAGCGAGCAGCCGGACCGGCTGCAGTTCATTCAACGGGCAAACAGAGATGCTGTCAGGTGCGACCCGACAAACCTTGTTGCGTACGCCAGGGCCATGCTCCCCGGTCGCTACAACCCGTGATCCAGATGCGGTGAATGAACATGCGCACAGTGTAGCAAACCCGCCTGATTCGTGCCTCAGGCGGGAACCAGTTCCTCAAGGGAATCGACGAAGGCATCCGCGTCCACCTCCCGAATCGGCTCCCCATGGTTGTAGCCGTAACTGACCAGCAGCGCCGGGCACCCCGCGGCACGCGCCGCCTGGGCGTCGTTGCTCGAATCGCCAATCATCAGCGTGCGCTGGGGCAAGGTACCCAGAGCCTGGCAGGTTTTCAGCAGCGGCAGCGGATCGGGCTTTTTGCGCTCAAAGGCGTCCCCTCCAAAACTCACCTCAAAGAAATGATCCAGTCCCTTGGCTTTTAGCAAAGGCCGGGCAAAGGCAGTTGGCTTGTTGGTCAGGCAGGCGAGTTTGAGGCCCTGTGCCCTCAGTCGCTGCAACCCCGCAACGACCCCCGGATACACCATCGAGTGCTGGCCATTGATGTCAAGGTAGTGTCGCTGATAGCTTGGCCAGGCCTGGGCGTAAACAGCTTCCAGATCACCAGGCTGCGCGCCAGCCAGGGACAACACACTGCTCAACAAATGCTCTGACCCCTTGCCCACCAGGCGCGAGACGTTCTCATGGTCGACCTGATGGTTCCGATAGGGTGTGGGCAGATCAGCCAGCATCAGGTTGAGCGCGACGACAAAGTCACCCAGGGTATCGACCATGGTGCCGTCCAGGTCCACGATGACCGCATCAACGTCAAAGCGCGTGCCCAGCAGCCTCATGCACCGAGCCTCATTTGACCAGTTGATTGAGCTGGATGATGGGCAACAGGACGGCCAGCACGATCAGCATCACCGCCAGCCCCATCGCCACAATCAGCAAAGGCTCCAGCAAAGTGGCGAGCTGCATGGCACGGCGCGCTACTTCAGTGCCGAGTTGCTTGGCGGCGCGTTGCAGCATCACCGGCAGCTGCCCGGTTTGCTCCCCGAGTCGGGCAAACATCGCCAGCAGTCCCGGAAACCGCTTCTTCTGCGCCAGCGCCGAAGCCAGCGGCGCGCCTTCGCGCACCAGCACCAGGGCATCGAGCGCGTCGCTGCGCAGGGCGCGGTTGGACAGTGTGTCAGCGGCAGCTTGCAGTGCCTTGAGAATCGGTACGCCAGCAGCAGAGAGCATAGCCAGGGTGCTGGCAAAGCGCGCTGTGTTGTAGCTGCGCGCCAGTTTGCCCAGGATCGGCACATTCAGCCAGGCGGCATCAAACTTTTCCCGAAACACCGCATTGGCCAAGGCCAGGCGCCCGCCCAGCGCGGCCAGCACCAAAGCAATCAGGAGCAGCCAGCCATAGCTGCGCACAAAGTTGCTGATGCCAATCATGATGACCGTCAGGATCGGCAGCGCCCGCTTGCTGCTGGCAAACACGTGCGCCACCTGCGGCACCACATAGGCCACCAGAAACAGCACGATGACCATGGCCACCACGGTCACGATGGCCGGATAGAGCGCGGCGCCAATCAGCTTGGACTTGAGCGCCTGCTGTTCTTCCAGGTCATCCGCCAGACGTTCGAGCACCAGGCCCAGGTTGCCGCTTTGCTCGCCCGCGCCAATGACGGCGACAAAGATATCGGAAAACTCCTGCGGATGTTGCGCCAGCGCGCGGGCGAAAGTGGAACCGCCGTTGACTTCGGCGCGCAAGGTAGCCACCAGCTGGTGTTCGCTTTCCCGCTCGGCCTCGTCCGCCAGCGAACTCAGGGCGCGCTCCAGCGGCAGCCCGGAGGACACCAGACCGGCCACCTGGCGCGTCCAGACGCCCAGTCCGGTGGCATTGAAGACACGACGCTGCCGTCGTTTGCCACCCTGCTGCTGCACGCCATCCGTGCCTGGCAGCTGCGCCGCATCGGCGCCCACCGCTTCGAGTTTGATCGGCACCAGGGCCTGGGCGCGCAGCATGCCGCGCGCCGCTTTGGCCGAATCGGCATCGATCACGCCTTTGCGACTCTGTCCCTCAGCCGTCAGCGCTTCAAATGAATAGACCGGCATACGCCCTACCCCTTGTCATTGCGGGCCTGACCCGCAATCCATGGATCCCGGATCAGGTCCGGGATGACATCTGCATAGTTCCAAGATGGCGCTCACTGTCATTCAACTAATCCCTGGTTACACGGACCAGTTCTTCGCGCGAGGTCAGCCCCAGCTGGACCAGACGCTCACCGTCATCGCGCATCAATACCATGCCCGCTGCCAGGGCTGCGGTGCGAATGTCGGCCTCCGAGGCGCGACTGTGTATCTGGGCCCGGATCGAGTCGTCGGTTACCAATAGTTCAAAGACGCCCGAGCGCCCCTGGTAGCCAGTCTGACCGCAGGTTGGGCAACCCGCACCCCGGCAAGTGGTGCAGAGCTTTCGCACCAGACGCTGCGCCAGCACACCAAGCAGGGAGGAACTCAGCAGAAAGGGCTCCACGCCCATATCGGTCAAGCGCGTGACGGCGCTGGCAGCGTCATTGGTGTGGATGGTTGCCAGCACCAGATGCCCGGTCAAGGACGCCTGAATCGCGATTTGTGCAGTCTCGAAAT
>Ga0194037_1001123_pt1 | contig 19885 bp, 23 predicted proteins | sample JunL306m_MetaG_FD_148653 | JGI IMG/M metagenome (GOLD analysis project Ga0194037, IMG submission 148653) | Anoxic zone freshwater microbial communities from boreal shield lake in IISD Experimental Lakes Area, Ontario, Canada - Jun2016-L304-6m | ecosystem: Environmental > Aquatic > Freshwater >...
TATCGCTAGACTTCTGGAAGAATTAACCAAGCAGGAGTTCTGCCACCCCGAAACCGGAGCAAAAATGATCTACTCTCTGGTATAAAGTGCTGAACCGGTTTCCTGCCGGATCAGGAAACGTGAATTTATTGGTATCAAGCGGATGTGTGGTTTTATCGCGTCCGGGGCGGTTTCTTGGGTCTGGTTCTTATCATCCAGGTAATCAATTATGATTTTGTTGTCGCGGCCTTTGGTGCCGGTTATCGGTCTGTAACGACCGTCCTCAAAATAGTCTGATTGCTCCATTACAAGCGTTTGTCGTACGTCGTCAATTTGTGGTTGTAATGGACTGCGGAGGTCAATTTCTATAAGACGTTGATGTTTTGTTGGCCGATGCATCCTCTTATTCAAAAAAAGTGGCGGCATTATGAAGTCGTTTACAGATGGATCAGGTATCCAGCCAGCCTAAAGAAAGCGGTCTGCTGCCTCAATTATTGCTTGCTGTAATTCTGTGTTGCGGCTTTCTTCTGTAAGGGCGGCTATTCCGGGATGCCGTATATATCCACGGCGGGGATTATTCCCGAGGTGTTCATCAACCTGTTTGGCTCGTGCGTACATATTGGTAAACATAGATTGATATTCAGTATTGCGGCGGAGGAATTGCCATGCATAAAAACGGGTCAGCTCTTCCGGTTTTATCCATGTCGGGGTGTGGCGATACGGTAACGGGTCTTTCCAGTTCGGCAACCAGTGTGTGGGTGGGTGGGTGTCTTTGTCCATGATACCGCCCCTCGTGCGGTGCCTCAAAATGGATCAGGGGAAAGCAGGTGAGGTGCCTGCCTTGTTGTCTGGCCGGACTATCCCCTGAATGTGTAAACGATCAGAGAAACAACCTGTAATCAGTGTTAAGAGCCTTTGCCAGCTTCAAGGCGTTCTCCTTGCCAATACCGCGCTTGTCGTTCTCCATTTCGGATATATGACGCTGAGGTATGCCGGTTAAATCAGCCAGTTGATGTTGCGTAAGATTTTCACGGTAGCGGTAACCCTTCAACGCAACCGATGCTTTCGACTTGCCGGTAAAGTGCTTGACGAAAAACTCTTCAGCAGTGATGCTGCCGTCTGTACCTTCTCTGGGTTCAACCGATTCAACATAGTGGGTGATACGCTTCACGTTGGCCGGATGTACCATAAAATGAAGCGGCACAAGACAGGATTCAGTAGGGTGCTTTTTCGTGTGTGCCTGCATAAACGATCTCCACTGTGATGGTTTTTTTATCTTCAGTCCAGATAACGACATACGTCGGATGTCCTTTTTTCAGGTGGCAATGATGACGGCTTGTATTCTCCAGCTTTCCATAATTCGGCCAGTCTCCACGCACAGGGCCGGTCTGGCGGATGCTTGCCATAAGCTCATATAGAGCAGCGATTGCTGGCCGGGGCAGTTTTAGTGCTTGCTTCTCAGCTTTTCTATGTAACTTCACCGTCCACGCCATACGTCACCATATACTTTAGGATAGTATATTGTCAAGCTGCCTTACTGCGGATTATGCTGATAACTTTGGCGGATGATCCACTGCCGCTTATAATGCTGTTCAATTTGCGCTACCATGCTTCCAGGGCGCCTTGCTTTTCCTTATCGTATCGATTGCGGTTATATGTACCGATGACGCCTTGCTTTTTGTGATTCAGTACGGCATCAATGGTTTCATCATGAACACCAATCTCGGACATGTGGGTTGCGCAGGTTCGTCGCAGGTCGTGTGGCGTGAAGAAATCAACACCTAGCAGATTTTCAGTAATCGGCTTTCCGGTTTTGTCGTAAACATCTTTACCCTTAATGCGAACAGGGGATGCAAAGTTGCGGCGGATAACGTATGCAATGGAAATATTTGATATGCTTTGATTTTTTCCGTCTCTCGGGCAGCGGAAAAGAAAACCCATGTCTGATGTATTGCCGATCAGTTCTAGTGCTGTGTCGGTCAAATATACGCGATGCTCCCGTTTGTTTTTGGAGCGTTCGACCGGGATTGTCCACCAGCGGCCAGTGTCGTCAATTTCTTTAGTGTGCATACCGATAATTTCGCCGGGGCGTTGGCCGGTCAAGAGGATCAAGCGCAGGGTGCTGCGGATATTATCGGATACATGGCATGTATCCAGGGCATGCCAGAAGATGCGGATTTCATTTTCACTCAGATATCTGTCACGCTTATTGAGCGGTGCGGGCATTTCTACACCAGCACAAGGGGTGTGTTCTAGGATGTCTCGGGCAACAGCAAAGTTGAACATTTTGCGGATGATCTTAAATGTATTGTTGGCGCCTCCAGGTGCGCCACGCTTAACGATTGCTTCCAGCAGTAGCACGATGTCACGCTTTTTGATGTCAGCAGCCTTACGCTTTCCCCACGAGGTCAGTACGTCCTTGTCAAGAATCCGCTTATCCTCTCCCCAGGTTCGCTTCCGGGGTTTGGAATATTTTTCGATATATTCCTCTATCAGCATTCCAACGGTAAAGGCTTTAGCCTCCTCCTCTGCTTTGGCTTCTTCCACGGCCAGCGGGTCAATACAGTTTTTAACCTGCTTCTGTGCTTCCTGAAATTTACCTCTGGCCGTTTCCAGGGTTACATAAGGATAGATACCCAGATTCATTTCCCGGCGCTTGCCGTTTACGCTGTATAGGTAGAGAAAGGTTTTTGTGTCGGATGGCGTTACCCTGATTGTAAATCCGTTACCCTCTGATTCAAAATACTTCTTAATCTTCGGTTTCAAGTTCTTAATCATGGTGTCGGTAAAAACGATTTTTTTTCTGCTCATCCTGCCTTCTTTTTAACACAGCACGCCGTAATAACGCCGTATTAACTTGCCGTGCTAAGCTGAAATGATTTGAAATGATTATAAACAGAAAACACAGGTAACATGCTGATATGTCAACATTTATTTTGATATTTTGGTGTGGTCTTGAATGGTTTGAAATGACAATAAAAGGCTATATTATCATACTTTCAGTCCGTAAATGTGAGATGCAATATCCTGTTCCAGTGCAATTTGGGTGTGCTCGATCTGAATAACGTAAGCCGGAAATTTTTGGCGGATTTTCAGCATTTTCCCTGGTGACACGCCAAAGGAAACCAGTTTGCCGATCAGCACCGGATCATCTTTACGAATGAAAGAGACTCGTACTTCATCGCCCACCTCCAGCGCATTCAAAGGTTTTACAAACGACTCTACCGAACTTTCTGATCTTCTGCAACAATCACCTTCGGGTATGAACGAACCATGAGGGCACTCCCGAGGATGCCCGAGCAGGGTACAGATCGCCTCGGTGAGCCCGGGTGCCAGCGTATGTTCATATTCACAAGCCGACTCTTCTATCGCGTCAAAGGGCATACCAAGAACATCCACGAGGAGTCTTTCGGCCAGTCTGTGCCTTCGAATGACCGGCAGTGCATGCGCTTTACCCTCAGCGGTGAGAGATACCTCCGCTCCGCTTATTTTTATCAGTCCGCTTTTTTCCAGTTCCGATAAAACCTCGTCATCAACAACATATCCCGACGCCTGTTCGTGTTCACTCTTTACATTTTCTATCGTGCAGCGCCCTCTTTCCTCGAATCTCCAGACCGTCTCAAGAATTTCGTCTGTTACGTGTACAATTTTCACAGGTTGCTCCTTAAAAAGAAATGTGGGCCCATTGGAAGATGAAGTTCATAACACCTCCGGTCATAATGGCACAGATGGTCACTGAGGCGATGATTGCGAGGGCTTTCCGCGAACCCTGTTCTTTGATTATGAGCATGAAATTAGTAACACAGGGAATGAATAGTATCGTGACGACCATTGCAACAACCAGTTGAGCATGGTTCATAACCCCTGAATCGACCATTTTTTTTAATATGGCAACCCCTGCCTCCCCCCGGATAAAACCCATGATAAGCGATTCGGCGAACTGAGGCGGCAATCCCAGAAAACCCTTGATTACAGGTGCGGAAAAGTTTTCAATGAAGGTCAACAAACCGATTTTTTCTGAAAAGAACAGTCCCAACGCGCTGATGATGAACAGAGGCACAGCCTCCTGGAGAAACAGGAGGGATCGATAGGATGTCTTGGACAGAACATTTTTAAGGCTCGGGATCCGTATGGGAGGGACTTCCATAATAAAATTGGACGTTTCTACATGCATCAGTTTATTCAGGATAATTCCGGTTGCCAGGGTCAAGGAGAAGACAACTCCGGCTACGACCAGGAATCCTGAAAAAGATACCTGCGCCAGAATAACCAGGATTATACTCAATTTTGCGGAACAGGGGATGCCGAGAGAGAGCAGGAAAATGGCTATAAAGCGTTCCCTTTTGCTGTCCAGAACCCTGGTTGATATCGTTGCCATAGTGACACAGGAAAATCCGAGCACCATCGGTAGCACCGCCTTACCGTTGAGTCCTACTTTTCTGAAGATCCTGTCGAGCAAAATGGAAAGTCGGGGAATATAGCCTGAATCCTCGATACACCCAAAAGTAAAGAAGAAAACCGTCAGGATAGGCAACAACAAGCCGAAGACAGGAACCACAGCCATCGTGTAAAGGCCGTACTCTCCTACTATAATTTCCCGTAAGAAAGCATAAGGTATGACCGCCACAATGTTTTTGAGTTGCGGAGCAACAATGGCTCCAAAAAAATCATTCAGAAGAAAATCAACCACAATACCTGCAGCAAATTTACCGACGATGAAATAGAGCAGGGTAACGAGAGCCACCAGCATGATGGTGCCGGCTATCGGTGTCAGAGCCTGATCACCGATCCTGTTTAATAATGGGGTCGATGTCACCGGAGTCAGATAAACAGACTCCGCGTACAACGCCTCCGCCCAGAGATCGTTTGCCCGGGAAACGACCAGTCTGAGGTGACGGTGATACGTTTGCGCACTGTTTTTTATGATGTGAAGGGCTGCCTCATTGTCGCTTATCCCGATTTTCTTTTGTGCCCACATGGATGTTGCGTGGTCACCGGCGAGCGAAAAAATAGCCAATGTCCGTTTCTCCGATTCCGTACCGGCCCCGGCGCCGATAAACCCGACCAGATCGTTGACGGCTGCGACAAGCGTCGCCGGCAACCGGGAAGGATAGCAGGGTTTCCGGGCCTTGAGCAAAGCTGAAACGAGTGTCGGAATGCCAACACCTTCAGCTGCAATTGTCTCGACAACAGGCGTTCCCAGCATCTCTTCCAACTTGTGCCGTTTCACCCTGATACCCTTTTGCGCAGCCTCATCAACCATATTAAGGGCAAGCACCAGGGGGATATTGAATTCGGCCAGCAGGGCGGTTAATACCAGTGAACGTTTCAGATTTTTTGCGTCACAGACCTGTACAACCAGATCAGGTGCTTCGTTGATGAGAATATCCCGAACCGCCCTCTCGTTGTCCTCGTTTGAAAACAGGTCATAAACACCGGGGATATCGATTATCTCAACTTCTTCCCCCTCAACCTTCAGATCACCTCTTCTCACTTCAACGGTTGACCCGGGGTACGTACGTGTACTGACCCTGCTATGAATTATTCGAGTAAAAATAGTACTTTTTCCAACATTCGGCAGTCCTGTCAGTAAAACTTTCTTCAATGTGTATCCTTTTCAGTGACGGCTATAAGCATATGGAATAATTCGTCGTGTCACAAATCCCGTAACGTCTGCTGCCACGCTTCCTTCAACCCAGCCAGATCTGCCGCGATGACGGGATCTCCGGCGAGACCGACAATCGTTAAGACCGGCTCCTCGGTAACCACTCCGATAGGTGCAAAGCAATTGCCACTCAGGATGGTTTCAAATTCATCCCGCTTTTCCGGGTGAACCGTCACCAGATGCCGGGAAGCGGATTCGGAGAAGAGCAGCGTACAATCGCTCTTTCCTGGCAGTTCACCTTTCCAGAGCACACAGGAGAGATCGAGAGTCATGCCGTATCCTCCGGCAAAAGCAGACTCGGCGGCCGCCACAGCCAGGCCGCCATCGGAGAGGTCATGACAGGAAGCGACCGTCCCCTGCATAACTGCCTCGTGATAGGCCAGATAGCGCCGGTACGCCTTGGCGGTATCAACGTGAGGCACCATGTTGCCAATAGCTCCGAAAAGAGCCAGATATTCAGATCCTCCCAGTTCGTCACCGGTCTTTCCGAGAATATAGATGATATCACCGGGACGCTTGACATCCATCGTCACCGCTTTTCTGGCATCCTCAATCTTGCCGATGACAGAAAACAGCAGCGTAGGGGGGATGGAAATCTTGGTCGTACCGTCATAGAAATCGTTTTTCATGGAGTCCTTGCCCGAAATAAGAGGCAGGTTATAGGCCATGCAGACATCGTACAGCGCCTGATTGGAGCGCACCAGTTGAGCCATCTTGTAGGAACCGTCCGGCGTCTTGTCCGACAGAACCGGGTCGCACCAGCAAAAGTTGTCCAAACCGGCAACAAGATCCAGCGAACCGCCAACAGCCACATAGTTGCGTAATGCTTCGTCAATGGCATTGGCGGTCATGTGATAGGTGTCGATATCCGAGTAGCGCGGGCAGATACCATGTGCCGTCACAACCCCTTCGAATGAATTGAGGATCGGACGCACTACGGCAGCATCAGAGGGACCGTCATTGGTGATACCGCTGAAGGGCTTGACCACCGAGCCCCCCTGAACCTCGTGGTCATAGCGTCGCACCACCGACTCCTTGGAGCAGATGTTCAGCGACGAGAGCAGACGTTTCAAGTCGTCGGTGTACTCCGTTTTTTCCTTGAGGAGCGGTTCCTCATGTTGCGGAGGTTTCCATATGGCCGGCAGCTGCATGGGGGGCAACCCTTCATGCATGAACTCCATCGGCAGCCAGGCCACTGTACGCCCGCCATGCAGAATATGAAAGACACCGTTATCGGTGAATTCGCCCAGCACAGTGGCCTCCACACCAAAGCACCCGGCCATGGCCATGAATTCGTCGATCTGCTCGTGCGGTACAGCCAGCGACATGCGCTCCTGGGCTTCGGATATCAGAATCTCCCATGGATTCAGACCGGGGTATTTAAGCGGTGCTTTGGAGAGATCCATACGGCAGCCGCCACACTCACCGGCCATTTCTCCGATTGAGGACGACAGACCACCGGCGCCGTTGTCAGTGATGAAACGATATAACCCCTTGTCCCTGGCGCGGATCAGGAAGTCGAACATCTTCTTCTGAGTAATCGGATCGCCGATCTGCACCGCCGTGACCGGTGAATTTTCGTTCAATTCCTCGGAGGAGAACGTAGCGCCGTGGATACCATCCTTGCCGATGCGACCACCGGTCATGACGATCAGGTCTCCTGGTTTGATCGATTTTTCGTGCCCCGGTTGACCATTGATCTCGGCCGGCATAATCCCGGCCGTGCCGCAAAATACCAGAGGCTTACCGGCAAAACGCTCGTCGAACACCAGTGAACCGTTGACCGTGGGAATGCCGCTCTTGTTGCCGCCATGTTCAACCCCCTCGACAACACCTTCATAAATGCGGCGGGGATGAAGCAGGCGCGACGGCAATGGCTTGTCATAGAAGGGATCGGCAAAGCAGAATACATCTGTATTGAAAATCAGTCTGGAACCCTGGCCGGTACCGAACGGGTCGCGATTGACGCCGACAATGCCGGTCAGCGCACCGCCGTATGGGTCCAGCGCCGAGGGAGAGTTGTGAGTTTCAACCTTGAAGACCAGCGACCACTCTTTATTGAAGCGAATCACGCCGGCATTGTCCTTGAAAACCGACAGACAGAAGTCCTTCTCTCCCAGTTTCTCGCGTACATCTTTGGTAGTGCGCTGGATGAATGATTTGAACAAAGATTTTATCTCCTGTCTGTTGCCCTGCTCATCCTCGTACTGCACCGTTCCGGCGAAAATCTTGTGTTTGCAGTGTTCGGACCAGGTCTGGGCCAGGCACTCCAGCTCCACGTCGGTCGGCTTCGCCTCCAGACCTACCTTCTTACGCCCGGCCAGTACCTTTGAATCCCTGTAGTGCGCCTGAATGATCCGCATCTCATCAAGAGTCAGCGCCAGAACACCTTCCTTGCTGATCCGCATCAATTCATCATCGGAGACTTCCAGATCAATTTCGTTTACCGTAGATTTTGTCTCACCGGCCACCTTCGGCACCGAACAAGGGAAACCGCCCCGGACGGAAAAATCGGCGGCGGAGAGGACGCTGTACCGCTGGATCAGAGTGTTGCAGAGTAGTCCGGTGGCAAGTTTTTCGACATCGGCTGCCGTCAATCCACCTGAAATCAGATACTGCACCGCGTAGTAGACCCCCTCACCTTCTGCAAATGAACGACCGGTCAGGTACTCCACCGCTTCCCGGGCCGTGCGTCCCACGTTGTCAGTGACACCGGGACGAAACCCGACCTCCACGGCAAAGTCAAACCCGGCAGCCAAGGGAGTTTCAATACTCCATGTCTGGATCACCGGATCGCTGAACGGGCCGGCGGCGGCCTGTTCCAGCTCCGCCGGGGTAAGTTGGGCATCTACGGTATAGACATCAATGGTGCGCACCGCATCAACCTGCAGATGCAGAAAATGTTCGATCTCCCGTTTGATACGCTCACCGCGGGCATCGCGGACGTTGTCTTTCAGGGCTGCTTCAATGCGATATGTCTTGTAAGTATTATGTATCATCATTTCACCGGCGCCACAGCAATATTGGGACTGTTGGGATTTACGATCAGCTTGCGCAACGCAGGATGGATAAGCACATCCATGTCTTCCATCGGAACCGCACCGAGCAATGGCTCATCGCCCAGCACAAGCGCTCCGGTATAGCAGCGACGATTCTGGAAATGTACCTCCACAGGCCCCATATACGGCACAAGCTGACTACTGCCGTCCGCAAGGGTAATTTCGCGTTTTTCAAGTTCTTCAAGCTGCAGCTGAATAGCCACGTGCCTTGGTATGCAGAGCAATAACGAACCGGAATCCGCCATTGCCGTCACATCCATTTCCTGACCATTGCGCGGATTACGTAACTGAATTTCAGCATGGACAAGTCCCATGTCACTCTCCTCACATCATACATCTATCGCTTCACAAACGTCACTTCCAGCCGCCGATTCCCTTCTGGGTTGGTTTTGGGGTAGATCGGCTCAACGGAACCTGCTCCCAGTGCCTCTACCGTAGCGGGATCGAATTTTCCCTTTGTCAGCAGCGCCTCGCGAATCAGGCGAGCCATGCGGTCAGTCGCCGATACATCCTCATTTTTGGCCGGTTGGCCGAAACCGTGCACCTTCAGTTTGACGCGGTATTCAGGATATTGTATCAGCAGTTCGGAAATCCGCTGCAGAATCTTGCCGCCATCCGCTGTAAGAGTATCGTTCTTCGGTGCTTTTAGCATGACTGAACGGACAAAAGTGACCGTCATAGTATCGGAGCCGGCCTTGATGGCACCACCGAGTTTTCCGATTGCGACGGCAAAATCTTTCTGGCGGTTAAGCGCTTCTATCTGCTTCCTGCTCTGGTTCTCCGCCATACCTTTGGCTGCCGCCAGTGATGCCAGATCGGCTTTCAGCCTGTCAATCTCGCTGAGAGCCTTTTCCAGTTGCAGTGCTTTCCTTTCCGAATCAGCCAACGTATTTACACAACTTTCCAAGTCTGACGACAATAAGGCCACACGTCGTTCCGCAGAGGCCAAAACCGTCGATTTTGCCGTAATTTCACTGTCCTGTGCCGCCAGTCTGGTCGCCAGATGATCCTTTTCATCTTTCATGGCCAATAACGCGCTGTTAAGCTCGGTGATACCTTTCTTGATGGCGGCAATCTCGGCATTTTTATCATCAAAAACCTTGATTTTAGATTTCACCTCCACCAATTGCTGCTCCAGACGGCTGCGCTCCTTGTCTTGGGCGCTCTTTCCCGCTTTTGCCAAAACAATGGAAGCCTGAATTTCCGCCATAACGGCAAAATACCGGACTGTCGGTTCAGCAGCCGGGTCGAGTTTGCCGGACCACCCCATATTTTTTTTATACTCGGACTCCGAGTTTTTAATAAAGTTGCGAGCAATGAGAATCTCGTCGGTAAAACGGTTTAGTTCCATCGACTTCACTTCTGCCTGCTCCACCAGGTTCCGGGCATTGCGTACATACACAGGGAACAGCGGCTCTTCTGCATGAGCAGCGGCATAACCGAGCAAAACCAGGGCAGTAATGGCAAGACGGACAACATATGTTTTCATTTAATGATCCCCCTTGCCGGACAATATGGTCGCCAGTCGGTTCTCATGGGAAGTCAGCAGTTTGCGGGCGCTGTCGGTCGCCGCAGCCGCATCCCGCTCTTCTGCCAGAGCACCTGCAAGAAGAATCTGCAGGGCAGCCATTTCAGTATATTCCCTGGTTATTCTGTCATTTCCGCTCTTCAAGCCATCCTGGGCTGCCGCGATACTTTTTCTGGCCTGTTCGACAACCTCGGGCGCTCGTTTGCCTGCGGGCGTCTGTGCCAGCGCTTCAATCTGTTCCCGCACTTTTTGATATTTTTCGGTGGTCGCCGGCTGGACTGCGCCGGATTCATCAATCGCACAGACAGCGCCGGCACAGACAAACTGAAACATCATGACAAATAGGACGTGCCGGATTTTTTTCATAAGACTACCTCCATTTATATTATTGGCTGTGACAGCAGTTTGACCGTCCGGACCGGAAACGGAATCTCAATGGCGTGTTCTGTAAATCGTCTGATAATAAGCGAGTTAATACTGTCTGTCACAGCAAATAGTTTTCCGTAATCATCAACCCAGAAGAAGAGCGACATACTCAGGGCATAATCGCCGAATGAGGCGAAATATGCCTCAGGCGGTGGATCACGCAACACATCTTCCACCTCAAGAGAAGTTTCGACCAGAATTTTCTTAACCTGTTCAACATCACTGCCATAGGCCACACCAATATTGATGCGCCCCTTGACACGGGGATCCGGAAAAGCCTGATTAATCAACATGGTATTGCAGAGATCGGAGTTGGGGATGATCAGCAACTGGTTATCCAGGGTCCTGATCTTGGTGCTGCGTAGTCCGATGTCAACTACATCGCCGGCCTGACCACCTGCCAACTGAATTCTGTCGCCAATACGAAAGGGGCGGTCAAGCATGAGGGTAAAACCGGAAATCATATGCGCCAGGGTGTCCTTGGCCGCCAGACCGATGGCCAGAGATCCTATACCCAGAGCAGTGACCACCGAGAAAATATCATAGTTGAAATGTTTGAGAATAACTATCAGTGCTGCACCCATCAGAAACAGCAGAGTCAGTTTTTCAGCAATCGGCATCATGTTCCGGGAAATCAGATCTCCGTTGCTGTCCTGACGACCGTTCATATACCACTTCATCAGCTCGTCCATGGCATGATACAGCAGATTGAATATGATAATCACAAGGACGACAAACAGCACTCCGGAAAGCACCTGAACCAGCTTTTCATGCAGCGGAAGCGATCTGATGGCCAGGTAGAAACCCAATATTATCAGCAAACGCGAAACATGCGGAATGACTCGCTGCAGAATACGATCATCCAGGTCTGTCGCAGTAGCGCGTACCAGCCGTTTGCCCCACTTGTTGAGGATGGCGCTGACCAGATGAGCCAGCCCCCAGAAAATCGACATGATCAGTAACGCAGCCAGAATTTCCTTGGCCCACAACACCACGGCGCTATCTGTTTCCAGCGGTCGGAAAAGACTTTGTAAAAGGTACTGTACCCTACGCATTGAACACCCTCTTGAAAATCGTATCAACATGCTTGAGATGGTAACCAAGGTCAAACGATTCACGGATCTTGTTTTCTCCCAGAGCCCCACTCACTTCCGGATCGGCAAGCAGCTCCTCCTGAAAGTCCGCACCCCTTTCCCACACCTTCATGGCATTCTTCTGCACAAGGCGATAGGCGTCCTCGCGGGAAACTCCGGCCTGCGTCAGATCCAGGAGTACCTTCTGGGAGAATGCCAGTCCTTTCATCTGGTTCAGATTTTTGAGCATGTTTTCAGGATAGACCACAAGATTTTTTATGAGACCGTTCAAGCGGCGAAGAGAGAAGTCCAGCGCCACGGTGGCGTCCGGGGCGATGTAGCGCTCCACCGACGAATGGGAGATATCCCGTTCGTGCCACAGAGCCACGTTCTCAAGGGCAGGGATGCAGAAAGAACGGATATAGCGGGCCTGGCCGGTCAGATTTTCAGAGAGGATCGGATTGCGCTTGTGTGGCATGGCCGACGACCCTTTCTGCCCCTTCGTGAACTGCTCCTCCGCCTCCAGCACCTCGGTGCGCTGCAGGTGACGAATCTCGATGGCGATCCGCTCCATCGAAGATGCGATGATCGAGAGCACACAGAAGTATTCGGCATGGCGGTCGCGAGGTATGACCTGAGTTGAGACCGGCTCCGGCCTGAGTCCCATTTTCTGGCAGACGTACTCTTCCACGAAGGGATCGATATTGGCGAATGTACCGACTGCGCCGGAAATAGCGCCGGTGGCGATATTCTCGCGGGCTGCGGCCAGCCGGATGCGGTTGCGCTGCATCTCGGCATGGAAGGAGGCCAGTTTCAGCCCAAAGGTGACCGGCTCGGCATGGATGCCGTGCGAGCGCCCCATGCAGACCGTATCCTTGTGCTCGTAGGCACGAGCCTTTATGGACTCCAGCAGCATGTCAAGATCCGCCAGCAATTCATCCGCCGCCTGAGTCATCTGCACCGACAGACAGGTGTCCAGTACATCGGAAGAGGTCATCCCCTGATGGATGAAGCGCGCCTCCGGGCCAACGAACTCGGCTACCGATGTCAGGAAAGCGATCACATCATGCTTGACTTCGGCCTCAATGGCATCAATGCGCTCGATGTTGAAATTCCCCTTTTCACGTATGACCGGCACGACCTCTCTGGGGATAACACCAAGCTCAGCCTGGGCCTCACAGGCCAGGGTTTCGATCTCCAACCAGATACGGAACCGGTTTTCGGGTTCCCATATTTTTGCCATTTCGGGGCGGGTATAACGTGGGATCATTGTGAAAACTCCTCAAATAGAAATAATTTCATCACCATACCGTAATACATGGAAATCGGAGGTTAGCAGCAGCATGCCTTCGGTTCGCGCCTGGGCAATCAATATGCGATCAAAAGGGTCTTTGTGCAACACAGGGAGAACATCCACAGCGAGGGCATGGTCAGAAGAAACCGCCACTTCTTCATAACCATTGACAACAAGCAGCTTTCGCAAACGAAACGGATCAACCCTGAAGTCATCACGCCCCAGACCACGCTTGATAACAATCTCCCAGATGCTTGCGGCGCTGAAAAAAAGAGAGTTCGATGTATCGAGTAAAAGCAAACGGGCTTTTTCTGAAAGCTTATCCGGCTGTCCGGCTGACCAGAGGAGAACGTGGGTATCAAGCAGCAGCTTCACTGTTCCCTGCCTTCAAACAGTGCCACTACGCTACCGGTATCCATACTGTCAAAATCATCCGGCACGGAGATTTCACCTGTCATAAAACCAAGGCGCTGTTCATACCCCTTTTCTTCGGCGGATAGTGGAATGACCTTGACCATCGGCTTGCCTGCCTTGGCGATGATAAAGGGTTTACCATGGGCGGCATCCTCAACCAACCGGGAAAGATGGGTTTTAGCTTCGTGGATATTGACGGCCAACATGAAACGCCCTCCCAAATAAACTAACATTAGTTAGTCTACTATTCACCAACCTGAAAAACAAGGGAAAAGTCATTCATCCGCTCATATCTCCACGACACGACTTGCTCGATACTGATCGCCAATGATAATCTGCGGAGCACAGACGTTCTGATCCCGCAGAAACGACTGTGTGGAACGCACCACGTGATCCGGGTGGTTGTTCACCTCGGACAGGTGTGCCATCACCAGCACCTCCAGCCCGTCGTGCGCCAGTTCATGCAGCAGTTCCAACGAATCTTCGTTGGAAAGATGCCCGTGACGGGATTTGATGCGCTGCTTCAGTTCCCAGGGATACGGGCCGTTCATGAGCATACCCACGTCGTGATTCGATTCGAGATTGAGAGCGCGGCAACCGCGCAGCTTTTCTCTTACCAGGCGCGTGACAATCCCAAGGTCGGTAGCGGACCCGCAACGACCTTCACGGCTGTTGAAGACAAACCCGACCGGATCGCAGGCATCATGGGTGATGGGGAAAGGATCTATCTCCACATCGCGGAAAGAGATGCGCGTCCCCGCCTCGAACTCACGGACTCGTGTCTTGTTAAGATATTTTTCAGCTCTGGCGTGAACCGGAAGGGTCACAAACACCGGCGTCCCGAACTTGCGTGCGAAGGAACCGACACTGCGGATATGGTCTATATGCTCGTGCGTGACCAGTACAGCATCGATTCTGGCGGCATCAACCCCGATCCCCTCAAGGCGGAGCAGGGTCTCTCGCAGAGACAGACCGATATCAATGAGGAGACGCGTATCTCCGGTCTCCAGGTAGAGACAGTTACCTTTGCTGCCACTGGCGAGCGAACAGATTTTCACACAGACTCCTGGAATTGAATCATATTTCTGAAATATCCGATCCGGTTATCTCAACATCAGGCCACCCTTCATAGATCCACTCCTCAACGTTCTCCAATGCCTGCCGGGGGATAGTCCTGTCGGAACTGACGGTGACAAAACCGAGCACCGCCACACCGGCATTATCTTGCCGTTCCACCTCGGCGCAGGCTACGTTGAAGCGGTTGCGCGCCCGTCCCAGGATACTCTTGACGATGCCTCGTTTTTCTTTGAGAGAGTGGGACGGAAGTGAGAGATGGATTTCGAGACAGAAGATGAACATTGATTATGTTCCGGCGTGTGCAGCTAAGTGAGCAGCTGTTTTTCAATACCACAGTTTTACCCGATTTGTCAAAACTTGCGATTTTCCATCAAATCGGCATTTTTCCGGTTGTTGTCCGGGAATCTCTGACATGACTACATGTTGGGATAGTGCAGACTGGAAGTATTGATGGAGCGATTTGGAATCAACTGGCATCATATTCTATAAAGTAATATTATTTGAGCCTCTTGCAAAAGTGTATTCAGAAAGCTGAATATTTTTTGATAGTACAGCAAAAAAGTCGAGCTTCACAAGTAACCATCTGATATTATTGGTTTGCGAAGACAAACAATAACAGAGGGGGTACTGATGAAGCTCAAGGAAAGAATATCATGGTTGATGGGGACTATACAACAAAGCTTGTTTCCCCATCTTGACGAATGCCTTCCCGAACCGTTTACGGAACGGGAGAAGCATCTGGTTAAGATCCTTGAGCTTATTCAGATTGAGAAATACGTACCTGTAACTGCCAGCAGACAGTGGTTAGGCAGACCGATCAAAGAGCGCGAAGCGATTGCCAGAGCTTTTGTTGCCAAGGCAGTCTTTAGATATCAACACACCAGTTCCTTGAGAAACGAATTGCAAAGTACCCCAAACCTGCGGTTCATCTGCGGCTTTGCCAGGAGAAAGGATGTCCCTTCCGAGGCGACATTCTCCAGAGCATTTGGCGAGTTCGCCAAGGCTGGCTTGGGAGTTATCATTCACGATGCATTGGTTAAAGAACACCTGAGCACAGAGTTGATTGGCCATGTCAGTCGCGATTCTACAGCCATCATTGGCCGTGAGAAACCGGCAAAGAAGATCAAGTATGCCAAGGTTGCCAAGAAGAAAGGCCGTCCAGTCAGAGGGGAAGCCCGGAAACCTGTTGAGCCAAAACGTCTTGATATTCAACTGAGCCAATCGGCACTGGAATCTATTGCCCTGCTGCCCAAGGTCTGTGACCGCGGGGTTAAGAAGAACGCCAAAGGTTACACAGAAACGTGGAACGGTTTTAAGTTGCACCTGGATGTTAACGACTGTGGTTTGCCCTTGAGCGTGGTTCTGACTTCCGCTTCCGTGCATGACAGTCAGGTTGCCATTCCACTGATGAAACTGACCAGCGATAAAGTTGACTACTGTTATGATCTCATGGATGCAGCCTATGATGCCGCTCAGATTTGGGAGCATAGCAGAGAACTGGGCCATGTGCCGATCATCGACCGTAACCCGCGGCGCAAAGAGGCAACTCCAATGGCACCGCACGAAGCAGTTCGCTACAACGAGCGGACAGCCTCAGAACGTTGCAACAGTCGCTTGAAAGAAGAGTTCGGCGGACGCAGCGTCATGGTTCGAGGAGCCGACAAGGTTATGATGCACCTGATGTTCGGAGTACTTGCCATATTTGCGGATCAGTTGCTCAAAGTAACTGGTTGCTGATTGTCAAAGACCCTAAATAATGAAATCCGTGGGAGTAGTGCGTCCGAACAGGCAAAAACTGGCTTTCAAAATCAACAGCTGGCAGAATAATTCCGGATACGAAGGTCAGAACGGCTCAATATTCTGTACCGCTTTGTAAATCAAAATATTTATGCAAGAGAATCATTTTATTAAGACTGAAGAAACCCCGTCCTTTGGGCGGGGTTAGCGTCTCCGTTGGCTTTGTCTGTAGTTTGCCCATCTGTTACACACTCTACTTAAGAACATCATGGATGTCCCCCGCTATCCCGAACCAACCTTGACAATGGCGCCATAATCTGGCATCATTTTCCATATGAAACGCAAGCACCGCAAAATCCTTGAACTGCTCTTCCTGCATCCGCCCAGCGCAAATCTGAAGTGGGATGACATCGAGAGACTGTTCAGAGAGTTGGGGGCGGAGATCACGGAGCGGGAAGGTTCTCGTGTGGGTGTGCGGCTGTTTGGTGAACGACGGGTATTTCACCGACCGCACCCGTCACCGGACGCTGACAAGGGCGCGGTTGCAAGTATCCGCAAATGGCTTGAGGAAAACGGGGTGAGACCATGATGAACGTAATGGAAATCAACGGAGTGAAGGCTGTCGTCGCTTTGGATCCGGAGATCAATATGTTTCGGGGTGAATTTGTTGGACTGAATGGCGGTGCTGATTTTTATGCCACTGATATCGAAGGGCTTCGCCGTGAAGGCGAGGTGTCTTTGAAGGTGTTTCTCGAAATGTGTGCAGAGGAGGGTGTTTCTCCCTACAAAAAGGCTTCCGGCAGATTCAATCTTCGCCTTCCGCAGGATCTTCACGAAAAGGCTGTGACTCTGGCAAAGGCATCGGGCAAGAGCGTCAATGCCTGGATAGCCGATGCCATTCGACAGGCAGACGGAATTCCGGCACATTAGTAACTGCCATGGCTCGTATCTCTCGCATTGTTGTCCCCGGTTACCTTCACCACGTCACCTAACGAGGTGTTCGCTCTATGGATGTCTCCGATTCGGATCAAGACCGCTGGGTTTATCTCGGTTTACTTTCAGAGGAAGCAAAGCACTTCGGACTTGATATTCTCGCGTGGTGCCTTATGAAAAATCATGTCCATTTTGTAGTTCCGCAGACGGAATTGTCGTGCACTGACTGGGAAGGATTTCGTACCGGCGGAATGACCGGCTCCGGATGACCACACAAACCGGGCGTCCGGCGGGAGATAAGGTATTCATCGATAACGTTGAAAATTTGACTGGTCGTGATTTAAGCAAAGGTATGCCTGGTCGCCCAAGGAAACGGTAATCGGTATTATGTCCCCCGATATTCGATATTGATGTCCCCCGATATTACGATATTAAACGAAGATAGGGCCTTGATATGGAATTGGTATTACTCGGTCATTTTGGTGGCATGGGTGGCTAACTTGAGGATGCTGTCCCGGACTTCCTTGTTTGGAATGGCCCGATACGAATCTACCAACATCTTTTCAGCAATTGCCAAGGGAAGGTAATCGTCGGAATCCGTAAAGAATGACTGTACCGGTATGGAAAGTGCCTGCGAAAGCTGCTGCAACCTGTCGCTGTTCAACTTGCTGGCGCCGCACTCATATTTTTGAATCTGCTGTGAAGTTACACCAATCTGCTCGGCAAGCTTTTCCTGGGTAAAGCCAGCCTGCTGGCGCATCACCCTCAATCTCCAGCCAATTTCCTTGCTATTCAATATCTTGCTCATATTATCCACCTTTTCGGAAGACAATACATGCAAGTTAACAAACCAAAAACAGACTAATAGTTGATTTAATATCAACTATTAGTTGACTTTTGTAAATTTATAGGATAAAGGAAAATATACTTAATAAGTTTTGGTTTTAATTAAAATATAAATTTGAATATCAAAGAATATAAGTCCGAAATGAGCATATCGGATGGGTAATAAATAATTATAATTCAGTATCCAAGTTAAATATCAGGGTAACGGCCCCTCCTTGGTATTTAACAATATTGCTTGAGGGTCAAAATATAATTAATCGGAGGGTAAGATGAAGAAAAATGTTTTGCTTGCGTGCCTGGTTATATTGGTTGGGCTAAATGGATGTGGTGGTGGCGGAGGTGGTGGCGGTACCGCGACAACATCAACTGTCAGTACAGTCACTAATACAAACACCAGTACATCAACAGGAACATCCACGGGAACGACAACCGGCACAACTACTTCTACTTCAACAGGAACAACAACGGGCACTGCGACTGCTACAGCAACGGCAACCAGCTCGTCAACGGGGGTAACAACAAACACAACCACCTCATCTGGCACAAATTACTACCCTCTTACTGTTGGGAGCAAATGGTCACACTCGTCATACCCTGATACGGTTTCATCGGTAATTTGGAATTATGAAGTTATGGCAGACGGCAGGAGGAAAGAGTTTGCTAACAGCATAAATGGCGTAGATTATTATCATACATTTATGGCTGATAGCACTGGAGTTTATTATGTTAAGTCAGAAAGCCTTGGTGCTTCCGGCCCTTCGACAATTACACATTCCAATCATATGATACTACCGGCTAATTTATCGACAGGAGGTGTTTTTAATTTCAATTACACTACTACCAGTTCTGGAGTTATAACTAATATAAAATCTAGATTAACAGTGATAGGCTATGAAACTATCACCGTTAAAGCTGGTACATTTTTAGCGGTAAAAATTAAAACTGATTTTTTTGATACGTCTGGTGCAGTAACAGGTGCAATGTATACGTGGTATGCACCTAATGTTGGGCAAGTGGCATCTGGAGACAATAGTGGCAATATTACTGGCCAACTAATATCATACTCAATTAAGTAGATCGTCAACTAAAAAGAGAGGCTACCCAATATGGCTCCCCTCCTGATGTATACTTTAGCGGTCAATGGCACACCTTGGTCGGTTGGCGACTGCGGCCATAATATCTGGCTAAAGAATGGCTAAACAATAGATCCCAAAAATGTCCTATTCTGAAGAAAACAGGGGAATTTAGTTTAGGCTATTTTCCCTTTAATATCTGAATATCTGTGAATATCTGGAGACATCATACAGTTCAAACATTGACGTTACGGAATGTCTCTAATAATACCCGGCCATGGCTTGTATCTCTCGCATTGTTGTCCCCGGTTACCCTCATCGCCGTTTTATACCAATTCCATATCAAGGCCCTATCTTCCTTGGCTCGTCTTCGGCTACTCAACGTACTGCCATGTACGCATCGCAGCCTCAATCCTCGCCGCCTTGATATCATCCTTGATCTGGAATTGGAATTAATTCTCATGTCCGTTTAAAAATCTTCTCCAGCTCCGCCAGCTTGATAACGTGTGAGACCGGTCGGCCATGCGGACAACTGGCGGCAAAATCGGTTTCATCCATACTGCGCAACAGTTCGCTTATCTGGCGGCCTTCCAGGGTATGAAAGCCCCGCACGACCGAGTGGCAGGCAATTCTGGAAAGCAGTTCATCCAGGACATCCTGGAAAGCAGCGCTGGTACCCGATTGGACAAGATCGGCCAGAATATCGCGCACCAGACGAATCGCATCTTTTTCGACGACCAGACGCGGAACTGCGGAGACCATCATGGTATTCCCACCAAAC
>Ga0194037_1001124_pt1 | contig 19881 bp, 18 predicted proteins | sample JunL306m_MetaG_FD_148653 | JGI IMG/M metagenome (GOLD analysis project Ga0194037, IMG submission 148653) | Anoxic zone freshwater microbial communities from boreal shield lake in IISD Experimental Lakes Area, Ontario, Canada - Jun2016-L304-6m | ecosystem: Environmental > Aquatic > Freshwater >...
ACGTCTACGAAGGAAATCAATGGAATGTTGAATGCGTCACAGGTTCGCACAAATCGTGCAGCTTTTTCACTTGAGTCAATGTCGAGCACACCAGCAAGAATCTTCGGCTGGTTTGAAACGAGACCAACAGTGTGTCCGTCAATGCGAGCGAAACCGCACGTAATTTGAGGTGCGAAAGCAGCACTAACTTCCATGTAGTCGCCGTCGTCAACAACCGAAGTAATGACTTTTTTCATGTCGTAAGGCACGTTTGGTGAAGTTGGCAGAATGTCTCGAAGATCTTCACAGAGTCGGTCCGCTGGGTCGCCAGTAAGAATTCGTGGGGCCTCTTCCATATTGTTTGATGGAAGAAATGAAAGCAGGTAGCGAACTTCATCCAAGACACTTTGTTCGTCAGGGAATACGAAGTTTGCAACACCAGACTTAGTTGCGTGCGTCATCGCACCACCGAGCTCTTCAAGTGTTACTTCTTCACCAGTCACTGTCTTCACAACGTCAGGTCCAGTAATGAACATGTGGCTAGTTTCTCGAACCATAAAGATGAAGTCTGTGAGTGCTGGTGAGTACACACCACCACCGGCGCACGGTCCGAGAATTACAGAAATCTGGGGAACCACACCTGATGCTTTTACGTTTCGGAAGAAAATTCCACCATATGCATTAAGACCCGCTACTCCTTCTTGGATTCGAGCACCAGCACCGTCATTAAGTCCAACAATTGGAAGACCCATTGAGATTGCAAGGTCCATAATCTTTTGGATTTTTTCGCCGTGCGTCTCACCGAGCGCACCCCCAAATACGGTGAAGTCCTGAGAGTAGACACAGACTTTTCGTCCATCAACTTTTCCAAAACCAGTGATAACGCCGTCGGTTAGTGGTCGTGAATCCTCAAGACCCATGCCAGACGCATAGTGGCGATTGAGCATGTCGAGTTCTTGGAATGTGCCCTCATCGAGCAGATACTCAATGCGATCACGAGCAGTCATCTTGCCCTTAGCGCGGTGCCGCTCAATTGCTTTTTCGCCACCAGCTAGACGGGCTTCGGACTTCAGGGCTTCTAATTGAGCCAAACGTTCAGACATTGAGTGTTCCATAGGAAGCAAGGCTACCTAACATCGAGCGTGCCATGACGACTCCGAGAATTAGAGGCCCTAGAGCCAAGATTTTGTAAGGCAATTACTAATTACTGTGCAGTAGTTACTTTTCTAAATCTGTACAGAAAAGAACTAGTTAACTTCCACAAGTTCAATCAGTGTTCCAAATGAAGTTTTCGGATGGATAAATGCAACCGTAGTATTTCTTGATCCGGGACGAGGCTTCTCGTCAATGACGCGACAACCCGACTCTTTTGCAGCATTGAGTGCTTCAGCACAGTCGTTGACGCGGTACGCGATGTGATGTAGCCCCTCACCATTCTTTGCGAGGTACTTAGCAACTGGTGAGTCTTCGCGAGTTGGTGTTAGCAACTGAATGTAAGACTCTGCAACATTTACGAGTGCTTCATAAACGCCGTCAGACGTAACGTCTTCACGGTGTTCGACTGTTGCACCGAAAACTTCTTCGTACCACGTAATTGCAGCTTCAATGTCATGCACGGCAATGGCAACGTGATCAATTTCAATAAATAGTGATTCCACAATTAGTCCTTGTCGTGTCGACGGAAAATAGTAAGGCGGTCTTCTCCGACCTTGGCACGGAGTTCTGGATTCGAAATTCCAAGTCCTTCACGCTCAGCAACACAGAGAACACCAATTTTTCCTTCGTGACGATTGTGGTGAACATCGTTTGCAGCTTCGCCAACTTCTTCAAGTGGGTACACAGCAGAAAGCGGTGGCACAACTTTTCCATCCATGATTGTCTGATTCGCCGCCCAGGCTTCACGGTAGTTAGAGAAGTGTGAACCCTTGATGGTCTTTAGCTTCATCCATAAGTGACGGTTGTCATACTCAATCATGTAACCACTGGTTGCGGCACAAGTAACAATCGTTCCAGCGCGCTTCGTTACAAAGACAGAGGCTCCCATGGTTGAGCGGCCCGGGTGTTCAAAGACAATGTCAGGGTCGGCTCCCACAAGTGAACGAATATCTTTTCCTAGGCGGCGCCATTCAGATTCATCTTGCGTGTGCTCATCCTTCCAGAACTTGTAGCCCTTTTCAGCACGGTTAATCACGTGTTCACAACCAAGTTCTTTCATGGTCTGAACTTTGTTCTCACTCGACACAACCGCAATTGGTGTTCCACCAGAGTTCAGAACATGCTGAACAGCGTATGAACCAATACCACCAGAAGCTCCCCAGATGAGTACGTTCTCACCCTGAGTTACAGGAGCACCGTTACGTGAAACCAGCATTCGATATGAGGTTGAGTTGCACAGTGCATTCACTGCAGCTTCTTCCCAGGTCAAGTGCGTTGGCTTTGGCATCAGCTGATTAGCTTTCACTGCAGAGATGTCTGCAAGACCACCGAAGTTTGTTTCGAAGCCCCAAATGCGCTGGTTGCTCGCAAGCATTGAGTCGTCGTGTGAACTTGGGTCTTGGTCGTCGAGGTGGTTGCAGTGAACAGTTACTTCATCACCAATGTTCCAGTTTCTGACAGCAGAACCTTTTCTGATGATTACACCAGAAGCGTCTGATCCAACAACGTGGTAGTCAAGTGCGTGGCGCTTACCCCAAATTGATTCTTTTCCGAGTCGGTCAAGAAAACCAAACGTTGAAACCGGCTCAAAAATACTTGTCCAGACTGTGTTGAAGTTGATCGAAGACGCCATCACTGCGATGAATACTTCATCAGGTGCTAGCTCTGGAAGCGGAACTTCACCAACGTGCAAACTCTTACGTGGGTCTTTGTCTTGGCTAGCAACACCGTCGAACATGTTTTGTTCATCACGACGAACGAATACCGCACGGGTGGTTGCTGGAAGTGGCGTGTCAGCAAGAACCTCGCCCGATGCCCCAGCTCTAACTGCTTCAAGGATTTCACTCATGGGAAAAGAATAGTGGCGCAGAGGTCGAAGCCCAACTGGTCCAAAGCTCAATTATGCGTAGGATTTTGCAATGTCGATACTCCAAGTAATCCCTGGCTTTGCCTTAACGGCACTTTTTCTTGCCATGGTCCCAGGCCAAGGGGTTGCGATGATTCTTCGCCAGACAATCATTGGAGGATCTAGGTGCGCCTATCTCTCAGTTCTAGGCAATACAACGGGACTCATCATTTGGGGTGCACTTTCCTCAGTGGGGCTAAGTGCTGTGTTCGCACACTCACACCTTGCTTTCAATCTTCTTAAGTTCACTGGTGTTGCCTATTTGAGTTTTCTCTCAATCCAAACTTTGTTCGAACTTCGAAACGATTTTGGAAAATTTGATTACAACGGCAAGGCGAGCACAAATTCACTCGCAGCATTTCGACTGGGACTATTCACAAATCTGACGAACGTTAAGGCTGCTGTTTTCGCTGTGGCGTTTATTCCACTTTTTGTTCCCAACAACTTCAATCTGGGTGTGGGAATAATGGTGCTGGTAGCGGTGCAGGCAATCGTTTCTACGACTTGGTACTTCAGCCTTGTCGCAGCGATCGATAAAGCATCCGTGATCTTGGCCGAGCCTCGAGTGCGTCGCTGGCTGACCGGGATTTCAGCGGTTGGTCTGCTGACTTTGGCCATTGTTTTGCTGTTTACTCCTCCTCGGTAACCCCAGTCGTAGAAACGTCTATCGTTTGTATATCTTTAGAAGGAGCTCATATGTCCCGCAGTGTGATCGTCGCCGGTAGCCGTACCGCCATTGGAAAACTATCTGGTGTTTTTTCGACACTAAGTGCACAAGACCTTGGTGGTTTTGCAATTAAGAGTGCACTCGAGCGCGCAGGTGTTGATCCAACACTCGTTGACGCAGTTCTCATGGGACAAGTAATTGGTGCCGGTCAAGGACAAATCACTGCACGCCAAGCTGCAGTGAAAGGTGGCATCCCGATGAGCGTTAACGCCACAACTATTAACAAGGTGTGCCTGTCAGGTCTTCAAACTATCTACATGGCCGACATGATGATCCGTGCAGGTGAAGCTGAGATTGTTGTCGCAGGTGGAATGGAATCAATGACCAACGCGCCATACCTTCTTCCAGGTGCTCGCGCAGGATATCGAATTGGTGACCAAAAAGTTATTGACTCAATGATGTTCGACGGACTTACCTGTGCCTTTGATGACTGTGCCATGGGGCTTGGAACTGAGCGTTACAACAACGGACGCATCACCCGTGCACGTCAAGATGAATTCTCTGCTCGTAGCCACGCACTTGCTGCTGCCGCAATCGCATCTGGAAAGTTTGCTGAAGAGATTGTTGGTGTTTCTATTCCACAGCGCAAGGGCGATCCAGTTCTTGTTGACACCGACGAAGGTGTACGCGCTGAAACAACATTTGAATCACTGAGCTCACTTCGCCCAGCGTTCGACAAAGAAGGAACCATCACCGCTGGAAATGCTTCGCAGATTTCTGACGGTGGGGCTGCAGTGATTGTTATGTCGGCCGAGCGCTGCGCACAGCTCGGGCTAACTCCTATTGGAGAAATTATTAGCTACGGACAAGTTGCTGGACCTGACGCATCGCTTCTCAACCAGCCAGCGCGCGCAATCGCGAAGGCAGCTGCCAAGGCGGGCATTGACGTTAAGGGTATTGACCTCTTCGAAATCAACGAAGCGTTCGCAGCTATTGGACTTTCTTCAGCCGATGAACTCGGCATTGACGAAAACAAGATCAACGTCAACGGTGGAGCGATTGCGCTCGGTCACCCAGTTGGAATGTCTGGAACACGTGTTGCTCTTACTGCGCTACTTGAACTGAAGCGACGTGGTGGTGGAACAGCCGCTGTTTCGCTCTGTGGTGGTGGCGGACAAGGCGACGCAGCAATCCTTCGCTCTCTTTAATCAGGGATAAAACTGTCGACCAGTTCATACTGGGCGAGTCCAATTTGTTCATTGTCTGGAATCGCTAATACAAACGCGCCACCGAGCGGGTATTCCCCTTTCAACGCGTCGGGTAGCTCCTTCGCGAGACTAAAGACAAGTTCGTGAACACTTGGGTTGTGTGCGACGAGGAGAAGTGACGTAACGACTGGATCAATAGCGGCGAGATCAATTAAGAGATCTTCGCCAGAGACATTTCGCTTACCGTTATAAATCAGTTCTGAGAAATTCGAAGTCATGACGAATGCAGTGTCTTCGAATGCTCGCCTAAAGGTTTCCCGAGTTCTCGCTGCAGCGCTAACGAGTGCAGTTGTCGGGCCATACTTACCAAGTCGTAGAGAATCCGTTGCCCAAGACCTGAGTTGGCGTGCTTGCTCTTGTCCTCTACTGCTGAGGATTCGTTCGTAATCACTCTCACCTGTTTTTGCAGGCGAAGACTCACAATGGCGGACGATAGTTACATAACGCATGTTCTAAGTCTTGCGTGGTTTAGCGTTGAGGCATGACAACTGCACATTTGGTCCTGGCCCCGTCGCTTTCATACCTTCAAGCAATCTTCATGGGGATCCTGCAAGGGGTCACAGAACTCTTCCCTATCTCCAGTCTCGGACACGGTGTCCTGCTTCCAGCACTTTTTGGTTGGCACAACTTAGTGAGCAGCCAAGGACAGCAGCAAGAATTTTTTCTTACTTTTTTAGTTGGCCTCCACGTAGGAACGGCATTGGGGTTACTCGTGTATTTCCGCTCCACGTGGTTCACACTCTTTATGGGTCTTGGTCGTCAGTTAAAGAAAGCTCGCTCGAACGGTGTCGCTACGTTGTGGCACATCAACGATGAACAAGTAGATAGAAATTACCGTCGACTTTTCATTCTCATGGTGGGAAGCATCCCGGTAGGGATCGCCGGAATTATTCTCGAGAAACAACTGCGCGTACTTTTTGCGAAGCCACTTGCTGCTGCAATCTTTCTTACGCTAAACGGGATAATTTTTATTGCTGTTGAGAGGCTGCTGCGAAATCGTGGCAAGCATGTTCAAATGAAAAAGTTAGACAGTCTGAGCGCGAGAAGTGCGATTGCAATCGGCTCAGCTCAGATCTTGGCGCTGTTCGCAGGAATTTCACGAAGTGGAGTCACCATTGGTGCTGGACTTCTTGGCGATCTCACCCATGAAGATGCCGCGACATTCTCATTCTTACTGGCAACACCAGTCATTCTCGGCGCTGGTCTCTACAAGCTGCCATCGCTGATGGGCCATCTTGGAGACGGTGTTCGAATGCAAACACTCGTTGGTGCAATTTTTGCATTTGTTGCTTCGTACTTCTCAGTCAAATTCTTAACGAAGTGGTTCTCTTCAAAAAACCTCGTCCCATTCGGGGTGTACTGCATCATCGTTGGGCTGCTCTGCGTTATTCGCTTTGCTTAGTCTTTAAGAATTCGACGGCCATCAATTGCACGACCAAGGGTGATGTCGTCCGCAAATTCCAAGTCACCACCTACCGGTAGACCACTGGCTGGCTGAGATACAACTAATCCCGGTAGCTGTAGCAAGCGACTCAAGTACATCGCAGTCGCCTCACCCTCAACATTTGAGTTGAAGCACAAGATGACTTCCTTCACCGGCTCATTGAGTCGGCGCACGAGCTCTTGAATACGGAGTCGATCTGGAGAAACACCTTCAAGAGGATTAAGTACGCCGTGGAGCACGTGATACGTTCCACGAAATGCACCCGAGCGCTCGACCGCAACTACATCGGGTGGGCTTTCTACAACACAAATAACTGTTTGATCTCGACGGTCATCACTGCACACTTCACAGAGTCCGCCGGTTTCAGCAATGTTGCAGCAACGTTCGCAAAATGAAAGCTTTGTTTTCATTTCATCCAGCGCTCTAGAAAGTCTGGCGACATCTTCTGCTGGCTGGCGCATCATCCAAAATGCAATGCGCTGTGCAGATTTCGGACCAACACCTGGGAACCTACCGAGCTCATCAACAACTGACTGCAGAGCGGGAGGGTAATTCACGAAATCTCCTCAGCACCTGGAAACATCTCGCTAATGAGATGGCCGGGTACTGAATCAACAACAACTGCGTCACCTGTTGGTTCGTATTCATCTGGAGTTGCTTCAACTTTTTTCTTTTCAGCAACTGGTTCAGGCGCTGGCGCTGATTTCGCAGCATTCGCATCAACAATCCAGTCAATCTGAAAGGTTGTTTTGAACTCATGGTCCATGGCGCTACGAAGTCCCTGAGCAATGTGCTCAGTATTTGAGCGCATTTCCTCAGACGGGAGAGCAATCGTTAGTCGGCTCCCATCAAGGGCAACTATCTGTGCATCTCGTAACAGAAGTTGCGCCGAGCGGGCAGTGCGAGGAATAACACGTTGCGTAAATCGCTCAGCAACGTCAGCCAGCGTTAGCTCAAGTTTTTCTACCGCAGCCTTTTCTACTTTTTCAACAACCGGCTCAGGAGCAGCAACTGGCGCAGCCTTTGTTGGCGCAGCCTTGGTTGTAGAACCAATTGGTCGTAGTAACGGTGCTGGCGCTGATACCGGTGCATTGCGCGGAACACCATATTCAAGTTTTTCAACCCGCTCAGCAAGTGCCTCAACAGTTGTGTCAAGTTCTGGCTTAACTAGTCGAACCAAGGCGATTTCCAGCATGACGATCTTCTCTGGTGCGCTCTTCATTTCACGCATTGACTTGCCGAGTGTTTCAAGAATTCGAACCGTGCGCGCTAGGCCCAGCTGTGAGCCCCAGGCACTAAGACGCTCGCGCTCAGCATCCACAACATCCGCCACCTCAGGTGCAGCTAACAGCAAAAAGACTTGACGAACTTCCGCTGCAAAACTCTCTGCGAGTTGTTCTGGGTCCCAGCCTTCGCCCGTCAGCACCGCCAGCGCCTTGAGTGCAGCAACTGCATCATTCGAGCTAAGTGCACTAAACAAATCCTCAAAAGCGGGTTGTGCATCATTCACAGATCCCGTGGCAATGAGTTGATCGAGTGCGCTCAGTGCATCACGAGCCGACCCACGCGCGATTCGAACAGCAGCATCAATTGTTGAATCGTCAACTTTCAATCCAGCTGCTTTTTCAACATCGTGAAGTAATGAGCTCAGCGTGTCGCCACCGATGAGTCGGAACTCAAGGTGTTGTGTACGAGAGCGAATGGTCGGCAACACCTTGTGTGGGTCGGTGGTTGCAAGAACAAAAACAACATGTGATGGTGGTTCTTCGAGAGTCTTAAGCAATGCCGCGGCGGCGGCCTTCGTTAGCTGGTGGACTTCGTCAAAGATGTACACCTTCCAGCGACCCGGCGTCCCGTGCCACGCACCTGCAGTTATTTCACGAATGTCATCGACACCGTTATTCGACGCTGCGTCAAGTTCGGTTACGTCAAGAGACGATCCTCTAGTGATTGAAATACAGCTCGCACATTTGTCACACGCATCACCGTCAACTGGATTTTCACAGTTGAGAGCCTTCGCGAGAATTCGAGCTGTCGTTGTTTTTCCTGTTCCTCGTGGACCGGAGAAGAGATAAGCGTGTGAGACACGATCGTTTTTTACAGCACCCTGCAGTGCGCGAACCACGTGGTCTTGGCCACGAAGTTCGGCGAAGCGATTTGGGCGAAAACGCCGGTAGAGAGAGGTCACCCCATCGAGTGATGAAGGGGTCGGTGTTGATTCAGCCATGCAAGCATGCTAACTGTGCCGCGTAACACTCCGAGGTCCAAAGCAGTGGTCAGGCGATCCGTGGCACCCGGCACAATCCGCTGAGCTGAGAGCTGCTGGCTTCCGCCCCTGACTCGATTCACGAACGGCCGTCGCACGGGACCCGACCACCGCTTTCAACCTCGGCCTGAAAAGGCTAGCGGTTCCGCCACTAGTGGGGCTCGGGTAGCCTTGCGTGCCGGTATTGCATTTAGTAGTCCCGGTTTTGGAGGAGTGCGAGAGCGGCCGAACCGGCACGCTTGGAAAGCGTGTGAAGGGCAACCTTCCGTGGGTTCGAATCCCACCTCCTCCGCCAGTAACAACGAGATAGAGAGGGCAGTTCGTGAATGCAGCGAATGATGACATTGCATTTATGCGTCTAGCAATAGACGCTGCGAAAAATGCTGCTGCTCACGACGACGTTCCCGTTGGCTGTGTCCTAGTTAAAGATGGCCAAGTTCTTGGCACGGGTGAAAACCGTCGCGAAGTTGACCAAGACCCTACGGCTCACGCAGAAGTTGTGGCGCTGAGAAATGCTGCGAAGCAGTCGAGTGGGTGGCGCATGGACGGCGTTACGGCGTACGTCACGCTGGAGCCATGTGCGATGTGTGCTGGCGCACTGCTTAATGCTCGAGTTTCTCGAGTTGTCATAGGCGCATCAGATGAAAAGGCTGGAGCTGTTGGGTCTCGTTACAACTTGTTGAGCGATCCTCGACTCCTTCACGAAGCAGAGATCACCTACGACGTCCTCGCAGATGATTCAGCAGCGTTGCTGCGTGAATTTTTCGCCTCACGTCGTCTCTAGAAGACACAAAGCACCGAGAAGTAGACTCATGCACGGAAGCGTGCGAGAGCGGCCGAATCGGGCAGTCTCGAAAACTGCTGTGTCTACGGGCACCGTGGGTTCAAATCCCACCGCTTCCGCCAGTAAATGAAACGGGTGACCAAAAGTCACCCGTTTCTTTATGACCTATTGGCATTTTGCAAAACGGGAACTACGCTAGATACGTCTGGCACTAGCCAAAACACTCAGAGGAGTCGCTGTGGTCTCGTCAATTGAATCTTCCGTAGGAACAGAGCGCAAGCTCGTAACTGCCATCCCTGGACCAAAGTCGGTCGCTATGCACGAACGTCGCAAAAAATCAGTAAGCGCAGGACTCACCCAGGGCTTCCCTATTTACATCGAGCGTGGCGAAGGCGCCATCCTTCAAGACATCGACGGCAACCGAATTCTTGACCTTGGATCAGGCATTGCCGTCACCACTATTGGTCACGCAGTCCCAGAACTCGTCGCCGCAGTTAGTGAACAAGTAGCTGACTTTACTCACACGTGCTTTATGGTGACACCGTACGAGAGCTACATCGAAGTTTGTGAAGAACTCTCAAACATCACACCTGGTACTCACGCCAAAACTTCAGCTCTCTTTAACTCAGGCGCAGAAGCTGTAGAGAATGCAGTGAAGATTGCACGCCTCGCAACTGGTCGCCAAGCAGTGATTGTTTTTGATCACGCCTATCACGGACGTACAAACTTGACAATGGCACTCACCGCTAAGAACATGCCGTACAAGGACCGCTTCGGTCCTTTTGCTGGTGAGGTGTACCGCATGCCAATGAGTTACCCGTACCAAGACGGACTAAGCGGCCAAGAAGCAGCAGCTCGAGCAATAAAGATGATTGAGACTCAAGTTGGTGCCGGGAACGTTGCCGCACTGCTCATTGAACCAATTCAAGGTGAAGGTGGATTCATTGTTCCAGCGCCTGGGTTCCTTCCAGCGCTTTCTGAATGGACCACCAAGAACGGTGTTGTCTTTATTGCTGACGAAATTCAGAGTGGATTCGGTCGCACTGGTGAATGGTTCGCAGTTGACCACGAAGGCGTAGTCCCGGACATGATTACAACCGCCAAGGGACTCGCTGGAGGAATGCCACTTTCTGGTGTCACTGGACGCGCTGAACTTATGAACGCAGTTCACGAAGGTGGACTCGGTGGCACCTACGGAGGTAACCCGGTTACTTGTGTAGCGGCACTCGCAGTTATTCGTGTCATGCGCGAAAGAAACCTCATTGCACGAGCTCGTGAACTTGGTGACGCCATCACCGGTGCGCTGAAGGCTCTCCAGCAAGATGTTGCAATCATTGGCGAAGTACGTGGAAAGGGCGCCATGATCGCTATGGAGCTCGTAATGCCTGGCACCAAGGATGCAAATGCTGCGGCTGCGAAGTCGATTGTTAGCTACTGCAACTCACAAGGTGTGATTGCGCTGGCGTGTGGAACATACGGAAACGTAATCCGCTTGTTACCGCCACTCACCATCACTAACGAGCAACTTGCTGATGGCCTCAGCGTGCTGGCAACAGCTGTTCGCGCTGCTGGTTAAGAAAAACCATGCGTTCTGTTCGCGTGCTTATTGTGGCGTCTATCGCCTCAGTACTACTTACAGGTTGTGCCACAACAACACAGTCTTTGTCGAGTGGGCCAACAATTACTGCTATCCCAACATTGAGTATTAATGATGCGCTAACGAGTGCATCATGCACCGCAACTTCGTGCATTGCGATAAGCACCTCGCAGTACGGTTCAGGTGAGCAATACTCAGAGTCTTCAAAGACGTGGTCATCTCTTCGCCTTCCAGCTACTGCAATCCAGATTTCAGCTTCATCGTGTTGGCCAACTGGTTGTTTGATCGCGGGCAACACTGCGACTTCACAGTTTCTGTGGAAATACAGTTCTGGTTTTGTGTCCTCAGTGCAGATGCCAGCAACGTTTCAAACAATTCGCTCCATCGATTGCTTTGCCGAAAACACGTGCGCAGCGATTGGCTTTAACCCGGACACTTCCTCACTAGACCTGCTTTTTAGCCAAGATGCAGGCGCAACGTGGGGGTCGACCACGACACTCCCTCCTGCGCTGTCAGTAACTGGAACGATTTCTTTGTCCTGCGACGAAGCGAGTAATTGCCTCGTAAGTGGACCAAGTCGCTTAGGACCATCGGCTCTTCTTTACGCCACGCATGATGCTGGCGTCACCTGGTTGCAACGATCTCTAAACCCTTCATGGACAACAGTCCATTCACTCTCTTGCAGTGCGCTTAAATGCATCAGCGCCATGACCGATTCAACTGGGAATAGTTTCATACTCCGAACTAAGACATATGGTCGAATCTGGAAAAAGGTAAGTTCTTCAAATAATGCAATAACCGCAATGTCGTGTGCCAGCGTCAGTACGTGTGTCGTGGTTGGCACAAATAAGAAGAGTGGTCCGTGGCTCGAAACATTGCAAAATGGTGTTCTCGTAGTCAACAAACTGAACTACGTCACAACTCCATTTAACGACGTTGCTTGCCTGCCTACAAAATGTGTGGTTGTTGGCAACACGAATGTCGCCACAGTGCCATTTAACTCTTAAGCGCTGCTTTCAGTAGCCCCGGAAGTTTTGCCCACGAAGGCTTAACTTCAAAGTTAAGAAGCCTGCGCATAACTACAGCGGCATTGCCATTCGTTGAGAACCACGCTGGTGCTGGTGATGCAACGAACGGTCCACGAACCACAGACTTCTGTGGTCGAGCAAACATGAAGCCGTTGCCCACGAATCCGCTACCTGACTGGATGTCTGTGATCAGGTGACCAGGGTAGGCACCCCACACAGTTGTCGAGAACGCGAAGCTCATTGCGTGCCAGAGGTTGAGCCCAATTGACCCGTAACGAAGATCAGCAATTGCCTGCTCAATGGCAGGGCCAGTTTCTGCGTCTTTCAAAGCACGAGGGTCCGCGATCATTGTCATTGAGAGCGTTCCCCAAACAACGTCGTTACAGAAGTCAGTTGCTTTTCGAACAAAGTCTGCTGGCGAAGAAGCATCGAGGCCCGTTTCGCTAGTGAGCGCACAGAATGCTTCAACGTTAAGACTCATGTCAGCTTTGTTGTTTGGATCAACATTGCGAATAATTGTCCAGGGCATCTTGTCGCCGCTGCCGTCACCGATTTGATGTGCGTCTGGGTGCACACTCAAGAATGAATCACGGCGTGCCAGCGCACCTGGGTAGTACGCACGGCGCGTTGGGATACTGGCGAAAACTTTTTCAAGTTCACTCATGAATTCTTCTCGTTGTTCCCACTGGGCGTGAGTAATAATGATGCGCGGTGAAAGACAGTTAAACCCGGCATTGTTCGCAAGCATGGTTGCAACATGCTTGGCCTGGTACGCAATCTCTTTTGCTGACCACTTACCCGGGACAATCACCACTGGTGAAACATTCCCAAGTTCGCAAGAAACCGGCTTAGTAATAAGTGGTTCATTCGCGGCCTTACGACGCTCGCCTTCTGGTCCGACACCAAAAACAATTGCATCATGTGTTTTGTCTGAACCAGTTACGTGAATGTCGTCAATGCCGGCGTGAGTAGTTAGGTACGCACCAACTTGTGCACCACCGCTCACGATGCGAAGGAAGCCAGCATCAATCAATGACTTCAGCGACTTGTTCCAGTACGGGACTAAGTAGTCATTGACTGGGTTTGCCTTTAGAACCACAACCTTTCCTTCAGCAAACATTTTGGTGAGTACGTCTCGTGGCCCTAGAGATGCAACATTGCCTGCACCTAGAACAAGCGAAACACCAGCGTGAGCTTGTGGTTCTTGGTATGCCATTGCCTGAGTTGATTTAACTTCAGCTTCGCTGACACCAGGTTCCATCCAGACTTCACCGGTCATGCCGCTGTAAAGAATTTTGTCAAAGACGTTTCCTGGAATTACTTGAATTGCAATTCGGTTACCTGGCTTGTGACGAACTGGTCCTGGGTACTGGGGGTGACCCTTGGAATTGATGTCGAGCATCGACTGGCGAAATGCTTGTGCCATGCGAATGTATGTTCCAATACCACTGAAGAGTTCTTCCCCGGCTTCTGGGCTCTTTGGATCAAGTCCCTTGGCGAAACAAGCCGCTGCATTCCATTCTTCTGAAACTGCGTAGGTGTCAGCAACTACGCGAGCAAGGAATTCGGCGCGCTGTACTGGTGATGTTGCCGCCCAGGCTTGGGCATTTTTTGCAACATCGTTAATAGCTTGATCTAGTTCTTGAGTATTTAACTCAACGTGATCTTGAAGTCCTGAAGTAGGCGCTGCGGCCCCTCGTGTCTGGCTCATTTTTATACCCCCCGTTTTATGCGAGGCTAGTCCCATGAGTTTGTCTTCGTCTAGTACTACGCCACCGGGGTGGTATCCCGACCCGAGTGGTGAGAGAAAATGGCGTGTCTGGACTGGAACTTCCTGGTCGGAAATGACTCGAGCATATGGAGAGCCCGCCAGCAAGGATTCAGTCCTTGCTTCACTCGGCCTTATCCAAGCTCTTTCTCGTCTTACTAAATACGGTGTTCTCGCTGTCTTTGCTGGACTTGGGCTAATCGTCAACTTGCTCCAGCACTGGCCTAAAACAAGTCACCCAGTGCCAATGTGGTTCGCTGTTACAGCATCGAACATGGCTATTGCGATGTTGTTAATTGGAACACTCTGCTTTGCAGTTGCGCTTAAAGAGCTCGAAGGCAAATGGACAGTAACTTCCTTCATTCCACTCGTAAATGTAATGGTGGCGAGTTCACTAATTGCAGAACGCCTGGGGGCTAAAGGACTTCGAAGAGCTTTTTCCGAAACCCTGCTCGTGGCTCTGTTCATTGTTCAGAGCAAAACCCAACCCTGGATCATTGTGGCTCTTATCATTGCCACCTACGACAATTTGCGTTGGACGTATGGGCTTTACGACCAGTTAATGGATGTCGCCCTAGCGCATAACATCATCAAGGTTCAATAAATACAGGAGAGTCATGTACGACTGGTCAGAAGAACACCAAGCAATTATCCAAGTAATGCGTCGCTTCGTCGACGAAGAAATTCGTCCACACCTCGACGACCTTGAGCACAACGGAATGCCACCATTCGACATCATCCGAAAGCTTTACTCAACCTTCGGTCTGAAAGAAATGGCGCAGGAAAACTTCAAGCGTCAACTCGAACGAAAGATTTCTGGCGAAGAAGCGCCGCGCACTTCACGTGGCTCAGACCCAGCAGCACAACTAATCTCCACAATCGAGCTTTGTCGCGTTAGCCCAGGACTCGTAACTTCAATGGGTGTTTCAACTGGTCTTGCTGGTGGAACAATCAACAAGCTCGGTACTCCTGCACAAATGGAGCGATGGGGACTTGACCTCGTGACATTCGACAAGGTCGGATCATGGGCAATCAGCGAACCAGACTCTGGTTCTGATGCACTCGGTGGAATGCGCACTTCAGCCAAGCGTGATGGTGATGGATACATCTTGAATGGATCAAAGACATGGATTACTAACGGACCTTACGCAGACACAATTGTTCTCTACGCAAAGCTCGATGACGGCAGTGGCGAAGACATCCGTAACCGCAAGGTGCTGACCTTCGTGCTTGACAAGGGAATGCCGGGACTCGTCCAGGCAAAGCCAATGAACAAAATGGGACAGCACGGTTCACCAACTGGTGAAGTATTCCTCAGCGATGTTTATGTTGGAAAAGACCGACTGCTCGGAGAAACTGAAGATCCAAAGGGTGGCGGACGATCAAGCGCTAAGGACAACTTTGTTTCTGAGCGCGCTGGAACCGCAGCGATGGCTCTTGGAATCATTGAAGAGTGTTGCAAGCTCGCAGTTGAGTACGCCAAGACTCGTAAGCAATGGGGAACACCAATTGGTGAATACCAACTCGTTCAGCAAAAGCTCGCGAACATGGAAGTTGCTCGTGTCAACGTTCGCAACATGGTGTTCATGCACATTGAGCGTTCTTCTGCCGGTGTAGTACCAAGTTTCGCAGAAGCTTCAGCAATGAAGCTCTACGCCGCACAAGCAGCGTGCCAAGTTGCTGATGACGCAATTCAAATCTTCGGTGGTAACGGCTACATTGCTGAATACCGCGTTGAGCAGCTATGCCGTGACGCGCGAGTACTCCGTATTTACGCTGGAACTGACGAGCTGCAAATTATTGCAATTGCCAAAGACTTAATTCGTAACTAGCGAAGCCCATCTCGGAGTTTGTCAGCAACACCCACCCAGCCTTTATAGCCCTGCATTGCTTCAGGCGCTGTATCGAGTGCCAAAAGAAGATTCGTCCCAAATTCAGGATCGAGCTCTTGCAACATTTTTGCTGAGGCAACGTAATTACGAATTGTGAAGACGATTGCTTTGGTCATTGGAAGCTGGCGAAGCGTTTGTCGTTCTACGCGAAAATACCAGTCACCAAGCTCACCACTTGGACTTCGTCGAATGCTGAATGGTTGGTGCAACGTTGGGTCGTCAAGGAGCGTCCAGTTGAGCCGCCAAAATGAACGGTCCGGTTTTAGACGATCAAAGAAAGCATTTGTAGGACTACTTAGTTCAACGTCGTAACCAGGAACCGGACCATGAATAGAGTCAAGTGTTGTTCCAATTTTTGTTGAGAGATCCCACCTAGATGGGAAACAGACTGATGCGGCTTGTAAGCGCCAGTCATCAGATTTAACCAGCACGCAGAGATCTTCTTGCACCAATCTGCTGGCGCTGACAATCGGGTGCTCATTTTGATCAATCTTGTATGAAATCTCCGGATGAAATTCCTTGAGTGATTCTTCTATGCAACTGAGTAATTCTGTACTTGCTTCAAAACCCTCTGAAGTAGTCGCAACAACCGTTTCAAATCTTTCAGCAAGAAGTTCTTGTTTCAATTCAAGTTCCGCGCTTCGGTTGTGATCAATTTCTAACCAGTTAGAAAGATCGAGTGGGCGCAACCCCATCGCCATACGCCATCCCTTGTTTTCGAGAGGGATATATGGAAAGTCTTGGTTACTCACTTACCTCGGCGAGTCAGAGTCCACCAAACTCCTGTAATCAAGACAGTCGGAACTCCAATAGCGATTATCCGTCCTAGCCAAAGAACTTCTCCACGGTGAACTGACTTAACTTCATGGAGCCCTAGAGCTACTAAGTGGATTGCCGACACTATTTACTACCTTTTGGAAGTTTGGTCATTATTACTTCAATTCTTTCAAGAATTTCTGAAATGGCTTTATCTTGAGCTAGGAGATGATTCTGAATTTCTGATGCCTCTTTCAACACCGCTTCTGCATCTTTGAACGTATCTTCTGCACGCTTGTCTGCAGCGGCAGCCTGAATATTTTGTCCCACGATAATTATTGGCAGTAGGACTAATTGCAAGAAGCTGCTTGAAAGCCAAACCACAACAAAATACGTTCCTTGTCTGATTGCTGAAGGCAGCGCAAAAAGTGCGATGGTTGTAAAGAGATACGCAGTCCACATTGTTCCAACGGCCAGCGTAATTTTCAACCCAAATTTAGAATTAAATCTGACAAAGGGATTCGAATGTTTTGCGTTTCTAAAGTCTGTTGTTTTAGATGGTCGTCCAGTACGTAACTCCTCGGCACGAGGGTGTCGAACATAGTCGTAGATTTTGGACATGTTTGAATTCTCGCACGTCAGTTACTGACGCGCATAACTCCGTTAATTACTTAACGAGGTCTGGGGCAGTTTCCATACCTTGACGCCATACTGAACGAGCAATGATCTTGGTCGTGTCTGCACGGTCGCGGTACTTCGTCGCAATGTCACGAGACTCTTCAAGCAAACCTTCAGAGAGGAGTGTTGGGTTGAGCCCTAGTGCTTGGAACTTTTCACGGTCCACATTGAGTTCGTTTTCTGCCGCCTCGACGCGTGGGTTTGGAAGGTTCGCAATTTCCACCCCAGTGAGCTTTGAAATTAATTCAGCAAGGTCACGCACACGATATGTCTCGGTTACTTGGTTGAAAACCTTCACTTGATCGCCACGCTTTGGTGGGTTCTCAAGAGCAATCTGAATACAACGCACAGTGTCACGAATGTGGATGAACGCACGTGTCTGTCCGCCAGTTCCGTGAACAGTGAGTGGGTGACCAATTGCTGCTTGCATCAAGAAACGATTAAGCACTGTTCCGTAGTCACCGTCGTAGTCAAAGCGGTTAATGAGTCGCTCGTCACGTGCAGTTTGTGGAGTTTGTGTTCCCCAAACAATGCCTTGGTGCAAGTCAGTGACACGCAGTTGGTCATTCTTTGCGTAGAAGGCAAAGAGAAGTTGATCAAGTGTCTTGGTGAGGTGATACACCGATCCAGGGTTAGCTGGGTGAAGAATTTCGCGGTCAAGATCTCCGTCTGGAGTTGGAACCTTAACTGTGAGGTACCCCTCTGGAATTGGAGCTGTGCCTGACCAGCCATAGCCGTACACACCCATTGTTCCGAGGTGAACAAGCGCTATGTCGAGACCAGATTCAACAATCGCCACAAGAACATTGTGCGTTCCTGTCACGTTGTTATCAACGGTATAGCGCTTAGCAACTTCGTTGCGCATTGAATAAGGAGCGGCGCGCTGCTCACCAAAGTGAACAATTGCGTCAGGGCGCTCTGACTTCAGCAGTGCAGCAAAACGGTCATACTCTTTGGCAAGATCGAGATTGACGAAGCCAATAGTCTTGCCAGAAATTTCTTTCCAAACCTTGACACGCTCTTCCATCGAAGTAATAGGTGTGAGTGAGTCGACTCCGAGCTCAACATCGATTGCTCGACGACTGAGGTTGTCAACAACGATTACATCGTGACCAATGTCAGATAGGTGAAGCGAGGTTGGCCAACCACAGAATCCATCACCACCGAGAACAAGAACTTTCACGAATACTCCTTCGACACACAATGTGCGCTGTATCTAAGTAAGAAAGCCTACCAAATCAAAGAATTTTTTCGGTTCTATTGATTTTCAAATTTTTCATTCGCATTGTTACCAAAGTCACTTTGTGGCCCAAAAGGGCATTTTCACTTAGTTTTCGCAAAATGCACTAATAGCCTTACTCGTAGAAAATTACTTAACTAATGGAGCTGCATTGAACTATTTTTTCTTCGCTTCACTCGTCAACTTGGATCATCCTGGTCACTACATTCACTGGCACTTTGTCTACCTGAGTGTCAGCAACTTCATCGTGATTGTTTTGATGATTGCCACATTTGTCGCGGCACTTCTGTTGCCATTCCCTGGTCGCAACCGTAATAGGAGTGAGAAATGAGTTCAGTAGAAATCGATCGTCAGTGGACCACGCGTCTGCGCAAACGTGTTGAAGGAAAGCTTCCACCAGAAAAGGTTCTTCCTGATACGCAGCCAAGCTACGTCTCTTCTTGGATTTATGTCTTTGGAGTAGCAACACTTACCTCTTTTGTCCTTGTGCTTCTGACTGGCTGTGTACTTGCCCTTCGTGGCCCTCAGTGGTGGCACGAATCAAATTACGGTCACTTCGTCAATTCACTCCACCTTTGGAGTGTTGAAATCTTCTTCTTCTCAATGGTTATTCACCTTTGGGGTAAATATTTCATGGCTGCGTGGAGAGGTGGGCGCCAACTCACTTGGATGACTGGTGGCATCACATTCCTAGTTTCAATCGCTGCTGGATTCACTGGTTACGTATCTCAAAGCAACTTTGATTCACAGTGGATTTCCACTCAGGCAAAAGATGGAATTAATGCAACTGGCGCCGGTGCGTACTTCAACGTTCTCAACTTGGGCCAAATGTTGATGTGGCACATTGTGCTTCTTCCATTAGTTGCAGTGCTGCTGACCACCGTCCATGTCGTGATGGTCCGTATTAAAGGTGTTGTTCCACCATTCGCTGATGACAAAAAGGTTGCATAATGAGTAAAAACTTTCGAAGTGACGTTGATGTTGTTGAGTGGACTGGCCGGCAAAGACCGTACGACATCTTGAAAGAAGGGGCGATTGCTCTTTTGCTCATTACGATTCTGACGTTAACCCTGGCAATTATCTATGGCTCACCAGATGAGACATCAATAACAATAAAAAAGTGGTCAAACGTAGCACCAGTTGATTTTGCGATGACTGCGGTCAGTGAGCTCAATGGAACTTCCACTACCGGTTCCTACGGTCCTCCGTATAACCATGCATCGACTGGACAGGCAATTGGCCCTGTGAACTTGGTAAATACAGTTGGTGTTCGCATACCAATTAATACAGCCAATGATTTTGTTATTAATCCTCTTACGGCGCTGCCCTACCAAGCTGATCTACACCAAAGTTTGCTGAATTGGAAAAACGCGACTGTGCAGACTCGAGCAATTTGGGTGACTAACTATTCAGATGCATCATCCAAGATGACATTTACCAATGGGCAAATTGT
>Ga0194037_1001125_pt1 | contig 19879 bp, 15 predicted proteins | sample JunL306m_MetaG_FD_148653 | JGI IMG/M metagenome (GOLD analysis project Ga0194037, IMG submission 148653) | Anoxic zone freshwater microbial communities from boreal shield lake in IISD Experimental Lakes Area, Ontario, Canada - Jun2016-L304-6m | ecosystem: Environmental > Aquatic > Freshwater >...
AACGCAAAAAGCGCGCCAATGAAGCGATGAGCTATAACGGTCTGGTACAGAGCTGGCCGGAGATTACCCGTCTGGCTCAGGAAAAACCCTCTGCCGTTGCGTCCGATACCTATAACTTGTTTGATCAAAAGTAAACCATGGCCCTCACCAATCACGAACGTGTCGGCAAGGCACTGGGACAACTGAAAGCAGGTCTTTCGCCCTTTGTTGAGCGCGAGGTCAATGCGGCCATTGACGACAAGGTGCTCACGATGCTGAGGCTGAAGAGCTTTGTTGATGACCCGATTCTTGTCAATAAAAGTATTGGCGAATGGGATGTGGCGCCGCTGCTGAAACTGATGTGGGATATCTGGAACGATGTGTTCCGTAAAACGCTCGGCTTTTCGGAGCGCAGCCTTGTTTCGGAGATTCGTGACTTCCGCAACAAATGGGCGCATCAGGAACTTTTTTCCAGTGATGATGCCTATCGTGCATTGGACTCTATTGGGCGATTGCTTGCCGCCATCTCAGCCCCGGAGGGTGATGAGGTGGAGAGGGCGAAGACGGAGTTGCTGCGTCTCCGCTTTGATGAGCAGGCGCGGGGAGAGCGCAGAAAATCTTCCGGCATTGCGCTTGAAACCGGCGTAACAGGGATGCTGAAGCCGTGGCGGGAGGTGGTAATGCCGCATGACGATGTGGCAAGCGGACGCTACCAGCAGGCTGAGTTTGCCGCTGACCTCTGGCAGGTGCATCTTGGTGAAGGGACTAACGAGTATCGTGACCCGGTGGAGTTTTTTCGCCGTACCTATCTGACCGAAAGCTTGAAGGAGATGCTGATTGGTGCTGTACGACGCATGACCCAGGGGGGTGGCGATCCGGTGGTGCAGTTGCAGACCAACTTTGGTGGCGGCAAAACCCACTCGATGCTGGCACTCTACCACCTCTTTTCCGGGGTTCCACCGACTGAGCTGGCGGGCGTTGATACTATTCTCTCTGCCACCGGTGTGAGCAGCGTGCCCAAGGTGAACCGTGTTGTTCTGGTGGGCAACAAGATATCTCCGGGCAATCCTGTGGTGAAGGGTGACGGAACGGTGGTGCGCACGCTTTGGGGTGAACTCGCCTGGCAGTTGGGTGGGAAAAAGGCTTATGCCCGTGTGGCCGCCGATGACGAGATGGCTACCAGCCCCGGTGACGTGTTGCGTGAACTCTTTAACGAGTACAGCCCTTGCATGATTCTGATTGATGAGTGGGTCGCCTACGCCCGCCAACTGCACGACCAGAGCGATCTTCCGGCGGGCGGCTTTGAGACGCAGTTTTCTTTTGCCCAGGTGCTGACCGAATCGGCCAAGTTAGCCAAAAATTGTTTGCTGGTTATCAGCTTGCCAGCTTCAGATACCTCTGGCTCGCCGCATACGCAGGCAAATGATGTGGAGGTTGGCGGCACCCGTGGCCGTGAGGCGCTCGACCGGTTGCGCAATGTTGTGGGCAGGGTGGAATCCTCATGGCGCCCGGCCAGTGCTGAGGAGGGGTTTGAGATTGTGCGTCGTCGTCTCTTTCAGCCACTTGCTGACCCTGAGCAGTTCAAGCAGCGGGATGTTGTGGCGCGTGCCTTTGCCGATTTTTATCGGAGCCAGCAGGCCGAGTTTCCGCCTGAGACGCGTGATGCGGGGTACGAGCAGCGTCTCAAGGCCGCTTACCCCATTCATCCAGAAATTTTCGACCGGCTCTATACCGACTGGTCAACGCTGGTGAAGTTCCAGCGCACGCGCGGTGTGCTGCGCCTGATGGCGGCAGTCATTCACAGCCTTTGGGAAAAGGGTGACCGCAACCCGCTTATTCTGCCCGCAAATGTTGCCATTGATGATCCGCGTGTGCAGTCAGAATTGACCCGCTATCTCTCGGATAACTGGGTGCCGGTTATCGAAAAGGATGTTGATGGGCCGAATTCGCTTCCGCTTAAAATTGACAGTGAGCAACCCAATCTTGGCAAGTATTCTGCCTGCCGTCGGGTTGCCCGTGCTATCTACATGGGCTCGGCACCGACAACGGCTGCTGCGCACAAGGGCATCGAAGACCGGCAAGTGAAGCTTGGCTGTGTTATGCCCGGCGAATCACCGGCAATTTTTGGAGATGCTCTGCGACGCATGGCAAGTGCCGCCACCTATCTCTATCAGGACGGATCGCATTACTGGTACTCGACCCAGCCAACCGTAACCAAACTGGCCGAAGATCGTGCCGAACAGTTGAAGCGTGAGCCCGACAAGGTGGCCACTGAACTGGAAAAACGGTTGCGCAAGGAGCTCGCCAGTACCGGTGATTTCAATCGCATTCACCCAATGCCGCAAAGCGGGGCCGACGTGCCGGACGATCTGGATGCGCGGCTGGTGGTGTTGGGTATTGCACATCCCTACAGCCGGGAATCAGGGAGTGCTGCCGATCTGGCCGCAAAAGCAATTCTTGAGAACCGTGGTAATGCACCGCGACTCTATCGTAACACCCTTGTCTTCCTTGCAGCCGATAAAACCCGTCTGCAGGATCTCGATGAAGCCGCCCGAAAATATCTTGCATGGCACTCAATTCTTGATGAGCAGAAAAATCTCAACCTCTCACCCTATCAGGTAACACAGGCTGAAAATCAGAAAAGCAGCGCAGAGAGCGCTGTTACCGCCCGCTTGCCTGAAACATGGCAGTGGCTGCTGGTGCCGGTACAAAGCACACCTCAAGCCCCCATAACCTGGGAAGCATTGCGCCTTACCGGCAGCGACCCGCTGGCCGTACGTGCCAGCAAGAAGCTTCGAACCGATGAGCTTTTCCTGACCAGTTTTGCCCCAACGCGCTTGCGGATGGAGCTTGACCGTATTCCACTCTGGCGCGGTGACCATGTGGCGGTAAAACAGCTTGTGGAAGATTTTGCACGTTACCTCTATCTGCCTCGACTCAAGAATCCGGCAGTACTGTTGGGAGCAATCAGTGCCGGTTTGAGCTTGCTCACCTGGTCGAAAGAGAGTTTTGGTTTTGCCGACAGCTTTGACGAAGCCGCAGGCCGCTACAGGGGCTTGCGCAACGGCACGGTAGCACATTTGACCGATCCCCATTCACCTGAGCTTGTGGTAAAACCCGATGTTGCCATCATCAGGCAGATTGATGCAGAGCGAGCAGAGGTATCTGTGCCAGCTCCATTACCAAATGATGCAGAGGGCGGACAGACTGGCGACAGCAGGGGTAGGACGGTGCAACAGGGCAACGGCCATACGTTAGAGGCACAGCCAATGGTTGCAACGAAGCCCAAACGGTTTCACGGAACAGCCACCCTCGATGCCACCCGTGTTGGGCGTGATGCCAGCAAAATTGCCGAAGAGGTCATCGCTCATCTTGCAGGCATTGTTGGAGCACGAGTCAATGTCACCATAGAAATCGAAGCCGAATTACCCGATGGAGCCCCGGATAACGTTGTTCGTACCGTAACCGAGAACAGCAGAACGCTGAAGTTTACCAGCCAGGGGTTTGAGAAGGAGTAGCGGTATCTCTTTTTGAAGCCCGAGTTGCGCAGGCCGATGAACTGGCCTGCGCTGAGCTGTGGGGGTAATGTTACTTCGCGGAGTGTACCTGGCTGAATGTCTTCAATCCAAGTCCATACAGGTGAATAAACCCAGCCGCTGCCTTGTGGTTGAAGGTATCGGCTTCGGTGTAGGTGGCAAGTTCCTCGTTGTAGAGCGAGTATGGTGAATTTCTGCCGAGCAGGGAGACCCCACCTTTGTAGAGTTTCAGGCGGACAAGGCCAGTCACTGGATTCTGCGTCTCGTTGACAAAGGCATCAAGCGCTGTTCTCATCGGTGAGAACCAGGTACCATTGTAAATAATGTTGGCATAATCCTGACTGATGTTCTTTTTGTACTGGAAAACCGATTTTTCAAGGGTGAGGCGTTCCAGTTCGCGATGGGCAAAGTGGAGAATTGTTGCAGCGGGTGCCTCATAGATTTCACGTGACTTGATACCGACAACACGGTTCTCAATCATGTCAAGCCTTCCGACACCATTGGCTGCACCGATCTCGTTCAGGCGGATGATCATGTCGAGTCCGCTCATTTTTTTGCCATCAAGAGCAACAGGCACACCTTTTTCAAACTCAATATCAACCACTGAAGGAGTGTCAGGGGCCTTTTCGGGCGAAGTGGTTATCTGGTATGCATCTTCGGGCGGAGCAACCATAGGATCTTCGAGAACACCGCACTCAATGCTGATTCCCCAGATATTTTCATCAATAGAGTAGGGGCTCTTTTTGGTAGCAGAGACTGGAATGTTGTGTTCAAGAGCATAGGCAATTTCAGACTCTCTTGAAGTAAACTCCCATTCACGTAGCGGTGCAAGCACCTTCAGATGTGGTGCCAGTGAGGCAAAGGTAACCTCAAAGCGAACCTGATCGTTGCCCTTGCCCGTGCAGCCGTGGGCGAGCATGGTGCAATCTTCAGCAATCGCAGTATCTACAAGAGCCTTGGCGAGTAGAGGACGTCCGAGTGCCGTTGCAAGAGGGTACACATCTTCATAGAGCGCTCCTGCCTTCAGAGCACGCCAGATATACTGTTCAACAAACTCGTTGCGAAGGTCAACAAACTGGAACTTTGAAGCGCCGGTAAAGATCGCCTTGGATTCAAGGTTCTCTATCTCTTTCTGCTGACCGAGGTTGCCGGTAACGGCCACGATTTCAGCGTCATACTTATCCTTCAGCCACTTGATCATGATGGAGGTATCAAGTCCACCGGAATAGGCTAATGCAATTTTTTCCTTGCTCATGCGTCGTAATGAATTATCAGTTTGTGGAAAGATTCTTGTGAATATATGATATCAAAGTGGAAATGTTCAGCACAGAAGAGGGAATTACCAGCACAGTATCATCACCGGCGATAGTTCCGAGAACAAGAGGACTTTTCAAGTGATCAAGATAAGAGCCGACACCGTGAGCCCTACCAGCAAGGGTTTTGATAATAATGGTGCTTTCATTGGCTTTAACGGCAAGGACCTCAATTCCAACCAGACCTTTAATAATTTTGTCGGTGTTCTCATCAGGCACTACCATCCTATAGCTTCCGTTTATTCGTGTACGGATAATACCGAGTTCGGCACAGTCTCGCGACAGTGTCGCCTGGGCAAGAGCAATACCGGAATCGCGGAGAAGTTGCAGGAGATCGTGCTGATTTTCTACACTATTTTGCTGAAGAATTTCCTGGATTTTTAGTTGTCGTGCATGTTTGTTCATTGCAAAGGCATCCCTCAGGACTTGATTTTTTTAGCCGCATTCAGCAACCGGTGAGTCAGGTGAAATTTCCTGTATTCTTCGTGGTTCAGCAGTTTAACCAGAAGTGCTTTTTGGACATGAAGCCGATTTTCGGCCTCATCAATAATAATCGATTGAGGACCATCCATAACCTCCGTACTTATTTCCTGACCACGGTGTGCCGGCATACAATGCATGACTACAGCTCCAGGTTTTGCCGCAGCAAGCAGGGCGCTGTTAATCTGAAATGGTTTGAAAATCCTCAAGCGCTCAGCGACCTCCTCTTCCTGCCCCATGCTAGTCCAGACATCGGTATAGAGCACATCGGCATTGACCACCGCTTCTTTGGGGTCATGGATAATCTCAATCTTGCTGATCCCTTTTGCCCGTGCGGCATTGAGGATCTCCTGATTCGGCATGTACCCTTCAGGGCAGGCGAGTACGAAATGAAAGGGGAGAAGGCCAGCCAGTTCAATCCATGAATTGGCCACGTTGTTGCCATCTCCGACAAAAACAATTTTGACTTCTTCGTTCCAAAGAGACTTCTCGTAGAGGGTAAAGGCATCAGCCAGTACCTGGCAAGGGTGCGACAGATTGGTCAGCGCATTGATGACAGGAATGGAGGCGTGTTCGGCAAGCCCTTCTATGACGGCATGGTCATGCAGACGGGCGATTATGGCATCATTGTACCGGGAAAGGAGTCTGGCGATATCTTCTCCCGATTCGCGAGATCCTAGACCGATTGACTGGCCATCAAGGGTTATGGCATATCCTCCAAGCTCATGAATGCCAAGTTCAAAAGAGACCCTTGTTCTCAGTGATGGCTTGCTGAAAATCATGGCGACGGTTTTGTCGCGCAACGGAAGAAAGCAGGTTACAGAGGAACTCTCTTTTCTCTTTTTTTTGATGAAGAGGGAGTAGTCAAATAATTCAATAATTTTGTTGGCATCAAGCGGTGAAAAGCCCAGAAAATCACGTTTAGCTGTGGCTTGTTTTGTATGAACCTCTTCCATTCCGTTACCTGTTTAGAGATTGATCATTCTCCTGCTCTGCAAGAAACTGGGTACCTACCCCTTCATGCGTAAAGATTTCAAGCAGGAGAGAATGTGTTGACTTTCCGTCTATAAGATGAATTTTTCCGACTCCACCGTCAAGCGTCTGGAATGCCGAAAGAACTTTCGGAATCATTCCTCCTGAAATAACACCCTGTTCGATAAAGTCAGCGGCTTCGGCTTTGCAGATGGTTTTCAGGATTCTTTCACCAACATGTATGCCTTCAACATCGCTGACGTAGATGAGTTTTTCAGCTTTCAGGGCAATCGCGATACTGCTGGCGGCATCATCGGCATTGATATTGTAGATGTTGCCCTTGTCGTCAAAGCCGATCGGAGCAATGACCGGAATCAGTCCGGCACTGCAGAGAATATCGATATAATCGGTGTTGATCTGCTCAACTTCTCCGACAAGACCCAGAATTTCAGCATTCGGATGGGGATGAGCTTTGACAGTATCGGCATCCAGTCCGCTTACTCCCACAGCTTTACCGCCATGCTGGCTGATGAGTTGTACAATATCCTGGTTTACCTTTCCGGCAAGGGTCATCTGGATAACCGAGACCATCTCCTTGTCGGTTACCCGACGTCCTTGTAGAAACCGTGAGTTCAACCCGAGCTTTTCAGCCGTTTTTGTTATAGCATCACCTCCGCCATGCACAAGAACGATCCTGATGCCTACCTTGCGAAGAAGGGTGACGTTCTGGGCGAACATATTTTTGAGACAGTCATCCTTCATGGCGGCACCGCCATATTTAATGACAAAGGTTTTGCCTTCGAACTGGCGGATATAGGGTAATGCTTCAATAAGCACCTGTCCTATAGCTGCCTGGGGAGCTTTTCTTTGGTCCATTGCGTGGAAATTGCTCTTTAAATAGTTAATGGAAGTATCAGCTTCTGTAGCTTCCGTTGATATCGACATACTCTTTGCTCAAGTCGCAGCTCCATATTGTGGCCTCACCGGAACCATTTCCAAGACTGAGGGTAATGGTATAGGAGTCTTTTGCCATAATTTTGGCCGCCGCCTCTTCAGAAAAATCGGCAACAAGACCTGGTTGAAGAATGGAAAGCTCATTGAAGTGAAGCTCAAGATTTTCCTGATCGAAGATGGCGCCCGAGCGACCTGCGGCAGCAATAATTCTGCCCCAGTTGGCATCTTCGCCGTGTATGGCGGTTTTGACAAGGCTTGATTGAGCTATGGTTCTGGCCGCAAGCTCTGCATCCCGGTCATCGGCAGCTCCCTTGACCGTGATGCCGACAAGTTTTGTGGCGCCTTCACCGTCAATGACGATCAGTTTGGCCAAAAAGGTCATCAGAGCTTCAAGTGCATCACAAAACAGAGTGAAATCGCTGCTTTCAGCCTTGATGTTCGGGCCAATGCCACTGGCGAGAATGGATACCATGTCGTTGGTACTGGTATCGCCATCAACCGTAATGGCATTGAAACTGTGGCGGTTTGCCTTTTCAAGCGCTTCATGAAGAAGAAGAGGCTCTATTGAGGCGTCGGTGGCCAGAAATGCCAGCATGGTGGCCATGTTTGGACAAATCATGCCGGATCCCTTGGCGATACCGCTCAGACGGATTGGCCCGCCCGAAAGCTGAAGCTCCAGGGTGAAAAACTTGGGAAAGGTGTCGGTGGTCATGATGGCACCGACAGCATCAAATACAGAATCGCGCTGTAGAGTAGCAACAACTGAGGATATCCCCGTCAAAACCTTCTCCATGGGTAGAAGCTGGCCGATAACCCCGGTTGAAGCAACAAGCACCTCTTCAGGGTTAATCGAAAGTTCACTTGCGACCGCTTCGGCCATGGCGTGAGCGTCATTCAGACCCTTCTCGCCAGTTGCCGCATTAGCATTTCCACTGTTGCAGACTATGGCACGAACCGAAGAAAGTGAATGGTGCAGATGTTCACGCGACAGCGTTATCGGAGCCGCACAGCATCGGTTCTGGGTAAAGAGTGCGGCCGCAGTGGCTGGGCCATCTGTTACAAGAAGCATTAAATCCTTCCTGTCGCTGTATTTAATATTCGCAGAGACAGCTCCAACTGAAAAACCGGCGGGCCAGAATGCTTGCGTACCATCTGATGCTGCTGCCATTGGGGTAACCAATGAAGGCCAGGGTGTTATGGCTAAAAGGTGATGGATGACTTTAAGCCCTTTGGAGAGGTTTTCCAATGCAGTGTAACGTGTTAAATTTTAATAATTATATGAGTCCTGTTCTTTCGTCAAGCGCAAGCATCAGGTTCATGTTCTGGACTGCCTGTCCCGCAGCACCTTTCAGAAGGTTGTCGAGGGCTGTCACAATAAGCAGCGAACCGCTTCCGGTTACTCTGGCAATATGAACATCGCAGAAATTGGTATACACGACATGCTTGACTTCTGTCATGGTGTCGCGAACCCTGACAAACGGAGCGTTCGTATAGAAGTTTTGGTAAAGTTCTATAACCTGTGCTTTCTCCACCGGAGTTTCAAGCTGGACATTGAGGATGCTGTAAATACCCCTGACCAGTGAACCAATCATTGGTGTAAACATGAAATCGAAAGAGGGGTTTGTGGCAGATGTGCCAAGAGCCTGCATGATTTCAGGGATATGCTGATGAACGCCAGCCTTGTATGCCCTGATATTCTCACTCATCTCTGAAAATGAAAGCTCGATTTTGCTGCTGCGTCCTGCACCGGATATGCCTGATGTGGAGGTGCAATTGATAGCTCGTACGTTGATTGAACCCTCCGTACCGAGAAAAAGCGGAGCAACGCCAAAAATGATACTGCTTGCATAACAGCCCGGATTACTGATCGTTTTTCCTCTGACGATCTCATCACGAAACAGCTCAGGCATCCCGTAGGTCATCACCGCTTCAGGTGATTTTACCTGATTATAAAACTCCTTATGCTCATCCTGATTTTTCAGTCTGAAATCACCGGAAAGGTCAATTACGACTTTTCCCGCCTGAACCAGGGAAGGAACAAGTTGCAGTGCTTCACCATGGGGAAGCGCAAGAAAATAGATGTCGCTTTCTGTCTCTCCGCAGTATTGCTTGTAGACCTTGTCGCTGCCAAGAGCAGGGTAGAGATCGGAAACACGGTTGCCAACCTGTGAAAAGGCGTAAAGCTCATGGAGTTCAACCAGAGGATGATGAAGCAGCAGCCGTGTCAGCTCAGCTCCGGAATAACCCGAAGCGCCAATAATCGAAACTGAATATTTTTTCAAACTCTCTGATATGGGAGGAGTCATCTCATGAATATGCTTATGCAGAAATTTTCAGAAAAAAGGATATAATTGAATCAGAGTAAATGAGATGCAAAAAAATAAAATATCACAGCTCTTTTCTTTGTTTATCCCGATTTATGGATATATATCCAGTAAGGCGGAAATATTAAGCTTTTTTGCTTGATTTTCAAGGATTGTAAAAGTTTTTTTTCGGGAAAGCTTCTTGATTGTAACCGGTAATAATTTTATGCCGTTAAGGAAAATGTTCATTCAAAGAACAAGTCATAACGTTGTCATCGCTCTGGTACTGCTTTTTTCGGGCATTTTTTTAATGAATTGCACCCAGCGACAGGATGAAGAAACTGCCAGCAGCGGTCGCATGACGCTTGCCGTGGACAGACAACTCTCTGACATGGCCGAAAGTCAGGCTGAACTGTTCAATCGTTATTATCCGAAAGCTCGTATAACTGTTCTGCCGGTCAGTTCAAAAAACACCCTGAAACTTCTTCTTGACCGAAGTGTTCGAGCGGCATTGATCGATGGCGAAACTGATGCTGCAGAGGATCTGTTTTTCGCAAAAAAACAAATTCAACTTCGTCGAGAGCCAATTGCCCACGATGCAATTGTGTGTGTTGTTAACTCCAGAAACCCATCAAGAAAGATCTCACTTGAAGAGCTTGATGTCCTCTTTTCAGGTACAGGAAAAAAGGGAATAACCCCTTTTATAGAAGATGATTACCGACTTCATTCTTTTTTAGCCGCAAAACTTGGAAAAAAATCAGGCGATTTGCGTGCGAGGGTCTATGGCAACAACATGGAGTTGATCAAGCAGGTTTCTGTCGATAACAATGCCATTGGTATCCTCTTTAGCTCATCTCTCCTAAGGACGCTTGACAAAGTTTCACAGCAGCCAGTAAAAACGGTGTATAAGACAAAAATTCTTTCCCTATCCAGAAAATCTGGCGATGTTTTGGCGTACTTGCCGACACAGCAAAATATGTTTGAAGGCGGCTATCCTCTTGTTACGACTCTTTACTATGTATATTACCCCGGTGATGTCCTTGCCGCAGGGTTTGGGGCGTGGCTCGGCAGTTCGGGGCAGAAAGCATTCGAAAGAAGTTCTTTTGCTCCATACCACCTTGTTGAAAGGACTATAATTCTTAAATAAATCTATGGATAGTACTCGTTACAGGATAAAAAAAATCTCTCCTTTACAGGCAATTGTTTTTACCGGAACAATCAGTCTTCTCATTATTATTGCAGGCACTGCAGGCTTTTTTGTGACGCAGCATAACCTGCAAATACAGGTTGAGAAAAAGCAGGCATGTTATCTTGATCTTGTTGATTTCAGGGGAAAACTTATGGAGGATGGGTTCTCCAGGAATTTCGAACAATCACCACCTGTTGCACAGAATTCTAAAGTACTGCGCCTCATGTACGAAAAACTTCTTGTTCAGATGCAGCATGCAGGGCTGGAACATCTTGCATCCATGCCTGCAGCAAATGAAAATTGGCAGGCACAGCTTTCTGGAAAAAATATTGAACTTTTCAAACTTGAACTGGATAAAAATATTGAAAACGCTAAAATTGCATCAAAAGATGCCGCAGTAAAACTTGTTGTTATCAACGAGTTTTTCCTTTTTTTCATTCTTGCGGTACTGCTTACCCTGAGTATCACGGCGGGATGGTTGCTCCACAACAATTACCGGCAGACGCTTATACCCCTTGCCCAGCTTGTAGGACAACTGAAACTGCTCAACAAAAACATACCTGAGAGTATTCACGATACTGCGGAGGGGATGAAAAAGGAGTTGACTGAAACAGAACACTCCAGTGATATTACCCAGATTACCAAATCAATCATGAGCTTTTGCGGAGATATTGAGGCAAAAAACAAGAAGCTTGATGAACTTTACATTCGGGATGAAAAGACAAATCTTTATAACTATCGTCATTTCAAGGAACACCTCATTATTGATGTCGAACGGGCAAAACGCCTTAATGATAGGGTTTCCCTTGCGATGATCGATATTGATAACTTCAAGCTTTATAATGATACTAACGGGCATCTTTTCGGAGATATGGCACTTAAGAGTCTGGCAAATATCATCAGCAGTCAATGCAGGGCTTATGATGTGCCAGCAAGGTTCGGTGGAGATGAGTTCGCACTTCTTTTTCCAAAAACAGGAACAGCAACGACACAGGATATCGCGGAACGTCTGCGCAAGATTATCAGTGATGAACCATTTCTGCATGAGGAAGGTCAACCTGTCGTAGAGTTTACGGTAAGTATTGGTATAGCAACCTTCCCCGACGATGCGCATGACTGGGCCACCCTCATCAGCAATGCCGACAGGGCACTCTACAAGGCTAAAGCTGAAGGCAGAAATAAAGTTGTGGTTTTTTCGTCAATGGAAGAGGTTCAGAACATGCCGGGATGAAACCTGAGTTTTACATTGCAAGGCGTTTTGCATTTAAACGGCGTTCAGCATCAAAACCGACTTTTATTGTTATGGTGGCGGTGGCAGGTATTGCTGTCGGAACTGCCGCCTTGATTCTGACGCTTTCCATTGTTAACGGATTTGCGAGCAGTGTAGAAAACAAGCTGATAAGTTTCAGCGCCCATCTTCAGATTCGCTATCCTGACGAACAACTTTTTCAGGAACGTCGCACTGATCTTGCGAAGGTGGTGAACCATAAAAATATTGCAAACGCATCACCCTTTCTGGAAAAAAGTTTTGTGCTTCGGAGCCGCGGCAACGGAGTTGGTGACATCTGGCTCAGTAAACCGGTTCGTATCAAGGGAATCAGCGAAGCATCTCGAACAGCATTTCTGAAAAAATTTCTCCATGCGGGAAAGAGTGTGTCACTTCACTTTGAGGAGGGAATAGCACTCTATCCAGGACAAACCCTGGCTGAAAATCTCAATCTCACGGTCGGGAAAAAAGTCATGCTGGTCAGCCTTAAAGGTGAGAGCTCCGAAAATAGAATTGTCGTGAACCAGAAAAATATTGTTGATCTGCTTTCCTCTCTTGACCTTGAGACGGGTGTAATACGAGGAATTTATGATACAGGACTTCAAGAGGGATTTGATGATTACCTTGTCATCGCAGATCTCAAAGAGTTGCAACAGCGATGTAATCCCATGATGATCAGCGGGTATGATGCCAACGTACACAAACTTGATCGACTGCAGGAAACCGTGAAAGAGGTCACCAATGTACTTGGAGTTCCCTTTTATGGATATACCGTTTTTGAGCGGTATGCAAATCTTTTTGAATGGCTGAAGCTTCAGAAAAACATTACGCCGCTGTTGATTGTAACGATCACCATCGTGGCCGTCTTCAACATTATATCGACTCTTCTGGTGCTGATCATCGAAAAGACCCGTGAAATCGGCATGCTCAGCGCACTCGGCCTTGAACCAGGCAAACTCAGTTCGATTTTTATGGCACAAGCATTTCTTATCTCACTTTCCGGGATCGCTTTTGGCAATATTATAGCCCTTTTCCTCTCTCTTTTTGAAATGCGTTACCATCTCATCACCCTGCCAGAGAAAAGTTATTTCATCAAATATGTTCCACTCATGATCAATCCGGTGGACTATGCACTGGTCTCTCTGTCTGTCATGGCTCTCACTCTGCTGTTTGCCTTTATTCCGGCTCGTATTGCCGCCTCGCTGAAACCCGGAACTGCACTGGGGACTTAAAAAATCAATGTTATTGTCGATTGTATGAAACCTGGTTTTTGGATTGCTCAACGCTTCAGTTTCGCCCGCAAACGCTTCCGGATTATCAATATCATTTCGGCCATAAGTCTTGCGGGAATAATTATTGGAGTCAGCACTCTCCTTGTGGTTATGAGTGTTTTAAACGGCTTTCAAAAACTTGCTCGTGATCTTTTTATCACCATCGACAGTCCTGTTCAGCTTGTTTCTCTTGACGGACGAACAATTAACGTCTCTGATAGCCTTCTGCAGGCTGTCAGAGCGCTGGAAGGAGTAGAATCTGCCGAACCATTCGCTGAAGGGGAGGCCATGATAACCAGCCAGGATAAAAGCGAACTTGTGGTCGTTAAAGGACTCAGTACTGCTGCGCACCTCCAACTGATGCGTCAGACCCAGGCGACACGTCCATTTTTCACGCCAGAAACCATTGCCGTTGGAGAACTTTTAGCCTACCGGGCAAACCTTTTTCCCTTCAAATCGGTGAGAATGTTCAGCCCGGAACTAATCTCTTTAGGTCTGGAATCCTTATCACAACCATATCTGATACCGTCCCTTCGTATTCCTGAAACAACAATTTCATCAATTTTCTCGTTGCAAAAAGTTTTTGATGACCGATATGTGCTCACCTCAGACCGGTTTGCCCAGAATATTCTGCTGCTTGGCAAGGGAGAGTATTCCGGTATTGATATCAGGGGAAAGCAAGGTGAATCCGGCGACATGGTCACAAGTCACCTCAGAGCATGGCTTGCACAAAGCCCCTTGAAAACAATCTGCAGGGTGCGGACTCTCGAAGAAAAATACGGCAACATTTTTGCCGTGATGCAACTGGAAAAATGGATAAGTTTCAGCGTTCTGATGCTTATCATTCTTGTCGCAGCCCTGAGTTTGACCGGGGCTCTTGCCATGACCGCCATCGACAAACAGCGTGAGCTTTTTTATCTTCGCTGTCTTGGCCTTGAAAAACCGCAGTTCATGTCCATCTTTATTATTCAGGGTGGAATAACCGGAATTGCCGGTACGGCAGCAGGCACAATCATCGCATGGAGTCTCTGCAAGCTTCAGGAACTCTACGGCTTTGTCGAACTTCCGTCAAAAAGCGCCTTTATTATTCACTCCTATCCGATTGATATGCAGGTCGGTGATTTTATTGCCGTCAGCATCACTGCCATCCTCCTCTGTTTTCTGGTAAGCCTCTACCCTGCACGAAAAGCCGCCCTGATTGCCACAAGCCGCTCGCTTGATCTCAAGACAAACTGAGCTTATTAGTTGCAGCACAAGGCTTGATCAGTTGAGAAGCTTTCTGAAAACGACCATCTCAGACTCCATGAACCCTTTTGAAGAGTAGAAGTGTTGAGCGGTGTCATTATCCTTGTCGGTAAGGAGCGTTATGCGCCCGAACCCTTCGCGGGATGCGAAATCAGCGGCATGATCAATCAATCGTGAGCCGAGACCCTTGCCGCGCCATGCTGGCGCAATAATCATATCTTCAAGCAAAGCAACTTTTTTACCAAGAAAGGTACTTACTGTAAACAGCAGCATGACCATACCATGGATGACTCCATCAACTTCGGCGATAAATATCTGCCCATGCTCAGGATTGTGGAGAATCATGTTCAGTCCTCTCGACTGCAGTTCAGCATCAGGAGTAAACTCATGCTCCTGCCTGAACAGAAGCCCAAGAAGCTCGGCGCATCTCGGTACATCATGTTCAACCGCTGTTCTTATCGTAACCATTGTTTAATATTAATCTCTTGATTTAGCCTGTACATTACCGCAATGTTATAATCCTCAGCTATATAGTTAACAACTTCCAGCATAAAATCATATTTTTGGATGGAACAGGGTTTGACGACATGAATTTCTGGAAAGCTCGATTATTCTTTTTGGACATTCCGGGGTATTGCTCTATAATGGCGCTCTGTTTTTTCGGAATATCCTGAACTGTCAGACAAACACAACATCAATCAATCCAATAACATGGACGCATTCTGGCTTTCCCTTGTCATGATTTTTCTGGCTGAGCTTGGCGACAAAACCCAGCTTGTCGCGCTGACTCTTGCTACCTGTTACAACACCGGCGTGGTCTTATGGGGGATTTTCTGGGCAACCCTTGCCATTCACGTTTTTTCAGCCGGTATTGGCTGGTTTATCGGCGACAAGTTGCCGACAGAATGGATCAAATTTGTGTCTGGCATTGCCTTTATTGCTTTTGGTTTCTGGACACTGCGCGGTGATACTCTGGATGATGACGAGAAGAACTGTAAAACCGGCATTCACCCTTTCTGGCTGGTCTTTTCAACCTTTTTCATGGCAGAACTGGGCGACAAAACCATGCTCTCCACCATTACCCTTGCCTCAACTCACCCCTTTCTGCCTGTCTGGCTCGGTTCAACGATAGGGATGGTTATTTCTGATGGCCTTGCCATTGTTGTCGGAAAAATGCTGGGTGCAAAGCTGCCCGAAAACATTATCAAAATTGGGGCCGCAGTGATCTTTTTCCTCTTTGGTATTTTCAGTATGTACGAAGGCGGCTTGCATTTTGCGCCTTACCGGTGGGGAATAGCTGCAGTGCTTATTGCCCTTACGGGTTATATCTTTCTCCGTAAACCAAGGTTATGACGGCAGAAATGATGATATGCCCGGTTTGGGTTGCCTATGCCTAAACCACCGCTGATCGTGCAGCATAATACTTTGTGGCAAAAAAGACTCCAATACCGGCAATCATCATGAGAAAACAAAGCACCTGTCCCATAGAAAAGTTAAGAAACACAAAACCGAGCTGGGCATCAGGTTCACGAAAATATTCGATAAAAAAGCGGACAAACCCATATCCGAAAAGATAGGCAGCCGAGAGAAATCCCGGAAATATGGATTTCTTTCGAAGGAACCAGAGAACGAGAAAAAGCATGATACCTTCAAAAAATGCCTCATAGAGCTGCGAAGGATGACGGAGTTCGACTGTTGGAGCAAGAGGGAAGTACATGCCGATGTCGGCATTGGTCACCCGGCCATAAAGTTCGCCGTTGATGAAATTGCCAAGACGCCCGAAAAAATAGCCAAGCGGAATTGACGGAATAAATAGGTCAAACGTCTCAAAAAAGCCTTTTTTCTGAGAACGGGTAAACACCAGCAGGGCAATAACGACGCCAATCACTCCGCCATGATAGGACATGCCGGAAATGCCTGAAAAATGACATCCGCCGGGAGACGATGTCCAGGGAGTTATGCTGCCGAGAGGATCAGAGAGAAATGAGCTCATTCCGTAAAAGAGGATATAGCCAAGACGTCCACCCGCGACAACGCCAACCATTGACCATGTCAGGGCATCACCGACAAAGTGGCGTTCAAAAAAGAGCTTTTCATTGTTGATGCGATAAAGGGTCAACAGATACACAACGGTAAATGCTATGACGTACATCATGCCATACCAGCGGAGAGCGAATGACCCAACCGAAAAAATCACAGGATTCATTTGGGAGGGAAAAGAGTGCCACCAAAGCAAAAAATCATTCATAAACGTGTTTTTTTAAACGGGAGCAATTGGATTATATAGAAATGTAGTTAAATTGAATCCTTGCACTTTTCTGTGTTCCTACCCATTAACATACAAATACCGATAGTATGGCTAAGATACTTGAAGGGCCAGCCATGAAACTATTCAACAAATGGGGCATTCCTGTGCCAAATTATGTTGTTATCATGGATCCCGACCGCCTTGCGCAACTTGGGGAAGCTAATAAATGGTTGAGAGAATCAAAACTCGTTGTTAAAGCTCATGAAGCAATCGGCGGGCGTTTCAAGCTCGGGCTGGTTAAACTTGGGCTTAACCTCGATGAGGCTTTCGCGGCAGCAAAAGAGATGATTGGACGCGAGATCGGCACATCGGTCGTCCGTCAGCTTATTGTTGCAGAGATGCTTGACCATGACGAGGAGTACTATTTATCCATTGCCGGTACCCGGGACGGAAGCGAGCTTCTTCTTTCGAATAAAGGTGGAGTGGATATTGAAGAACACTGGGATACCGTAAAACGGTTATTCATTCCTCTTGATGAAACGCCGAGTATTGAGCGTATTACCGAATCGGCTCTTGAGGCTGGTTTTACCGGTGAAATCGCTGAACGTGTTGCTAAAATTGCTTCACGACTTATTCTTTGTTTTGACAACGAAGATGCGCAGTCTATTGAGATCAACCCGCTTGTCATTCGCAAAAGTGATATGCGTTTTGCCGCTCTTGATGCTGTCATGAATGTCGACTGGGATGCCCGTTTCCGACATGCCGACTGGGATTTCAAGCCGGTTTCAGAAATTGGAAGGCCATTTACCGAGGCTGAGCAGCAGATCATGGATATCGATGCCCGTATCAAGGGATCGGTAAAGTTGGTTGAGGTGCCGGGTGGCGACATAGCCCTGCTTACCGCAGGTGGTGGTGCTTCGGTCTTTTATTCAGATGCAGTGGTGGCAAGGGGCGGTTCGATTGCCAATTATGCAGAGTATTCTGGTGACCCCCCGGACTGGGCCGTCGAGGCGTTGACCGAGATTATCTGCAAATTGCCAAATATCAAGCATATCATTGTCGGCGGTGCTATCGCCAATTTCACGGATGTCAAGGCAACGTTTAGCGGGATTATCAATGGATTCCGGGCAAGTAAATCGAAGGGATACCTTGAAAACGTGAAAATCTGGGTTAGACGAGGTGGACCGAATGAAAACCAGGGACTTGCCGCAATGAAAAAGCTGCAGGAAGAGGGATTTGATATCCACGTTTATGATCGCAGCATGCCTATGACCGATATTGTCGATCTTGCCTTGAATTCATAAGGTTGAGCGTTATCGCAGTTGAACCCCAAAGAGAAACTTTTATCATATTAAACCGTAAAGAATCGTGAGTATATTAGCAAATAAAGATACACGAGCGGTCATCATTGGCGGTATTGCTGGTTTGAATGCTGCAAAGCGGATGGCCCAGTTTGACTTTCTGGTCAATCGGCCGCTGACAGTACAGGCATTTGTTTACCCTCCTGAAGAAGGTCAGCAGAAGGAGATTTACCGTGGTGGCGAGCTGAATAATGTTACCGTTTACGCTTCGCTCGAAAAAGCACTGGAAGAAAACCCGCAAATCAATACCGCGCTTATTTATATCGGTGCATCCCGCGCATACCATTCAGCCAGGGAGGCGCTTGATGTAAAGGGAATCAAGCTGGTGACCATGATTACCGAAGGAGTGCCTGAAAAGGATGCCAAAGCGCTGCGCAAATATGCTCTTGAGCAGGGAAAGATATTCAATGGCCCCTCATCAATCGGGATCATGACGGCAGGGGAGTGCCGCCTCGGCGTTATTGGCGGCGAATTCAAAAATCTGAAACTTTGTAATCTTTACCGGCCAGGCTCCTTTGGTGTCATTACCAAATCAGGAGGGCTCTCCAACGAAGCGATGTGGCTTTGCGCCCAGAATGGAGATGGTATTACCTCGGCAGTTGCCATTGGTGGAGATGCTTATCCCGGTACAGATTTTGTTACTTACCTCCAGATGTTTGAAAACGATCCAGAAACCAAGGCAGTTGTTATTATTGGTGAAGTTGGAGGAACACTTGAGGAAGAGGCTGCAGAATGGTATGGCCAGGAAAAACGGCGGATCAAGTTGATCGCCTCAATCGGTGGCACCTGTCAGGATGTGTTGCCGCAAGGCATGAAATTCGGTCATGCCGGTGCAAAAGAGGGCAAAAAAGGTCTTGGGTCGGCACGCTCAAAAATCAATGCGCTCCGTGAAGCAGGAGCTGTTGTTCCTGATACCTTTGGCGGCTTGAGCAAGGCAATCAAGCAGGTCTACCTGGAACTGCAGGCAAGTGGTGTGATCAAACCGGAACCGGAACTCGACGAAAAATTGCTGCCAGTACTTCCGCCGAGCGTTCAGGAAGTTATGAAACAGGGCGAGGTTATCGTAGAACCGCTGATTCGTACCACCATTTCTGATGATCGCGGCGAAGAACCCCGGTATGTGGGCTATGCCGCATCTGAACTTTGTGAGAAGGGATACGGGATTGAAGACGTTATTGGACTTCTGTGGAACAAGAAACTTCCATCGAAAGAAGAGTCTGAGATCATCAAGCGCATTATCATGATTTCTGCCGATCATGGACCGGCAGTTTCCGGAGCGTTTGGTTCCATTATTGCTGCATGTGCAGGTATCGACTTGCCTCAGGCCGTTTCAGCAGGTATGACGATGATTGGACCAAGATTTGGCGGTGCGGTAACCAATGCCGGCAAATATTTCAAGTACGGCGTCAAAGAATATCCTAACGACATTCCCGGATTTCTGAACTGGATGAAGGAGAACGTTGGGCCGGTACCAGGCATAGGCCACAGGGTGAAGAGCGTTAAAAACCCTGATAAACGCGTAAAGTATCTGGTTGAGTATGTTACAAACCAGACCACACTGCATACCCCTTGCCTCAACTATGCACTTGAAGTTGAAAAGGTTACGACGGCCAAAAAAGACAACCTTATTCTGAATGTTGACGGTACAATCGGCTGTATTCTTGTAGATCTTGATTTCCCGGAATACTCACTGAATGGCTTCTTCGTTCTGGCAAGGACTATCGGTATGATTGGTCACTGGATCGATCAGAACAACCAGAA
>Ga0194037_1001126_pt1 | contig 19877 bp, 16 predicted proteins | sample JunL306m_MetaG_FD_148653 | JGI IMG/M metagenome (GOLD analysis project Ga0194037, IMG submission 148653) | Anoxic zone freshwater microbial communities from boreal shield lake in IISD Experimental Lakes Area, Ontario, Canada - Jun2016-L304-6m | ecosystem: Environmental > Aquatic > Freshwater >...
CAACAGCGCATTGACTAAAAATAAAAAGAATAAATAAAAAGAAAATGGTATTTTTCATAGCAGGTTTATTTCAAGATATCTTTAATAATCTTGTAGTGATGATAGGTATGCACATATAAAAACCGAATGGTATCCTTCTTATTTAATTCACCAAAAATAGGATGCGTAAAATATTGATTTTTATTAGCCTCTAACAATGCTTCTAAATTTATTCTTGTCAACTTAATATGGTTCAACATAGATGCCGGACTTTCCTCCTCAGAAGGCATCGTATAAGAAGGCGCTTTGGCCTTGCCTCTTGGAAATTGATTAAGTAGTAATACCATAAAGGCTTTGAAACTAAATTTCTTTTTAAACTTAGAAGGGTCCGACTTTAATACGGAAGCGATTACACTATCAATAACCAAACAACTATGCACTATATGCCAGCCAACATTCCCTTCAGAAATAGATGGATCTAATTTCGAAAAATTAACAATTTGAGCTTCAAACTGATTAAATAAATGGTTGAGCTTGTGCATGTTTTAAATAATAAGTGATAGCTTATTTAATTCTTCCCATTAATCATTCTTGAAACAATGCCAGGATATCTATCGGTATCTGCCAGCACTACCCCTGCAATATGTATCACCATATAAGCATACAATCCATATTGTACATAACTATGAACTTGCTTGGAGATTTTATGGATGGGATCTAAAAATTTGACATCTTCAAAAGCCAATACCAACCCAGTAAAAGTCATTATTATAAATAATAAATAGAATAATAAATAAGATTTATTTACATTGATATAATGTTTTTGCTCCGCATCTTTAATTGAAATAGAAGAAGCTGCTTTAATTCTTCCAAGCAATTTGTCTTGTTTGGAAGCAGTGACTTCGATGATAATTCTAAACAACATCAAAAAGCTTAATCCAAAGCCAATGTATTTATGCAGCATCCATAACTTGTCACTAAACTCATGCGCAATGGCCCTGGCTTGATCATTGGTCAATACTCCACCTTTGTGCATTGCTTGTTCTTTCACCATTTCAATGTTTTCTTTGGTCTTATATAATGTTGAACCAAAAATTACAGTGGAAATAGATGCCAAGAAAAACAAGAAGGTTAACCAATGCCAAATTCTAATTAGCAGTGGTTTTGATTGACTATTGAATGTATGACTCATATACTTTTTTTATTTTTTTTCTAATTACTTAGTCCCTTTAAAAACTACATCAGTAACAATCATCAAGGAAGTAGGTTTTTTTAATTCATCGTTTTTAAAGACCATATAAAAATTATGGAAGCCTTGTGTTGGTTTGAGATCAATTAAGAAGGGCGAACCAAAGCTCATAATAGAACCACCCTTATCACTAATAAACTCCGACTTACCCAATAAAGGACCATCTACTTTATCTATATGCAATTCGATGTACCCACCTGCTGCGTTTAGTTGTGCTTTTGGCGCCATTGCAGTTGCTTGTACTTGTGAAATACCGGTTAAATCAATGTTGTTTAGCGCAATATAACCACCCGTATTGCCTGGAATCACAAACTTCATCCCACCATAAGACATTTTATTAACGTTGTCAAATACCTCAAAACTAGCTGAATTTATTTTTGGATTTTTTAAAGTAAAGGTTTCTTCCGCCGAAATAGATGGTAAATTTTTAAAGCCTCTATCCTTATAAGATGCCTTGAAAATAAATACCCCCTCCCCTTTATCATTGGCTGGCAATTTTAAAGCATAAGCTCCTTTAGAAGGTAAATTGTTTGCTATTGATTTAGGTTGCGCCAAACTTAAAATGTATTTAACCATTTCAGCCGCATCTGCAGCGGTCAATTGTGGATGCGCTGCCATAGGCACTTCACCCCAATTGCCACCACCTCCAGAAATTACTTTCTTCACTAATTTTTGATCGGCACCTGCTTTATTCAAATACCTGGCAGATATATCATTCAATGTAGGACCTACCGATTTCTTATTAATGCTATGGCAGGATTTGCAATCGCTCAATTGAATTAGTTTCAATCCTTTATCGCTACTTACAGATTCTTCAGCGGAACGATGTCCTTGTGCAATCTCCACTTTATCAAAGCCTTCTGCTAAATAATCAATATTCACTGCCACCTGACTTGCTTTAATGCTTCCAGAGGCAGTAGATCCATCCTCCTTATCATTCACATCCACAGAATAATTGTAGGTATTGCCATTAAAATAAAAAGATTTATTCTTGCCTTCTAGATTAAATTTTAAAACAGGTGACTCATTTCCAGCAATAATTTCTAAAGCTTCGGAACTAACACCTCCCTTACCATCTGTTGCTTTTAAACTTACTTTATATACGCCCGCTTTTGTAAAATTCAAATGTACGTCCTTGGTATTGTATACTTTCTTATACCCTTCTTTTGTAGTTACCGTCCAATGGTATTGAATACTATCTCCATCGGGATCAATGGTACCTTGCGTAAGTATATTGGTAGAAAAAGGCAATCCGCCAGCTAATTTATCTGCATTGATTTTTACTAAAGGATTTCTGTTGCCTCCATTGTATTCAATTCTGATTAATCTTGCGTCATCATTTTGAGAGAACCATCCTGTACCATATTCCAACATATATAAATCACCATTCTTGTCAAATTCCATATCCATTGGATTGCTAAAACGATAACTTGGCATAAACTTACTCATACTCACTAAGTTGCCTTCCTTATCCAAGGTGTTGGCCATGATCCAACCACGCATCCAATCATAGGAGAAAAATTTACCATCATAATATTTTGAAAAAGCCCTAGCTGAATTTTTAAAATCTTCTGCATGATATACAGGCCCTGCCATTGCATTTCTTCCCCCATTGCCTAACATTGGAAATTCTTTTGAATCGGCATAAGGATACCAAATCATCGCTTTTTGAGCTGGTGGCAATTCATTTAAACCAGTATTATTAGGAGAATTGTTAACAGGCTTAGCAGCATCATACAAAAATTCTGTTTTTTTGGTGGCAAAATTATACTTCGAATACGCTTTATTGTCTCCCACAAAATAAGGCCAGCCAAAATTACCTGCAGCTCTGGCTTGTCCAACTTCATCCTGACCAGCAGGCCCTCTTCCTGTACTATCATTGTTTGCATCCGGACCCACTTCCCCCCAATATAAGTAATTGTTTTTTTGATCAATAGAAATTCTAAATGGATTTCTATGCCCCATGGTATAAATTTCAGGTCTTGTTTTTGGGGTACCTACTGGGAATAAATTGTCTTTTGGAATTTCATAACTGCCATCCGCCTTAGGAATAATTCTTAAGATTTTACCTCTTAAGTCATTGCTATTGGAAGAAGATTTTTGTGCATCCCAAGGCCCTCTTCCCTCTCTTTCATCAATGGGATTATATCCATCAATTCCATGGGGATTGGTATTGTCTCCTGTAGATAAATACAAATAACCCTTATTGTCAAATGCGATAGAACCAGCCGTATGACAGCATTGCTCTCTTTGTGTAGCAACGGTCAAGATCACAATTTTAGATTTTAAATCTAGCTCATCTCCTACCATGGTATACCTGGTAAGGATATTGGCTGATTGATTGGGATCGGAATAGTATAAATAAATCCAATGATTTTTTGCAAAATTAGGATCTTTGTTCAAACCCAACATGCCATCTTCTGCTTCTGAAATTTTTCCGTCTTTATCCTTGTATTTTGTACTTACAGGAATAGTGGCAATGGTTTTTAATTGCTTAGTGGCTAAATTATACAAACGAACCGCTCCATGCCTTTCAATGAATAATATTCTTCCGTCATTGAGTACACTTAGTTCCATGGGTTCATTTAATTTTTCTTGTAAAATCACTTTTGAAAAACGATTTTCTTCTGGTTTTACTTTTGAATAATCTAAGGCTATAGGAGCATCTCCTTTCATGACATAGTTCAAACCCGCCCAAACATGATTCAAAAACAATTCATTGGTAAAGGTTTCATTGGTATGTCCCATCGCAGTATAAAAAGCCCTACCACCATCGTATTCATGGTACCAGCTCATGGGATGATAAGCTCCATTTTTTCCACCTTCGTAAGATTTTTCATCGATGGTCAACAAAACCTTTACGTTAGGATTTAAATTTTTAAAACTATAAAACTCATCTACTTTTTCGAAAGTATCCGGCATGCCTTTAGTGGCCCAATGATTTTTCTCTACCACCGTAAATTTACCATTCTGAACATTGTTAGGCATGGGATGACTTAAAAAATACCCCCCTACTAAACTACCATACCATGGCCATTGGTACTCACAATCTGCCGCGGCGTGTATACCTAAATAACCACCCCCTGCTTGAATGTATCTTTCAAATACATTTTGCTGCTCCTCATTTAATATATCACCAGTGGTACTTAAAAAAGCGATGGCATTGTATTTTTTCAAATTTGATTCCACAAAAACGCTGGCATCTTCAGAAAAATCTACAGCAAAGCCCTTTACTTTAGCCATTTTTTCAAAGGCTAATTTACCTGCGGCAATAGATTCATGTCTAAACTCCGCGGTTTTTGAAAATACCAACACTCTTAAATTTTGTGCATTCACTGCTTGTTGCATAAATAGCATACATGCGAAAAAGAAAACGATTTTTTTCATTTTTATTTTTTATCCGATTATTTTATTGAGAAGACTTGGGTTCTTCTTTCACTCTTTCACCCTCTGCTTCAAACATACTCATTAAAGAAGCCGTAATATGATTCTCATCTTTTTTGGTAACAATGACATTTACATCATAGCCACCAGCAGAAAAATAGACTGTTACATTATCTGCATTCAACTCTATTTTGTCAATATTGGCAATTTTTGTTCCTGTTCCATTATAGACTATTCCAGTTAATACACTGTCTTTTTTCTCTATGCCAAAAACCATTTTGCCATCGCCTTGTGGCAACCCTTTAAATTGCATGGCCCATTTGCCTAAATAAAATTCAGCAGGAACAGTTATTGTTTGTGCCTTGGCTCCAATGGTAAATAAAATACATACAGAAGCAATAAGAATGTTTTTAAGCGTTTTCATAGCGGTAGTTTCAATTTGTTTTAAAATAGCAATTTTTAATAGAAATAAATATAAGCAAATACTTAAATATTACATTAGAATAAAATAAAAAAATAGGAACTTTAGTATAAAAGGTAAATTATCGTTATTGATACTCAAACAATTACTACTTTTAATAAAATTATAACCCAATGCAAGCTCAAAATTTTAAAAACCATGCTAAAATGGTTCCTGGATACCACTATGTTACACTAACGGCCATTCTTATTTTTCTGATTGCCTCTGTTAACTATTTCATTCAATGCACTGCAGAAAATAAATATCTTGGCGCAATCTTATGCTTGCTTTCTGTGATACTTGTCTTAATTGCCTGGTACTTACGTGGCTTTGCATTAAAAGCACAGGACAGAGCCATTCGTGCCGAAGAAAATTTTAGACATTTTATTGCCACAGGTAAAACCTTGCCTAAAGAATTACGCATGGGTCAAATTATCGCACTGCGCTTTGCTTCCGACGAAGAATTTGTTGCCTTAGCAGCAAAAGCGAATGCCGAAAATTTATCCAACAAAGAAATTAAGCTTTTGATTAAAAACTGGAAGGCAGATCACGACAGAGCCTAATAATTTTCGACCCTAAAATTTTAAGGTATACCCTATAATTGGAAGTGAAAAATTAGTAGTTCCAAAATGCAGGCTAACTATTCCAAAGTCCCAACTTGATGTGGGTTTAATGTTTCTGAATGTAGCTATGTAGATGGAATTTTCTGTGTTATTATTTAACATATAAGCTTCTCCTTGAAATACCCAATTGCGTGCAATCCTTTTCATGCCCGCCATATAACCAGTTGGCTTAGGGGCCCACCCATAATCACTTACATTGGCCCAACCAATTCCCCCACTGATATTGGCTTCGGAATCTCCATGCGTATAAACTATAAAAGGCAAGGAAGCCGAGGGTGATCCACCTCCACCTCTAGCATGTAAAACTGCAATCAAGGCGCCTACTGCAATATGGGATTTTTCGCTAATCTTAAATGAATATTTTACATTGGGCAAGAGCACTAAATTGCCAGTCAAAGAGGTAAATAAAAAGCCGCCCATGCCCATGGATAAATGTTCGGTTACCCCAAATTGGATGGTATTGTATTCGAAAGAAACATTGTTCCAATAAACCTCGCCCTTGGTTTGAGGCAAGGCAGAAGGACCAAATAAATACCTGCTGTAATGCGGGTTGGAAAAAGTTCCATCTTTATTCAAATGAATTTCTTTTATTTTAGATACACTTCTTTTACTGATACGATCTACTCCTATCGCTGGATTGTTGATGAAATAATAATCGGCCGTGGTACTGTCCAATCTTCCAGTTCTATTAGAGCCATCTTTGATTTCAAAAATATAGGTATAGCCAGGTAGCAATAGCTTACCCTCCTGTGCATATAATTTTGAACCATGCACTATAAAAATTACTACTGCCAAGAAGGCTATTGTCTTTTTCATATTATAATTTGAATATAAGGTAAGGTTTATTTGAATTATAGATATGTTAAAAAAATACCTTACTGAAAATCAATCCAGTAAGGTATCTAAAATTGTATTTTGAAAGCTATTACCCTGCTATACCTAAAGGCGAGAAGTATAAAAATACGGCTACCACAAAAACAATGGCAATGCTTGACAACCAAACATCTACCGAATTCCAACTTGCTCTAGAAGCAGCTTTATCGGCGCTAACGGTAGTTGCAAAAGTGAGTCCATTCAATTGCTCTTCTGATGGCTTCTCTGTAAATAAGCTTACTATAATTAATAGAGCAATAGAGAATAAGAATAAGAAAATACAGAAGTACAAGAAATTAATGGTCGCAAAACTATGGGCAAATCCGGTCAATGAATTTCTGTTCAACTCTAAAATGATTCTTAACATACCTATTAGAAACCCAACCACCAATGCAGTAAAGGCGCCCTTTGAATTGATTCGTTTAGAGAATACACCCAATAAGAATACCGCAGCAATAGGTGGTGCTAGATAAGATTGAACACTTTGTAAATATTCATACAATACCCCTGATATTTTAGACATCAATGGAATCCATATCATTCCAAGAATAACCACTACCACTGTCGTAATACGACCCACTTTTACTAGTTCTTTATTGCCTGCCGCTGGCTTAATTTTTTGATAAATATCCATGGTAAATAAAGTAGCACATGCGTTGTACACAGAAGCTAAGGAACTCATCAATGCCGCCAATAAGCCTCCAGCCAATAAGCCTCTCAAACCTGTTGGCAATAAATCACGCACCAAGGTTGGGAAAGCTTGATTCGCATCCGTCAAATGCAATTTGCCTTGTTGTGATAAAGAAAAAGCAATTAATCCTGGTATCAAGAAAATGAAAAATGGAATTAATTTTAAATAGGCAGCAAAAATAGTTCCACGACGTGCTTGTTTTTCGTCGCGACCTGCCAAACATCTTTGTACAATGTGCTGATCGGTACACCAATACCATATCCCCACAATGGGTGATGCAAACAAGATCCCAGCCCAAGGAAAATTAGGATCGCTTAAAGGAGGGAACATGTTTAATTTTTCTTTTGGGATAGATGCCATTAAACTATTCCATCCACCTACTGCATGTAAACCATAAAATAAAAGCACTGCAGAACCTGCTAATAAGACCATGGCTTGTATGGCTTCGGTATACATTACCGCATGCAAACCTCCAAACACGGTATATACGCCTGTTACAATTACTAATATAATGGCTGCGGTCCAGAAATCTACACTTGGAAAGAAAATGGTAATTACCGTAGCTGCTGCAAAAATAGTTACAGAGGCCTTGGTGATGATATAACTTAACAATTGAATAATGGACAAAAGAATACGAGACTTGGCATTGAATCTTCTTTCTAAAAATTCAGGCATGGTATAGACCATGCTTCTCATATAAAAAGGTACAAACACCCAACCAAGGGTAAGAATAATCCATGAGTGCAATTCATAATGCCCCATCACTACTCCAGAACTAGCTGCAGTACCAGCTAAACCTACAATATGTTCAGAACCAACATTGGAGGCTAAAATAGAAGCCCCAATTACAAACCAACCTAAGTTTCGATTGGCTAAAAAATAATCGGATGGAGATTCCTTACTTTTTCTGATAGACCAAACTGATACAGCTGCAATAACTGCTAAATACAAGACGATAAATAACCAATCAATAGGTCCTAATAGATGTTCCATAAACTAATTTGATTTAAAAAATTTTATGAAATATACTACTTTTTTCTAAACCTAGTTTTTCTTATACCTTATTTTTACCTTGGTTACACCATCTCCAATCATCCCTAAGTCCTTAGCAGCAGTTTTAGTTAAGTCAATGATACGCCCTTTGACAAAGGGACCTCGGTCATTGATCCTTACTACAATGGATTGATTATTTTTGAGATTGGTCACTTCCACCTTGGTGCCAAATGGAAGTGTTTTATGTGCCGCGGTATTTTTATTATGTCTAAAAATTTCACCATTGGCAGTAGTTTTACCTTCATAGTAGTCTGAATAAAAAGAAGCCATCCCTTTTTGAGTAGCATAACCACATGAAATAAATGAGCTAATGAATAGCAGTACTATCATTAGTCGAAGCTTGCTGGTACTATTATAAAAAAGGCGCATTAATTATTCTTGGCGTCCAAAATAACAGGGGTCTTACCTCCCCCCATAATAATGACTTTAGCATTGGGAGAAGTAATTAAACCTTTCATAATTTGAATTTGCTCATATTGCAATTGCTTATCCCCTAAACCTGAGCTAATAATTTTTTGATAATCAGCAATACCTTGCGCCTCCACCCTTTTACGCTCTGCTTCTTGCTTTTCTTTTTGTAAAACAAACTGCATTTTTTGTGCATCTTGCTCTGCCTTAATTTTATCTTCAATAGACGCTTTCACTGTTGCAGGTAAAACAATATTTCTTACCAACAATTGCTCTAATACCAAACCACGAATTTTTAAATTCTCTTCGATGGTTTTAAAAATTCTACTCTGAAACTCATCTCTTTTGACAGAATATAAATCCACTGCGGTATAATAAACAGCATTGTCTCTGATTTTAGTTCTGGTGATGGGACGTACAATTACATTTTTAAAATCATAGCCTATCTCTCTAACGATTTTTGGTGCTTGTGAAGATTGTACTCGGTATAAAACGGTTAAGTCTATCACTACTTCCAATCCATCCGCCGTTAAAACTCTAATGGCATCATCACCCGCTACTTCCCCTTCGGTATGCACGCCACTCATGGTATAATTTTGAGTTCTAACATCAATGGTATTTACCGTCACTAAAGGATTCACAAAATTCAAACCACTGGTAATGACTTCGTCTTGTACTTTACCAAACATGGAAGTGACCCCAATTTGTCCAGCATCTATTTGTTTGATACAAGAAGAAAGTACACCAATAACAATGGCTACAATACCTATACTTTTTATAGTTGCTTTAGGAATGGCCACCCCTAAATTGAGATTTTGTACAGCGCTTGCTGCGAAAATTAAAATAAGGCCTAGGATAATGAATAACATAAAAATTTATTTAAGTGAATGTTTTCGACACTATAAAAGTACAGCTTATTTGGCAGCCCCGCTGGTAAAAAGATTCCTAGAATTTGACTTATTTTGAATAAATTAGTAGCCTAATAACCACCAATATGAAAAAAACAAGTTTTGTAATAGGCTTAGGTCTATTATTCCTAGGCAATAGCCTTATTGCGCAGACCAAACCAGAATGGAATGAGGTTTTCAACAAAATCAATACGGAGGTTTCCAAAAACTCAAATGCGTATAATTCGCTTAAAATTTCTTCCGAAACCATTGGGCATCGTTTAACCGGATCTGAAAATGGAAAAAAGGCCGAACAATATGCTTTCGATTTATTAAAATCCTATGGTTTTACCAATTTACGTTTCGAACCCTTTGAAGTAGAAAGTTGGAGCAGGGGCAAAATAAATGTAACGGTGGGTTCTACTGTGCAAGATCAACACCCTATCAAATCGGTTACCTTGGCTCATTCTCCTGTAAAAGCAGAAGTGAATTTAGAACTGGTAGATATGGGCAATGGCGTTGAAGATGATTATTTAGCCAACCCAGATAAAGTTAAAGGAAAAATTGCCTTGGTATTTTTAGGCGTACTTCCTAATTCTAAAGCAGGTACCCCTTCCTTACACCGTTCAGAAAAAACAGCATTGGCCACAAAATATGGCGCCAAAGGAATGATGCTCATAAACACTGCGCCCAACGGTGTATTGTTAACAGGTACTGCTTCTGTTACTGGAAAATTAATTCCTATTCCTGCCGTTTGTGTTGGAAGAGAAGATGGACTTGCTTTAAGAGATCAACTTGCCAAAGGAAAATTATTTAGTCATATTACCATGAATAATTTTTCTGGTATGATTAAAGCACGCAATGTGGTGGCCACCATTCCAGGCAAATCTATTCCTACTGAAAAAATTGTGATTGGCGGGCATTTAGATAGTTGGGATTTAGCCACAGGCGCTATTGACAATGGCATTGGTTCTTTTTCTGTTTTAGATATGGCCCGCACTTTTATTAAATTAAAATTAAACCCTGCAAGAACCGTTGAATTTGTGATGTTCATGGGAGAAGAAGAAGGCTTGTTGGGTTCAAGAGCCTATGTAAAAGATGCCATTAAAAATAAAACCATTGATCAAATCAGGTACATGTTAAACTACGACATGACCTTTGATCCAAAAGGTTATTCCACAAGTGCAGAAGACAGTAAAGATTTAATTTCTGGTATTGGTGCTATTGCAAAAAGTATTGATACCTCTTTTACCAATATGTTTAGAGTGGGTGCTGGCTTACACAGCGACAACCAACCCTTTATGTTACAAGGGGTGCCTACAGGCGGTGGCGCAGGTGGCGGCCTTCCAAAAAATGCAGGCCCTTGTTACCATGCAGATTGTGATGTATTTAGTTTAGTAGAAGAAAATGGCATGAAAAACACCGTTCGTTTTGGATCGATGTTATTGTATGGAATTGCAGATGCTACTGAAATCAAATCCAAACATTTTACAGACGAAGAAACCAAAAACTTCTTGATCAAAAATAATTTAAAAGAACCATTGATCATTGCGGGGGAATGGCGTTGGAAAGATTAGCCTTCGCATTCTTTTAAAAAATAGTTTACTATAAAAAAAGCTCCTCGCATAAGAGGAGCTTTTTTATTTCGCTTAGTTTTTTAACTGACTAGTTAGCCAATTTTTATTTTTTGGACACCACTATGTAATTGAATTTGCTTCCCTCCCCAAATAAATCTGCCCTTTGTATTTTTTGGTAAATTAAGCTCCGCTTCTACCCCATTGTTTTTTTGCTTAGTAATTTCTACTTCGATGCTTCCACCTGGATGTGGCATACTCGCTTTCACATGATTCAATTCACCCAAGGCTGGCGCTATGTTGATTGATGCAAAGCCAGGCGCAGCAGGTGTAATACCACAGATGGTAGCAAAGAAATCATAATTGGGACTTGCACTCCATGCATGACAATCGGATCTAGTTGGATCTGGTTGTTCTGCAAAAGTGGTTAACCCATTTGCAATCATCTCCCTCCATGGTTTCAATTCTTTATAATAACGATTGGCCATGCCAGCTTTTTTCAAAGCCAAATTCAAATAAAAACGATAATAAAAAGTAGCTTGGCTTAAACTTGTATCCCTCAACACATTTTCCATGACCAATTTTTGTTTGCTTTGAGGTATCGCTCCTGTCAAAACCCCCATGATACTAGCATGTTGACTAAAACTATTTTTTAAAGGCGTGTTGGCCATTAAATTTTTCTTGACATCGAAACAACTGGCATAAGTGGCTGCACTTAATTTACTAGCCAATGCTGCATAATGACTGGCCCTTTCTGTTTTACCAAATTGTTTAAATAAAGTAGCGGCTTGTTGTAAAGTAGCAATGTATTGCAAGGTAATCACAGACGAATTACCATCGGTAGCGCCGTCCGGGGTACCTCCATCAAAAGCCAAGTTCCAATCTACAAATCCCCACCATTTCATTGGGCCTAAAATATTTTTCTTTGGATCTAAGTGTTTTTCATACCAATCCAAGACCCCAGTGATGGGCACCATGAATTGATCAAGAAAAGCATCATCTTTTCGGTGCATCCAATAATCATAGACCATCGATACCCAATACAATGAAAAAGGTGGTATCACTTGCAAACGACTGCTTGGATAACGCCCTTGCGTTAATCCTTCTGGTACACGGGAATGATAAAAATCCAGAATGGCTTTACGCATTAACCTATCATCTCCTGTCACATACAAAGAAATTAAAGATTGTATGCGGGTATCCCCTTCATATTGCAATTGCTCATAATAAGGACAATCAAAATAAGTCTCTCCAGCACATAGTTGTGCTGTTCTCCAACCTACCTCCCAAATTTTTTGCATGGAAGAATCATTGCTTTCAAATTTTGCTTTTACTTGAAAAGGATAACCTGTAGCCATCCCATAAAAATCTTCAATTTCAATGGGGTCGTCTTTTAAAGTAATGTCTACTTGTATATAACGATAGGTTCTCACCCACAAAGGCCTAAAAGTTCTATGACTAGACCCATCTGCAATAAATACATCATAATTCCCCTTAATAGTTTTACCATCTATTACTGATCTATTTCCTTTTGCTCCTTTGGCATCAAATAAAGATTCTGCGTAAGTTATTTTAATGATGGCATCTTTGCCTCCACTAATGACCAAGTTTGGATAAGCTACTGTATTAAAAGTTTGATCATACAATAAACTAATGGTTTTACCTGCAGTCAATGGCTTAGTTGATTTCAATAAAGTATTGGTAATAGTAGTTTTGCTAAGGATAAGCGAGGCATTGTTGTTTACAAATACTCCATTGGCTAATTCACCGTTAATTTTTTTAAGTGTATTGATGGATTGTTTTCTTTCAAACATGGGTGGAATAATGCTGGGTACCAAGGACCATAAATTGTCTGAACCATAGCCTACTGATGCAGGACTTGAAATGTTTACTGCATTAGTCCAAGTATGATCGTCGTAATTGTTTTGCTCCCAAGCCCAAGGATATTTATTGGCCGCTACACTGTCTCCAGGCCCTACTACCATATAGGTTTGTAATACTTGCCCGTTGTTGGTGGAGCAAGGACTATAGGCCTCATTGATTAAGACTTTCCAATTTTTATTGGTGTTCACTATTTTTTCTGCCTCCCCATTGCCTTGTAATAAAAAAGCAGTTTGATTTGAAATTTGTGCAACAGGAGCATACACCCCCATGTTCCATACCTGTGCTGCAATGGTATTTTTCCCTTTCACTAAATAAGGTGCAATATCATATGTTTCATAATACCAATTGTACAAATCACCTCTCGCAGGCCCATTGCCAATAGATTGTCCATTGACAAACAACCGATATCGATTATCGGCAGATACATTGACAATAAAAGTTTTAGGAATTTCATTTATTTCATATGAATTTCTAAAATGATAAACCCCATATTCTTTGGCCGTTGCATTGGGTGCCGAAATCCACTGAGCTGTCCAATTATTTTTTAACAAGTTTGGATTGATCAAAGCGCTGTTTTGGGCAAATAAACTTTGAGTGGCCACTAATAAAAGAATTGTGAAAAGTTTTTTCATAGCAAGCATATTAGAGAATGAATTTAATCATTTTAGTTTCATTTTTACAAAAAAAGAGGGCCCCATAGAAATGGAGCCCTGATTAACGATTGCTTGCTTAAAACCAATAAACCTGAACTATAAAAAACTTATCTAGAAAGCGGTGTTTCCGCATTTTTATCCAGCTTAACTCCTGAATATCCATCTATTCCCATTTCTGGTAGATCCAATCCATACATTTCAACTTCTGGTGCAACTCTATTTCCACCAACCAATAAACCTAAAAGTTTAAACATCAACCAGCCCATTGCTCCAATAAATACGATATTGGTTATTGCTCCAATGAATTCTGCTTCAAGTTGTCCCCATCCACCACCATAGAACAAACCTGTTACAGTTCCTTTTACTCCGTTTAGTCCATCACCATATAAACCATCTGCAAATAAACCTAAGGACAATACACCCCATAAGCCATTTGCACCATGCACAGCAATAGCGCCAACAGGGTCATCAATTCTTAATTTTTTCTCTACCAAGAAAGTAACTTCTACTACAATGATACCTGCAATTAATCCAATGATTAAGCCACCTATTGGAGTTACAAATGCACAAGGTGCAGTAATCGCCACCAATCCAGCCAATAAACCATTACACATCATACTTACATCTGGCTTGTTACCTCTTACAAACCAAATCCATAAAGTAGAGGCAGCTGCACCACCACAGGAGGCAATCATGGTATTAAAAGCCACTACAGTAAATCTTAAATCGGTACCTGCAAAAGTAGAACCAGCATTAAAACCAAACCAACCAAATGCTAATATCAAAGTACCTAAAACAGCCATTGGAATATTGTGTCCAGGTATCGCATTCGGTGACTTATCTTTATTGTATTTGCCTAATCTTGGTCCAATCATTTTTGCTCCCACAAAGGCCAATACGCCGCCAGTCAAATGCACTACAGAAGAACCTGCAAAATCTACATGTCCATGACCCAATCCAAAATTAGCACCTAATTGAGACAACCATCCGCCACCCCATACCCAGTTACCATAAATTGGGTAAATAATTGCACCAACGATTAAACCAGAAATTGCAAAGGAAGAGAATTTCCATCTTTCTGCCATTGCCCCTGTTGGAATGGTTGCAGCAGCATCCATGAATACAACTTGGAATACAAAAAATCCTAATACTCCAACATCATACACTCCATTCATTAAAAATCCTTTGGTACCAAATAATCCAAATGTATGTCCAAACATACTAATGGTGAATTCTTGATTCAATCCATCAAAACCGCCCAATGTACCCAAAGGTCCCATTCCACCAAACATTAAAGCAAAACCACAAATAAAGAAACCCAAGGCCCCTGCAGGATAGACCCACAAATTCATTGCCATGGTATGTGCTACGTTTTTAGCTCTTGTTAAACCAGATTCAACCAATGCAAAACCAGCCTGCATAAAAAATACTAAGAATCCAGTAATCAATAACCAAACTAAATTGATAGACACTTTATTTTTTCCATCTGCATTGGCAACGGTTGTTACGGTTGCTGCAAGTTTATTTACAGATGCACTCAATGCAGCAATAGTAGAATCCTTTGCTTTAGAAATAGTATCTGCCACTTTTACAGCAGTCGTATCTATGTCACCAAAAGAGCCTGTCAAACCTCCATTTGGATCAGGTAATCTTTGAGCGTGAACCGAGTTCACTGAAAAAATCATCATCGCTAATATAAATAGGTATAAAATTTTACGCATTGTAATGAATTTATTATTGTTATTAAATGAGTTAAACTAAATCGCTAGGACCAGCAGTAGAGGCTTCTCCTCTAGCTCCATTGCTAATTCTAATTGATTCTTCAATATGGTAAGTGAAAATCATTCCATCCCCAACTTCTCCACTATAAGCAGCCTTTTCAATACAGTTGATCGTTTTTTCTACATTCACATCTTTTAAAACAATACTTAAAAATACTCTTGGGATAAATTGAGTATCATATACAGTTCCACGATAACTGTGATGTCCTCTAGAATGTTCATTCCCAATACCAGAAGCTTCCCAATAAGAGAAGAAATCAATACCTATACTTTTTAAGGCATCTTTTACTTCTTCAAATTTTGAAGTTCTAACAATCGCTTCAATTTTTTTCATAAGATTGGATTTTTGGATATTAAAATTTATAAACTGCAGCCAATAAGAAATTACCTGCAAATGGATTTAAATTGCTATTATTATTAATGAAGATTTTATCTTTCGCATTATCAAACCTTAATTCCGGTATCAAGGTTATTTTGTCAAAATGTATATTGGCTGAAAAGGTATTTTGGAAAATGGAAGTGCCTACACCTGCAGCATTTTTAGTATCATCAAAAAATTCTGTTCTCCATGTAAATCCAAATTTTGCTGTTGGATCATAATTTACATAGAAAGCATTGCTGGTCCAACTAGCACCAGAAATATTACAAACTGTTCCATCATAATTAATTCCTATCTGACTAGACACCACTCCATTTAATACTAGATCAACCTGTGATTTACTTTTACCACCTTGATAATTCAAAAATGCTTTTAGCTTATCATCCTTTGTTCCAGTACTAAATTGAGCAATGACCATCTTATTGGGGGAAGAAGAACTTACAAAATCGGTAGGTTGAGCTACACCAATCATCATGGCCGACTTACCAGCTAAGGCAATGTCTGCTCTTACTCCTGTATGAAAGAAAGGGCCATAGGAGAAACCGTAACTCATACTATAGTTTCTATTGGAATAGGTATCTAACAATTCATAACCCACATGGGTGGCCCACTTACCTGCAGTAAACTTCACTGTTGAATTAGGTGCATAACTAATAAAAGCTTGTTTGAAGCTTGTAGCTACTCCATTGTCATTGTAGGAGAATTCTTCAGCTCTTTTTCCAACGCCTAAATCAAGCGTGGCACTAAAATTGCCCAATACTTGATCTAATTTAACTGAAGCCATCCCTATTTGGAAGGTATTGCTTGAATTGGTAAAGCTTGTCTTATTGTTTTCTGGCTTACCTGCAAAATCACTTTTATAATAACCATCCACATAATAGGAAAATGTAGTAGAATGATTAGGAGCCGAACTAGCTTCCTTAGTACTGTCCACTTGGGCTATAGCTTGAAAGGAACTAACAAGTACTAATAATAATGAAATTGATTTTTTCATAGGGATTGGTTTTTATTTTGTATTATGTTTATTTATATATGTTATATTACCTACTTATTTATACTTTTTTTCAAAATTTGTAACCTAATTATATTTTGCTTTTTTACTTTTTTATATTTATTCATTGATTATCAATATTTTAAATTATATATCAACATATTGTATTTTTTTATTATGTTGCTATTTAATGCTAAATTATACTTTTTATTCAAAATTTAACTAGTTTATTTCATATTTTTATTTTTATAATGTTTATAATTGTATACTGTTTAACTTAATATTTTAAGTACTGTTGAATTATTAAACGAAATTATTCTTAGCAAGTACCCTAAATAGCTAGATATCAGTTATATAGTAGAAAAATATTGTATCTTGAGGATATCTACTTTTTTTTGTGCTTATGCCCAATACTGAAACTACCGCCTTTGGCAATGATATTAAATTCGAAGCCCTGTTCAATTCCGCTTCAATGGCTATTATCGTAGTAGATAAAAATGGTGTAATTGTAATGGCCAACCCATTAGCCAACAACTTATTTGCTTACAATGACAATAGTATGGTTGGAGAAGTATTAGAAAAGCTCATCCCTCAACGTTATCATCACAAACATGTTGGCTACCGTGATCATTATATTGAGCAACCCAAGGCCAGGACCATGGGACTGGGCATGACCCTTTCTGCACAGAAAAAAGACGGTACCGAATTTCCTGTTGAAATTAGTTTAGGACAATTTAAAAATGGCGACGAGCAATTTGCTATTGCTTACATTGCTGATATTTCCAAAAGAAAATTAAACGAAGAGAAAATTTTATTGCAACAAGCAGAAATGGAATTGGTGAATGAGGAAATGAAAAAACTGAATGCCAACTTAGAAGCTACCGTTAATTCAAGAACCAATGAATTGCAGCTCACATTGAATGCTTTAAAAGCTTCTAAAGAAGAATTGACGCTATCCTTAGAAAAAGAAAAAGAGGTCAATGACTTAAAGTCGAGATTCGTTTCCATGGCTTCCCATGAGTTTAGGACACCTTTAAGCACCATCTTATCTTCCATCTCCCTACTTTCTAAATACATCAGTACCGAAGAACAATATAAAAGAGACAAACATATTGACAGGATCAAATCCTCAGTTAAAACACTAACAGATATTTTAAATGAGTTTTTATCCTTGGGCAGAATTGAAGAAGGCAAGGTAGATATAAAATCAGAAGAATTTGATATTAGTGAATTCTTCAAGGACCTAATCAATGAAATGAGTGTCTTACTTAAGCCTGGACAAAATTTTCAGTTCAAGCATTTGGGACAAACCCATACGTATACAGATAGCCACTTACTCAAGCATGTCATGATTAACCTAATTTCTAATGCTATCAAATTTTCACCAGAAAATTCAATTATTAGCATAGAAGCAGAAGTAAATACTAAGACTACGCTGATCAAAATCACAGACAATGGCATTGGTATCCCTGTTAGTGATCAAGTGCATTTATTTGAACGTTTTTTCAGAGCCACCAATGTTACTAACATACAAGGCACAGGCCTTGGTTTACATATTGTTGGTAGATATATAGAAATTTTAAAAGGAACCATAAAATACCATAGCGAATTTGAAAAAGGAAGCACCTTTGAAATTATACTCCCTAGCAAAATGATAACCGATTTTGAATAAATTAATATACTAATTATGGAAAAGATTTTACTGATCGAAGACAACGAAGCGCTAAGAGAAAATACCGCTGAAATTTTATCTTTGGCCAATTACGAAGTAAGCACTGCTGAGAATGGTAAAATTGGTGTTGAAATGGCCATAGCCAACCCACCCGATTTAATTGTTTGCGATATCATGATGCCAATCTTAGATGGCTATGGCGTATTTCAAATTTTAAGTAAAAACCCAGACCTACAACATATTCCCTTTATTTTTCTAAGTGCGAAAAGTGAAAGAAACGATTTACGTAAAGGTATGGAGATGGGTGCCGATGATTATATTACCAAACCCTTCTCTGATTCAGAACTAATCAATGCAATAAGGGCTCGTATTGAAAAAGTTAAAATTCATCAAAATGCAGGAGGCAGGGGCATTGAAGCTTGGTATCAAATTATTTCGGAATTGGGCAATAAAGATGAAATGTACAAAGCACTAGAAAACCATGATGTGATAGATTATAAGAAAAAACAAGTGATCTATTCCGAAGGTCAACATCCTAATAAGTTATATTACATCGAAACAGGTAAAATAAAAATATATAAAACAAGTGACGGTGGTAAGGAATTAATTACCAGCCTCCTATCTCCAGGAGACTTTTTTGGCCACATCCCTTTAATTGAAAATGCAGTATATGAAGAATTTGCAGAGACATTAGAGGAATCATCTATCAGAGTCATTCCAAGAAAAGAATTTGAACACTTGTTGACCCATAACCAAGAAGTTGCTTTGAAAGTAATCAAATTACTCGCAAATAACATTTCAGAAAAAGAACAACAATTGGTGGCCTTAGCCTATCATAGTTTAAGAAAAAGAGTGGCAGATGCCTTGCTTACCTTAAAAAAGAAGTACGCTAAAGAAACTGATGGAGCACATTTTTCAATATCAATATCAAGAGAAGACTTGGCTAATATTGCCGGGACTGCCACAGAAAGCTTAATCAGGACTTTGAGTGATTTTAAAACAGAAAAATTAATTGAAATTAAAGAGGGTAAAATTGCAATTCTAGACGAAAAGAAATTAGCAAATTTATTTAATTAAACTTTTTAAAAAATTAAAACAAAGCAGCTTCAAACCTTTCATTGACATCGTTCTTCCAAGTCATGAATTGAGTTTCCAAATACACTACTTGCTGTTTGAACTTTTTAAAATCATGTACCAAACTTATATCTACTATATTATTGGTAGATTTTGTCAACTTTGTCTTATTTTTTAATAAAATAATATCACTTCTTAATAATTTAATAGCGGTTTCTCTATTGATTATTTGCAATTGCAAATCTTCGGCCCATTCAATAAA
>Ga0194037_1001127_pt1 | contig 19874 bp, 8 predicted proteins | sample JunL306m_MetaG_FD_148653 | JGI IMG/M metagenome (GOLD analysis project Ga0194037, IMG submission 148653) | Anoxic zone freshwater microbial communities from boreal shield lake in IISD Experimental Lakes Area, Ontario, Canada - Jun2016-L304-6m | ecosystem: Environmental > Aquatic > Freshwater >...
GCACTAGGCACCAATGGCGTTTCGGCCTCAACATTTCGTCTGCCAGGGACAGCATAACGAAATGCAGGGAGGAACCTCAAGTTACTTTTTGATATTTCGCCGCCGCAGGCGGCGTGGGACGCTCTGTGCTGACTCGGTTACGGCATAATCCGACATCGTCTCTCACGGGGCATATACAGTAAAGCGAGGGCCCGGGGGCCCTCGGCGTGGGTAAGGCATGCGTAGTCGATTTTAAGGGATTTGCGGTGAGGCGGCTCCGACAAAGACGGGATAGACCGAGTCCGTCCCCTTGTTGAAGTTCATCTCGTCGTGAGTGGCCCAATAGGCGGACTTACCGCTCGGGACGTTTCCAGGAACTTTGGCGTAGTTGTAAAGATCCGTAATCAGCTTGTGCTGGGGGGAAGTAGCCGTCGGAGTCTTGGTCGGGTTTTCATAGAGCCATTGGTTGGAAAAGAAGTCATAGGCGCCGTTACGGATGGAGTTGCGGCGACCGAGGAGGCCATTGTATTTGACCGCAACCGTTGAAGTATATGAGGAGAGCGACTGATCGGCGTCGGCGAAACCGATGGCGCCCGGAGTTGTCAGATTGCTGTTGTTGTTGATGCACTTCATCTCATCACTGGAACCGTCGTTAAAATAGATATAGGGTCCGGCGGTATTCTCGGTGATGGCCAGATTCGCTCCGTTGGCTCCGGTGAAGAAGACCTTCTCAAAGGTGGCAAGGGTACCGGAACCGGCGTGACGAAGACAGGCAACGATGGCGTTGCTGGCGTCGCCGGTAACCGAGTAAGAAGCGCCGAGGTCGGTCCAGAACACGGCATTACCGGAGTAGATATTCACGATCATCTCACGGGTGACATTGTCGATGGTCCTCTGTTGGCACAGAGATGGAGCGCCGCAGTCCGCGGTTTCGGTGCCGACGGTGCAGAGATTGCCGTCACTGGCGCCGCCGTTGCATTTGTACACCTTGATGTTGCTATTCGCGAAAAAACCGAAAGGAACGACGACCGGCTGGTAGGAAGTCAGGCCGGTGGTGGGAATGCCGTTGAAGACACGATCGGTCTGAGCGCCACCGAGTGGGCCCAGAAGCAAACCGTGAGACTGTTGCGTAAAGGTTTCACCGGCAACATCCGATGCGCCCAGGTGGACGTCCTGGCAGGTCAGGGTGTTGTTACCGGCGCCGGTGATCAGCACGCGATAACCCGCTTGACCGGGACAACTGTTGGCCGGATCGACGTTGCTGACGGCCCGGATCCCGTCGTAGGACGCTTTGGATGAGTAGCGAATGTTAATGGTATCATAGGTCGTGCCGTTGAAAGAAAAGGTGCAACCGGTCCCCTGGGTGATTTCATGCTTGCCGTTATTAGTGGTGTCACCTGCGTTGGTGTAGGTCGTCACAGTGGTGGCTGTGCAGCCCCGGCCGGCAGCGGTGAGAAAACTTGCCGCGGCGGCATTCCAGTAGGTAAACTGTGCGGATGCGCCATACACATTGAGGTCGAGACTAGCGGCATGGGCCGGGGCGCTCAGAGCGGCGACAAGCACACCGAGAGCAAGCAGTTTTGTGGGACATTTCATGATATTATTCTCCTTTTTCCCTGACTTAAGCAGGGTTAGTAGATGGTGCTTGATCTTCCGCCTGTCTGAATTTCGTGCGGATTCCGCAAAAAAAACATTTGTGTTAACATCTTCAAAAGTGTGACGTCCGGCGTTATCCATCGAACATACCGCCGTAACTCAGGATCGTTTTCCCAACAACACTCTGGCTTTGTCGGCGCCGTCGAACTTGTCGGAAATTTTCAGCGCTGTCTCCAACTCGTTGCGACCCGCCTCACTATCCCCATCCTTGAGGAGCGCGGAGCCTAAGTGATAATGATGCTCGGGAGCTTCAGGCTCTCCGGCCACGGCTTGGCGCAGGAGAGGCAACGCCTGACCCACTTTTCCCTGTTTGAAGAGAACCCACCCCATGGTGTCCGCGAACGCCGGAGCCCGGGGATACTTGTGGTAAAGCCGCGATGCCAGTGTGGCGGCCCTTTCCAATTCATACCCGTGCTCAGCGTGCAGCACGGCGATATTATTCGTAAGTCTCTCGTCCGTGGGGGAGCGTTTGAGCGCGTTCTCGTAACTCTGTAGCGCCGGGACAAGATTGCCGGCGCGGTACTGCAGATCCCCCAGCGCAATCAGCGGCAGAGGTGATTCCGTATCATGCGCCGCGGCATCCCTCAGGATCAGTACCGCCTCGTCATACCGACCCTCACCCGCTCTGGCAATGGCCAGAGAAACCTGAAATCCCGTATCCCGTGGGTGTTGCCTGATACCGGCCTCGGCTTCCCGCCCGGCGTCAGAGCATGCGTGGTGACTAAGGAGCAGGCTTATAAGATCACGCCTGACCTCCTGATTCGCGGGATTTACATCCAGAATCGCCCGATACTGCTCAACAGCCTTGTTCCATCCCCCCTCGGCCTGATAGAGCCGAGCCAGCAGCAAACGGGGTTCTCGCTCCTGAGGCGCCAAGAGCAGAGCCTGCTTTGCTCCCTTGAACGCCGCCGTTAAATCCTTCGCGGCAAAGTCAAGGCGCGCCAGTTCCAGATGCGCGGCATACAGTTGCGGCTCGATCCGAATGGCATCTTGATAGGCGTTACGGGAGTTGCCAACCTCCCCGAGCTGCGCGTAGGATCGAGCCAGCCATAGTTGGGCTTCAAAATCTCCTCTGTTCTGTTTGATGGCATTACGCAGTTCTAGCGTTGCCTCACGGTATTTTCCTTTCGTGAAGTAATGTTGTGCGTTTTCCATATAGCCGGAGGTCTCGGCTCCGAAGTGAAAGAGGTCGTAGCGGTGCGCAATCCAGACCCCGCCCACCGACAGGAGCGTGAGCAGCAGAACACCGCCGGCAGCGGCCAGCTTGAAGATGTTCTTGGAAACCCACCATTTGATAAAGTTCCAACCGAACGTGGCGCTGCTTCGACTGTTCCGGTAATAGTTCCAGGCTAAGTGCAGATCGAAAAGTATCAGGCAACTTATCCCCGCCGTGAGCATGAAAAAAATCATCAGTGTCGACATCTATCTCCACCATGTAGTCGCGGCAATGGCAGCATGGATCCTGCACCGTCAAATCAGAAATCCGCCTTTTTCCCCAATTTCTTCCGGGCAAATCCCACTACCCCCAGGGAGATGCAGAGAAGGGCGTAGGTTGACGGCTCGGGAGTTGCGTAACTGTTGATGACCGTGGAACCGTCGGCCATGGTCCGCACGGTAAATGCGGCGGCGCCGGCTGTCGGCCCCTGGAGTCCCAGGTTGGCCGCGGACCAGCGGTAAATGGTCTGGTCAACATACCCGGTGGTGGCAAGAGGCGCCAGACTCAGGGAACCGCCTGGGTTGTTCGTGGGAGAAAACCAGCCGCTGTATTCACCAATGGTGGCGCCGTTTGTGTCAAGTTTGGTGTAGTAGGTGTTGCCTGACGTTTTGTCATTGAGAAGCACCGACGTAGCGCCGGCTGCCGTTGCGTTATAGTTGGTGGTAACCAGCCCGGCGGCGCCGTTGTAGCTGGTGAACTTCCTGTTGGCGGAGGTAACGCCACCGGCGGCGCCGGCGGTGGCCACTCTGTTGGCGCCGCTCGTTGCGTCGGTGAGGTAGTAACCGACAACCAGGTTATTCCAGGATCCGGCGCCCAGAGTAGAGAGGAGAATGGCGTCGCCTCCCCCCCCGACCGTAACATTGCCGGTAATAGCATCGGCGGTGAGAGTGCTCCAAGAGCCCAGGTCAGTGGCATACTCCTTGGTGCCCACGGTATCGTAAACGACACGGATCAGGTCACCCTGCACGAATGCAGCCATGGCGTTACAGGCCAAACTGACGGTCATGGCCGCGGTCGCCAGCAATACAACAATTTTCTGATTCATCATTTCTCTCCTTTTATTCTGGTGGGGTGGATACTGTTTGTGATTGCCGGATTGCTGACTTGTCTGCTCACCTCCTATCCCCGCGACAGCTAAAATGGCATGTAGCTTATAGCGCTTAATTGTTGAGACCATGCACGGAATAGGTCAAAGTTACGTAAATTTTTCTCGGTCCCTATTTCATAGCACGATTCTAAAACTTACCATTGAGATCAAACTGCAGGAGATCAACTCCTAACGGCGGGCCGGAAATTTCATTGGACGAAAGCCACCGAAGTTTCAGCCAAAGGTTTTTAGACAACCCCAACTCACCCCCAAGAATCCACCCCTTGGCATTGGTTCCCCCCAGATTGAAATCAGAATCGGTGAAAGCATCGAGAACGGCGTCAGCCCCGAGATACTTGTAAAACAGAAAAGATCGCCAGGTACCAAAGGAATCCAGGTTTGGATACCCAAAGACCGCGCCAAGCTGAAAACCATTAACAGATCTCTCCATGGCGGGATCACCGCTCTTCATCCTGGCCTGATCCAGGTTGAATCCCAGATTCCGCACATAGTCGCCGATTAAAACGAAATGATACGGTTCCCATAATCCGAGATCCACCGAGGCAGTAACATTCAGTTCATGGTAATCCGACGCCAGAGCCAGCGCATAACCGGTTGTGGGATCAGCATCAAAATAGGAGTTGCCCTTCTGTATATAGCCCGGCAACGTGGTATTTGTAGATCCAAGCGTGGTGTATTCACCCTTGACGTTGTTGAAGTAGTAATAGGCGATTCCCGCTTTGGCGTTGATGTTCTTGTCGGGCTGATAGTGGATGCCCGCCTGACCGGCAAAGAGCCACTTGTCCTTACCGGAATATTCGAACTCCTGGAGCGGCAGGACCCCGATTGTAAAGAAACCACCCATTGACTGGGTCAAACGGCTGCTCGCCTCCGCCACAATACCGTCAAACGTAAGATTCGGCGACCAGACGAGATCTGTGCAGAAAAACGGATTAGGGATGCGCCCTCCCCAGAAGGTCCAATTCTCGTTGGGGGTCCACTTGAGGTAGGCAAGATCCATGACCGTAGTGTATTTGTTTTCATAATTGCCCATGGTCTGGTTGTTGGTGACCGGATTGTTGAGGTTGCCGGTGGCAAGCCGCACACCGGCCTCTACCTCGTTCGTCACTGAGGCGTTAACCGCGAGCCTGGCCCTCATGAGAAAACGGTTTCGATCGACGTTGGTATTATACATCACCGCGCCAGTCGCGGGATTGACAGGGATGTAGTTGTTGTCGGCAAAGAAAGCGCCTTCATACCTGATGCGAAGGTCCCCGCTGACTCTGAACCGCCTGGCCCAATCAGGCAGGGGATTGGCCTTGGCCTGATGCTCAACAGCTTCCTTGACCTCATTGTTGATCCCCACCTGAAGATCCTTGCGCAGATGTCCCGCGTACACCTGTTCGCGCTGGTCAAGGGCCGTCTGTACCACACCGGTCAGGTGATTGCGGCGGTAGCGGGATTCCAGCCGGGACGCATCTTCGGGGGGAAGGACGCCCATGGCCCGGAGTTTGGTAATGGCGAGACCAATGTCAGCCGGTTCCCCCAGCATCGCCGGGAAATCATCGGGATCGTTACCGGCGCCCACCCACTGCCGACGCAACTGGTCCACAAGCAGTGCGTCATCTTCCGGCATGACCAGTGATCCACTCACCGGAGCAGCCGCGACATTTTCCTGAATTAGCTGACGCCGTCCGAGCAGAGCAACGGCGTCGTCGGACGTGATCGCACCCCGTTCCTGAAGGAGCTCAACAATAGCCGCAAAATCATCCCCCCGCCCCGGTCCGGACACCCCACGCAACCCATCGGCGTCCTGTCGAGTGATGAGCTTCTTTTGCACAAGGAGTTCCAGCAACGGTCCCGCCACTCCTCCGGGTTCACCCGGAGGTTGGAAATCAGCTCCGAACGCCACGCTGACGCTGATGAAAAAACCGCATGCCGTGGCCGCCGCACGGCTGCGTGCCCTTCTCAACCATTGTTCTCCCTGCATAAAACTCCTCATTGCCGTTCGCGCCCTATCCATATGCGTCCTTTCACCCCTGAGATGAGATCTTGATCGTCATGCCCGTCGGCATTCCTTCCGGAGGCGGCTCACTGAGTCGGACCGTCCCGAGAATCTCCCGGATAGCGCCGTCCATCCGGTCACTTCCAGATGGTCCGACGATCCGGAAATCGACCATCGCCCCGCTCCGGTCAAGAATAATCTTGACCAGCGCCTGGTATTTCCCCTTGGGAAAACCACCATCCTTGTCCAGTCGTTGCTTGATCCGGGAGCGGACATCATCCTGGATTTTTTTGGTGTACCAGCCGTATTTGGCCATGAGAGACAGCCTGCCGCCGCTGCCGGTTCCTCCGGCGCCGCCGCCGATAAGAGCCTTTCCACCCTTTTTCCCCACCAGGCCGAAGCCGTCGGAGCCTGCTCCCCCCTCTCCCTCAACTCCAAGGTCGGCGCCCGGTGGCGCATCGTTCTCAGGCGGTGAATCCTGGGGCGTATTCTGGGGGGACTCGATGACCTGTTCCACGCTCTGCTTGGGCGGTATCTTCTGAACCTCCGGTTCCGGGAGCTTTTCCTTTACCGGTGGAGGTTTGACCAATGAGATAACCGCAATGACATTTTTCCGCCGCGGCCCTACATCCGTAGTCACGATCTTGTAGATAAAAAAACCGATGCCGATAAGGATCACTCCGGCCCCACCGAAGAGTACCCAGACGGAGGCAGCGCAGCCGCGCTTCTTCTTCCCTTTCACCATGGACACCCCCGCCTCCTTACGTGTCACTTCACAAGCTTCTGAGTCACGAGACCTAACTGGGTGATTTCCAGTTTTTGCAGCAGATCGAGTACCTCAATGATATTCTTGTAGGTAACTTTTTCGTCCCCCCTCACGACAACCGGCAGATTCGGGTCACTGGCCTTGTACGACCGAAGCCTGGTCTCCAATTCGGTGAGAGAAACCGGAAAGCTATCGAGGAAGATCGTGCCATCGGAGGTCACCGTAATCGCCCTTGTACTCGGTTTGATCTTACTGGCGGCGGCGCTGGCCTTGGGCAAATTGACACTAATCCCTTGGACCGACGCCGTCACTACGATCATAAAAACGACCAAGAGGTTCCAGGCGAGATCAAGCAGCGGGACGACGTTTATCTCAACGAGATCGTCGTCATCTTCGGATGGCATATTCATACTGTTCCCCCATAGACATCCTCCATCTTGACCAGGAGTTCATCGATGAATGTGCGATTATCCGAACGTACCGCCTTCATGCGCACATTCAGATAGCTGTAGGCAAAGAGCGCCGGGATGGCGACCAACAGACCGAAGAGGGTGCAGGCGAGCGCTGACGCCACACCCGGCGCAATGGCCGAAAGATTTGCCTCACCAGCCTCGGCAAGGCTGGCAAAGGTGTTCATGACGCCCCAGACCGTCCCGAGCAGCCCCCAGAAAGGCCCGCCGGAGATACCGAGGGTCAATACGATCATCCAGGCGGAAAGCCGCTGACTCTCCTGAACACTGGCCCGATCCAGGGATGAGCGATAGATGTTGATTACCGACGGGGTGAGCCGGGCGATCTTAATCGCCTCCCCTTCCCTGTTGTGGCGTGAAAGCCAGCGGATAATCTCGTCATGACCCGCCATGTAGACACGATAGAGAGACGAATGCTCAAAAGCCCCTTCCTCGGCCTCTGTCATGGCAAGAGGATCGTGATTGTCCTTAAATGCCTCAAGAAAATCCCGGTTGTCGCGCTGAATGTTGTTGAGCAGCATAAACTTCAGGATAAAGACGAACACAGCCAACAGGAGCATGAAGGAGCAGAGACCGATGATGAGCCATCCGTCCAGAGTAATAGACTTGGAAATGACTTTCATGAGATGAATCGTGAGATCATCACCCCCACCCTTTCCAGCCTCTTCCTGCATGAAGGTGTCAAGCTTCGCGTCCTGTCCCTGACTGACCGCCTCCATGGAGATCCAGGTGGCGGATCGCGACAGCGCGGAGATTTTCACCTCATCCATCTCGCCCGCGTAGCAATTTTCACCCTTGACCGTTCCACCAATGGCAATTTCACCGGCGGGAGAAGGTAGGGGATTTGTCAGCGGGGTCGTCGCGGATTCCTTGCCGTCCAGATAGATCGTGACCTTCTTACCCGGTTCGGCGGTGACGGCGAGGTGATGCCACCCGGAGGCGGAGACCGGAGGTCCCTTTACCGTCGCGCCCTTGCCGCCGGCAGTGGTAATGCCGCACCAGAGCTGAGATGGCGAAAGACCGATGACCAGCGACTGCTGACCGTCGTCCCAGGAAAAGAGCCTCGCGTCACCGAGAGCCGTCGATGGTTTCAGCCAGGCGGAAAAGGTGAATCCCTTTAAGAAAACGAGCGATGGCGAGCGTTTGACGATCATCCTCTCTCTGGTTCCGTTGAAGAGAACACCATTGGCGATGACGGCCGGGGCGCCGAGTTTGCCATTGAAATCCGCTGCATGATTCCCATACGCAGTGGCGTCACGGGGTGTACCGTCCATCTCGCCGAAATGAAAGACCGCGACCTGGGCAGTGTCATAGGTCCCCCCGCTGTCGCTACCGGCCTGCACCGAGCTGTTACCGTAATACGCCCAGATGAAATCCTGTGAAGAATTCCCGGAGATTTGCGGCGCCCTGACCCAGACGAGCGCTATTTCCTGCTTGGGATCGAACTTCTCGATGGAAAACTTCAGCGGCGTCTTGTCGTCAGAACTCACGAATCTGAGATCGGAGCCATCTTCCCTGGCATTGGGAAAGGTGAAATTTCCCGTGTGAAAACGGACCAGCACCGGAACCTCGGTGAGGTTCTCCTTGATGTCAGCCCCCTTGGTGGTCGTATCAAAAACGATTTTCTTCCGAAACTGCCACTTGGCATCCCACCATGCATCAGCCCGCACCGCCCCCCCAAGGACGGACGCGAACAGAATTGCGGCCATGATACAAAAGTGACTTCTGCTGATGATCCAAGCCATGAAATGCCTCCACTTCCAGATGTATGTTCATTCGCGCCCCCCGGTGGAGACACGGCGCTGCCCGACTCACCGCCGGCCTGTTTTCTTCTCCAGGGGACCGTCCTGAGGTTCCGGAATCTCGGGTGTATCAAAGCTGATCACCCTGACATCCAAGGAGAAGGAAAACAGCTCCTCGACAATTTTTTTCTTCAGGGACGCTCCTTGATCACCGGCGCCGGCAACCGAGGCAGCCTGCTCCATCGACTTGGTGGCCTGGGCCACGGACCCAGCGCCCGACAAACTACCAAGGCTCACCCCCGGACCTGTAGCCGAGGGGACATTCCCCCCGGACGAGGTGATGTTCTGAACATTGAGGGGGAGAGGTGTATTAATATAAACCGAGCCTCCGACAATGCCGGCCTCTCCTGCATCAATGTACCCGTTGGGCGCGTAGAGGTAGATATTGCCGATGTTGGCCTGCTCGGCCGTCAGCCCTTTGTTGTACCACTTGGCGGCAATGCCGCTCCCCACAGCGGGAGGACTGAACTGGACGGTATAGGCGGGCGGAATCGACCAGAGCGGATTGGTAAGCGGATCTTCCGGCAAATTGCCATTGAAATCGGGATTTTTTACCCCGGTGCCCGGTACCAGCGCCTTCTTGGGAGGGGAAGCGGTGATGGCAGTCCTGGAGCCCCTCCCGGCATTGAGCCCTCCCTGGTCGCTCCAGGCGGTTATGTCCCCACCGCGGAAGGTCATGACCCGTGACTCGTTCACATTGACATCGCCAACCGCCAGAATATTGATGGGTCCGCCGTTGGCAGTATAGATGCCGGTGGAATTGAGTTGCTCGTTGGCCTTGCTTCGGTCAAGGACAATAGTACTCTTGCCAACATTGATAACCCCACCAGACAGGATGTTGACCGCATCCGCCCCGGAGTTGGTGCTGATTTGGGAAGACGTCATGTTGAGATTACCATGGAGAGGGGAAGGATTCGTGACATCGTAAAGCCCTGCTACGAGCGCATGCACCGCATCGAGTTCCAGTCGCGAACCAACGGAGTCTCCGGCAGATTTTAAATCGTTGGCTTTTTGCCCATGATACCGTAGTGTGTCGAAGAGGCGCTGCACCCGCGGTGTCATTGACTGGTCTTGACCGGGTGCCAGTGCAACGAACTCCCCCGCCAGACTAAGCGCCGATAGCTTCAGGTCAAGGCGCGGCCCCATCCCGGTAACGATGGTCAGATCGCTTCCCTTCGAGTCGAAGCCACCGTTGAAAGCATTACCGTAGCTCTGTATCCCCCGTGAAGATCCGAGATTGATATCTCCGCCGGCTTGTACATCGAGCGCTCCCGGACCTCCCTGGAATATGCCTGTCACCAGACTGGCACCCCCCGTCACCGCGCTGAATGATATATTTCCACCGGCGGTAATGGTCGTCACCTCCTCCTGAGCCGCCCCTGAGGCATCACTAAAGGATTCGTGATTATTCTGTCCATAATAGGTCAGGTTTTTGATGTCGCCCGCGGCGGTTATGTCTGCCCGGCGGTTGATTGCCACGATCATATCCCCGATATCGCCGCCGGCGACGAGCGTTGCCGCCTGAAGATCCAGGCGCTGCGCCACTGTTCCGGCGTTATGCTCCTGGGGATCGAACAACCGGGTCTGAAGCGTCGCGTAAGAGGACTGGCCGGAAGTGAAACGTCCATAGACCGTGGTCGGATCGGTATCACTCATGATCAACTGACCCTTGAGATCCACGCCGTTATCCTGATATGCACCGGATATTGTCCCACCCGCCTTGAGGACGACGTTCCCCGAGGGAGACGGCGCCAGGGCGAAACTCCCCGCAAGAACAATATCGCCGGCAGCGTCGAGTGACAGAAGGGGGGGAAGAATCCGGGTGCGCCAACTCCCCGTTGATGTTGATCGCCCATACCAGGAAACCGTGTCGCCATTCAGCCGGATAGAGCCGTCACGGGAGATTAGGTCCGTGGCGGACTCCGGAGAGTAGGTGAGGTTCCATGGATCTCCGGTTCCCTGAGTCGACACTGTCGGGTTGGAGATGGACCCGAGGAGCATATCCCCTTGGGACACCACTGTCACCCGGGCGGTGGATGTTTCCAGAAGAGGAGCAGGCGCACCTTCACTCCCCATGTTCCCCATGCTCCGGATAATGCCGTCACTCGTTCCGACCAGCAGGCGCCCGCCTAGATTGCCCCCTGACAGGACAGACAATTTGCCTGCCCCGAACACGCCGAATTGCCCGGACATATCACCGCCGCCGCGCAGCGTCAGGTTGCCCCCCGCCATGGTTGCCACTCCGGCTGTAGTCGCATTTACCCCCCTCGTCTCGTAACGGGCCGACCAGAAGTAGTTTCGTTTCCCTGAACTTACTTTTACGCCATAGGCGTCCCAGGCGGTCATGGCGACAGGCGCGGTGATTGACCCCCCGGCATTAATCGTCACATTACCTCCGCCGGAATATTTCCAGTATTCGGTCGATCCACTGCTGCTCGGATCGTATACCCCGGTGGTCCTGATGGCGCCGGGACCGGAGCCGGCCAGAAGATTGACGTCACCACCCACCGAAAGGGTGATATTTCCGGTTGCCGACTGAACCGCGGCCTGACTCGTGGCCGTCCCTTTCATCAGCAGCGCCCCCCCCACGTCTCCCCGGATCTCCCCCGTGGAGGTGGCCAGGGAATAGCGCATGGCGCTTCCCTGGTCGACCCTACCCGCGTTAAGAACGGTGTCCTCGCCGGAAGCAAAGTTTATGTTGCCCCGCTCGGTATAAACAGCTTCGCCCGCGAACGTCACCATCGATCCTGACCCGCCGACGCGGATCGCCAGGGGATTGGCGGCGGCCGGATCGCCGCCGGCGGCCAGAGCAAAATTCCAGCCGTCGGCACGGGGTGATCGGGCAAAGAGCAAATATGGTTTTGTGGGGGTGTCAAGGAGGCTCTTCGCAACGTCAAGGTCACCAGCGGCCCGAAGAGTCAGGTTGCCGGGCAGCCCCCCATAACGCCAGCTCGTCAGATCCCACGTCGAAGAAAGCGTCAGATTTCCACTGCTCCTCACCTCGATCCCGGGCCGTAGCTGCAGAGATTGCGCGCTCCCCCCCTTCAGAGTGAGACCCGAAGCGTCAACACCGGCTACGTTCATGTATGACCGGGTATCATTTTGCAGCGCAGTAATGGCCGCGGCGTCAAGCACGTTCAGGTCATAGATCTTGAACGCCTCGGCGATGACCTTATCGGCCCCATTGATGCTTCCTTTGAGTTCGCTATTCAGAGTGGTGGCGGTGCGGGGTGCGCGTATGGTTACGCTCCCTCCGCTGCCGCTCCCGGTGCCGCTGACATCAATGGCGCCCCCAGCAAGATTGACTCGTCCAGCAGGATTTCCGGTTGAGTCAAAGCTTCCCGTACTAAGAATGACCGTGCCGCCGACGTCGGCGGCGGTGGCATGGGCGTCGATGGTTCCGGAAAGAGTCAGGTTTCCACCGGCATACAGTTCAACCCGGCCGCCGGCTTTGCCCGAGGCGTCAATGGCGCCCTGGACAGCGAGATCTCCACCGTCCACGGCCAGCGTCACCGCCCGGGCCACGACCAGATCGTCAGCCGCCACCGTCAGGGACCCGGCCAGTCGAGTCCGGATGTCGAGGGCCTTGGTAAAGCCCCCGGGAGCCAGTACCGTACTATTCAGCCCGCTGAACCCGGAGGTGAATCCCGACAGGTCAGCAGTCTGAATCGTCAGGGAACCCCCATCGCCACCACCGTCAGCCCGCCCGGCGAGGGTACCGGCAGCCAGCTTCACACCCTTGGCCGGCGACAGGACGATGATGCTTCCGGCGTCACCCGCGCCGGCGGCGGAAACGTCGACTCTGGCCCCCGCGGCGACGGCGACCGCGCCACCTGCTGAAGAGAGCTGGACCGTCCCCCCCCCATCGGTGAGCTTGACGCCATCTGAACCCGCGGGATACTCGATCCCGTGCGCCAGAATCTCAGCGCCGGGCCTGATGGCGATATCTCCCTGGGCGCTGTAAGAAACGACCCCGGCGTCGACCTGTACCGTACCGGACTGGTCAATAGTATTTGCATTGATCCGCAGTTTTCCACCCGGTGTGACTTTGGAACCCGCGGTTCCGGCGCTCCGGTAGATACCGACATTTCCGGCATCCAGAACCAGGTCGGCCGACCGATAGGGAGTGGTTGCGTCTTTGTAGAAAGTGGCGGTCACCCGTGCGGCGGTCAGTGAGATGTCGCCACCGCCGGTCATGAACCGCCCCACTCCGGCCAGGGTCAGATCATTTGTGGCAGTCAGGTTGACCTTGCCGAAGCCGCTGAAGATAAGATCACCTCTCCGGTCGGTTAAACCTGTCACCATGTCGCTGGCGTTGAGAGACACAAGCATATCGCCGGCGACAAGGTTAAACGCGCCGGTAACCCCCGCTGAGTCGGAAGCGGCAAGCGTCGGCAACGAGCTGGTATTCGTGAGATTCAGCCTAGTCGAAGTTACGGTGACTCCTCCCTCGCCGGGGTCCTGAACAGATAACCGGGCGGAATCGAGGGTAAGATACAGAGGGATATCCGTCCGGGCGGAGAGGGTCACGTCACCCAGAAAAGTCATTTCCTTTCTACCATTCAGACTCACGGCGCTGCTCTCGTTAAGAGAATTCCAGATCGTTCCCGAAAGATAGAGTCCCGGCAATGATCTCCCCAGATTCGGATGCGCATTCATGTAAGAGTCTGTCGTGACGTACAGCCGATCACTGGCGAGCGATACCGCGCCATGATCGACTTTCAGCGGAGTCAATCCCTGGAAATCAACGGCCGCGGTATCGATGGAGATCCTGTCGGACGCGTGAATCTGGCTGGTTGGCGAAAGCGTCAGCGTCCCCCCCGTTGTTACCGTTGCCGTACCGTTGCCGCTATTTCCCACCGCATCAATTCGCCCGCCCGCCGCGAGGGTCACGCCATCGGCGCCGGCCAGAGAGATTACGGGAACATGAATCGCGACGTTTTCGTTTATGGTCACGATCTTGGTGGATCCGGCAGGACCGGCAGGGTCGATTTTTCCCAGTTCCACCGAGCTGAACCCACCGTTCATGGTAACGGAATCCACAGCAATGGTCCCCTCGTACGCTCCGAGAGGAGAGCCGAACGTGGTCGATGGCGGGAGGGGATCGCTCGTTTGAGTGACCGTTACGCTGGTTCCAGGCCCGCTCAGAGATAGCTTCCCTCCCTGATAGAAACTGTTTTTCAACGGATCGTCAGGAAGCGGCGCCGCCTTGATGGCGCCGTTAAGGATGGCCGTCGCGGCGGACACCGTAACATCACCGCCGTTACCGGCCTCAATTGACCGATAATTCGAAAAATTACCCTCCTTGAGCAGATCCTGCGCGTTGCGAACCGAATAACTGTGCAACTGCGTCGCCATTATCCCTGTGCCGGCCACCGTGGCGTAGCCGGTTGTCGCGGGATACCCCTCCTTGCTCCGGGTCGGCGCATTACCAGCGCCAAGCGCCCCGAGGTCGGTGATCACCAGGGCGCCGGGCAGAAATGCGTACTGTTCCGGCAGTATGGTGTACATTCCGCTCGCGATGCCGCTGACGCCGTTCAGATATACCGCATCACCCGGGCCGGAGAGAGGGTTGCCTGGAAGAATCACGGAGCGCCCCTTGACGGTCAGCGGGTTGAAAGACCCTTCGATGCCCGGCTGAAACTGATAGGAAAATACTGATCCGCCTCCGGAAACATCGATAGTTGCGCCCGGACTCACAATTACTTCGTTCCCCCCCATGCCGACGGATTTGCCCGGCGTCCTACTTGTGACAATTCCGCCGAATGATCCGCTCTTTTTGTCCAGAACATTGAGTTGCTGATCGGCATCCATGTAACCATAGGGAACCATGGAGGCTCCGGCGGTCGTCACTATGCCGCCGGATGACAGATAGACTCGGCTGCCGCTGCCATACGACGGGTCGGTATTGAGATTGATGGTCCCAAGCGGAGCGGCGAGGTTGCCGTGGTGTTCAATCCCGCCCATGGCGTTGATCGTCACCGAACCGCCCGCGGAGTAGATGGGCTGGTCTGATTGCTGGTCGCTCCTGAGCGTGGTGACCTTGCCGCCGCTCGTGATAGCATACGCTGAGGGGACGAAATTTTGATCTCCCGTGGGGTTATAGACAGGATCAACATTCATCGCACGCGTTTGCATCCCGGGATAGATTCTGTCAGCCGCCAGGGTCAGATCTCCACCGAGCAGGAATGAGCCATGCCATTCATTGATCCCGCCCGTCGGAGTTGTCGCATAAACGGTGTCATACAACCGGATATCGTGAGCCGCTTCCAGTCGGGCCGATGATATTCCGGTGATAGCGACTTGCCCGGAGAGGTCGATCCACTCTCCCGCGAGGAGCAATGTGCCTCCGCCTTTCGTGCCGCCGGCGTTCAAAAGCCGCTGATTGTTCGACAGAGTGATCCAGGGCGCCTTTATCGCTACGCTGTCCGTGTTGTTGACTCTGATCTCCGGAGTATTGAGGGTCAGACTCCGGCCGAGAGAGACATCCATCGAGCCGCCAAAGGTCACGTTGGTGCGGCTTCCCAGGATCATCGCATCGAAACCGTTGGCCACGAGCGTCGACACTAGCCGCGGCGTAACGCCGAGTCCTTCGGAGTCATTGGCGCTCACAAGGGAAAAGGTTGCGCCACGCCCATTGGTTACACTCGCCAGGCCCCTGATGTCGCCGGCAAGCGTCACGTTCCTCCCGAATGAAAGGCTCACCGCGCCCGGATCGCCGGCAAGTTGGCCGGCGCCGAGCGCCATTCCGGAAGTAACGGACGGAACCGTCACGACTCCCGGGGCGGATACGTCAATCAAACTCCCCTGCTCGGCGATGAAATCACGGTTGTTCGACTTGACGGATATGGTTCCTCCCGGCAGTAATGTCGGCGTCGTCAATATACCGGATGAAGCTGGCGTAGCGGGATTGACGTAGCCTGGCGCCAGCAGCCGCGATCCTGTCATGAGCTGTACATCGCCACCGGCTCTGATGGAAATCCTGCCGCCCGGCGCGTCCAGCGTCCCTGCCACCGTAATCTGGCCGAGTGTGGCGGCATCGTTCGTAATGCTGACCTGCCCCCCTGGTCCGGAACTGAGCATGGCGCCGTCGGCAACGACGACACGGGTATCCGTAGCGGGGAGTTGAACCAGGTTGCCGGTGGCGTCGGCGCGCCTCCCGGCAAATACGACACCGGCGGAGAGATTGACAGCACTGGCGCCCATCAGGATCGAAGAGGAGGCGGGGTTGATTGCAACCACCCGGTCCTTCGGGTAGGCGCCGGAGCTCACGAATCCGGAAGTGTCGGGCGCCGTCAAGCGCACCGTTGACGGAGCAACGATGGAACCGCTATCAACGACAAGATTGGTTCTGCCGCGCATATCCAGTGTGGTGAAACCGCTGTTGACGAAACGGTCGGCATTAAGAAGCAGAGTCCCTGAGCGGCTTCCAAGAGGGCTCGTCGCATCGAATTCGACCGGGAGAGGTGAAACCGCGCCGGGAGTCACTTCCACCGAGCCGGCGTGGAGAATGATTGTGCCGCCATTGTTCCCCTGAATTGCTTCGCCGTGAAGATTGCCATCGACGATGAGGGCGTCACCCTGCAACGCAATCGTGCCGGCATTAGCAGACGATATCTTACCCGTCGTATCAACGAGATACCCTCCGCCAACATCCACGGATGATCCCGCTCTCAGAATGACCCCGGCGCCGGCGTCGGTATCATCCTGAATGGTAACGGATCCGCCACTCATATGGGCTGTTGCGGGCAGACCGTTACTGTTTCCCCGGCGAAGATCGGTTTTCGTCCCGGCGACGTTGATGCTGCTTCCCGCGTCAACGTATATCTCCGACACCAGTGGCCGACCGGAAATGTCATTCGGAAACGGACTCTTGTTGTCAACGGTCTTGAGCGTCACCGACCCGCCGGGAATGTCGATTTCTCCTCGCTGTTCGATGCGCCGCGACATGCCTGTAAAGGAAGCGCCGGGAGACATGGCGATACGTGCGCCGCGATCAATCACCACGGTGTTGTTGGCATAGAGGTTGATGGCTCCGAGTCCGGCGGCATTGAGAATCGACGACGCTATCGCCGACTCCTGTGATACGCCGGCAACGGGAATGTTGTGTTCTTCCGCCGGGACGCTCTGCCGGACGACTATCGCATCGGTCACCATATCCGTCACCGTCGGATCATCCAGTGGTTTGACACCAATAGTAAGTGTGCCTGCCGCGGGTTCGGCCCTGCCGAGGGTAATCTGCTGTCCGAGAGAATTCGTCAGCTCGGCAGCCAGATTCTGATAATATCCTCTGGTAACTGAACCATCCAGATGACCGTAGAGATCGACCCGCCTGGCCGCGAGGCTGAATGTTCCCGCATTCGCACCCTCACTATAGTCAGAAACGTAGTTGCCTATCATTGAGCCGCCAAGATACAAGCCACTGTAGCTTTTCGTGACTCCCCACTTCTCTTGCGAGAACGTCTGGGAACTTCCGATCAGGCTATACCACAAAGAAGAAGGAGATGTGCTGAGGGGATACCCGTTGTTCCCTGAGACAAGCCATGAGGATGCTGATGCTCCTGAACCATAACGGAAACCGCCGCCGGCAAAGAGTAGACTGGCTCCCTGCCTGGCGATGATGTCCCCGGCGGGAACCGCTATGTTGATCATGCCGCCACTCACACTTCGGTCCAGAGTCGACAACTCCCGTGAAGTAAGAGAACCGGAAATATCGCCGATTGAGGAGCCGGTGAGAGGGTCCACCGTCACGGTTTGTCCCTTGAGAGCCCCGTTTTTCTGTAGTTGGGCGTCACGCAACACCACACTGCTGAGCATGACCGAGGTCAACCGGTCGCTGGAGGGCTTATCCTGCCAGGCACCGCTTACATCGATGGCGCTTCCCGCTTCCAGTGTCGTCCGCTCCGAAGCATTCATCGTTACTCTCCCTGAAGGAGAAACTATTGCCCCCTGATGGTCGATCTGCCTCACCGACGTTGACGCGATGGCAGGATCGTCGGAGTCGAGTCCGCCGACCAGTATGGATCCGCCGTTATAGGGAAATGACTGGTGAATTTTTTCACCGGAGGTATCAGGTGGAGTTTCGGTCCTGCTGTTCACCCCGGTCTGCACAAGGTTACTGGCTTTCAGTTCTATCTGACCGTTCACCTTCACCGCTGTAACCGACCTGATGATACCCTCCTGGCGAACCGTCCCGCCATACATCCCCACCATGCCATTATCGGCCTCCAGCATCCCGCCTTGCTGGTTGACGGCAAGTCCCGGCGAGCTGTTGACCTTTGCTATGAGGGCCGTCCTCGATGAGGTATCCGAACTGTCCGCCATCACTGCCACAGCGGTACCCGCCACCAACCCGGTCTGCCCCATCGGGGTACTGATCGTGCCGGCATTTTCAACCCGCGGCGCCAGGAGGAAGACCGATCCCTGATCGTCGGTTTTTATCGATCCCAGGTTGGAAACCGCCGATGACGGATCAAAAGGAACCGGAACACCGCTGGAGTCGGTCTGATACCCCTCCCCCTTGAAAATAAGGCTCACGGCAGTTGCGGGATTAAAAAAGGCGCTGTCCGTCATCTTTAGATTGAGGGTGGAAGCGATGAGCGAATGAACATTGACTTGAGATCCGGGAGCGAAGAGGATGCCGTTCTGGTTGATAAGGTACACAGTACCGTCGGCCTGAAGCCTTCCATAAATCTGCGTCGGGTTCGTGTCTTGAATCCGGTTAAGGGCAACCCATCCCGATTGCTGCTTGAAATTGACCCAGGCATTGGCGCCGATGTTGAACGATTTCCAGTCGATGACCGTCCGGGGCTGGTTCTGGTTGATCACCAGTGAACCGGACGATGAAGTCATGCTCTCAACACCGGGTATTACCCCCGACTGCGTCAGCGCCAAGGGATTCCGAGGGACCGGCAGAACATTGGCGACAACCGACGGCAGATTCCGATTGCCACTGACAAAATTCGGAGGCAGAGCGGCGGCGTTTACCATGAGCGGATTGATGAGAGTGACAACCGTCACTGCCAGGGCAACCATACGCCGTGGTGGAGCTACGTCGCATCCACGGCAGGGAGCCATGATGCCGCGAATCATAAAGGAAAGCGCCGATGAAGGTTTACGGGTTCTGGACCGCACGAATATTCACCCCTAGAAAAGAAGCCTTGCCAGGAAATGGACCCTGTTACGATTGCCGGCGCCGGAGTTGGTTCCGGTCAGGGTATGCCCCCAAAGGAGTTCATAATCAAACTTTCCCCAGAGCCCGCCCCGGATACCAAGACCGGCTCCCTGGAGGTTGAGGCTGCTCTGCTGGCCGGGAAGGGGATCTTTGATCGTTAGCCACGCCCCCTGATAAGAGAGATAGGGAGTACATGACAGCGTGTCCTTGTACCTTCCGTATTTAAAAAGCTCCGGCGCACGCAGTTCCAAAGTCACATGGAGAGCATTATCTCCCATGGCTTCACTCTCATGGTAGCCACGTATGCTATCCATCCCCCCCGCCGCATACTGTTCATTAGAAATGAGAGGCTGGTCGGAAAGCTGCCCGTCAACTTTCCCATACCAGGTGAGACCTTCGGGCAAATTCTGGGTCCGCGCAACAGCAAGAGTCGTGTAGATATAATTGCCATGGGCGTTGTATCGCTTCGCGCCGAAATTTGCCTCGGAAGTCAGCCCCCGGAATGATACGTTAACCGCAGCCATCACCTGGGTAAAGCCGGTTGAGTCCGGATGCGTGAGCCCGTACGATACGGAAAGGGGCACATACGTGATGGGTGAGGCATTCGTACCGCCCCCTGAGAGTCCTGTTTCATCCTTGAAATCCTTGTAGTCAACCCCCAGACTTAAGGACTGGCTCATTCCGGCAACCTGGGAAAGCGCCGGTTGATACCGCCGACC
>Ga0194037_1001130_pt1 | contig 19860 bp, 6 predicted proteins | sample JunL306m_MetaG_FD_148653 | JGI IMG/M metagenome (GOLD analysis project Ga0194037, IMG submission 148653) | Anoxic zone freshwater microbial communities from boreal shield lake in IISD Experimental Lakes Area, Ontario, Canada - Jun2016-L304-6m | ecosystem: Environmental > Aquatic > Freshwater >...
AAATTTCGTCAATCTCCAAAAGGCGTTGTTTTTCTTTTACGTTCAAACCAAAATTGACGCAAACGTAATTGATCAGAAAAACTGGATTTTCAATATTCCTGATAGCAAAAGCCATTTCGGGAGAGATGGCGCCTGAATCATTGATGATATTTATAGCCAAATCCTTGATGGAGGATACCAATGCCAAAAAGACGCCATCGTTGACATCGGGCAACACATCGTCCACCAAAGTAATTTTCGCTTTCATGTATGGTTTTGTGGTTTCCAATTCGCCCAAATTGAAGCGTTGCTTTCCTTCCAAAATAACCGTTGTGGTATTGTCGGGCATTTCCAAAATACGAACTACCTGTGCCACAGTACCCATTTGGTAAAGTTGGTCAATGGAAGGGTCGTCTAGTTTCTTATCTATTTGCGAGCAAACGCCGATTAAAATTTCATTTTCGTTGGCATCACGCACTAGTTTTAGCGACTTTGCACGAGCCACAGAAACCGGCAACAATACGCCTGGAAATAGCACCATGTTGCGCAAAGAAAGTATGGGAAGCACATCGCCTGAATTGATGTTTAAATCAGACAAGCGCTCATCAAGTGAAATAATTGGAAAAATATCGGACGATCCCATCATGTCTTCAGAAAATAAGTTATCAAAAGGGTTATTCATAGCGAGTATGGTGTTTGTTTTCTGCCATAATGGCAGCAAATCATTTTATGAGTAATCTGTGGCTGAAGCGAATTAAAGTAATTCCCTCTTATGAAACAGCTTAGCTTATTTTTGTTGATTCATTAAGGTTATAAGTCAATTGCTGTGCCAAAAAGTTTTTACTGAATTAAAGTCAGTAAAATATTATGGTAAATTTGCTATTTGAAGTTTTGTCCAAACGATTTGCCTGTCATTTCATCCACCGTTACTCGCCAAACTTTCACGTTCATCAATGCTGGAGTGGAGTATTTGAAGGTCCGATCGGAGAATTTTTGCATCATCGAGTTTAAAGTATCAACCTTCTCCGTCAAGTCCTCAATATAGGTCACAGATCCTTTGCACAATACGCTTTTACCCATCATGCTGTAGCTGCAGGCCACATCGGGATGCTGAAACACCAATTTCCCATCGGTGCAAAAAGTGACGCAAACTCGATTATTTATAGCCAATAATTCCAAATGTTTTCCGAAAGGAGCGGAGTGAAGTATGATTTCCCCATTCAAATATCCAAAATTCATGGGGATTACGTAGGGTGTTCCATCAGTTTCAATCATGCCCACAAAACAGGTATGACATTGATTGATAACACTTTCTTTTTCGGCTTGGTCGGTTATTATAGAGGTTCTCATGTTTTTTTATTTAGAATACAAAAATAGCAGAAAAAAGTGATTTGGGCAATAAAAGTTTATTTTATAAAACAGTAAAAACCCACCATGCATTAAGCAAGGTGGGTTTTTATTTGATAAAATACCAGTACAGAATTAGATGATAATAAATTTAAACCAACAAAAATTCATTCTAAGTTTATAACAATTAGTACTTGTTTAATTCTCCATCAGCTGACAGATTAGGGATTCTTTAATCATCCAAAGTGCTTAAATCTCCAACATCTTGTCCCAGTGCTTTTGCTTTTATTACGCGTCGCATAATTTTACCGCTTCTTGTTTTGGGCAATGCATCTACAAATACCACTTCTTCGGGTCGAGCTATCGGTCCCATGGTTTCTGCAATGTGGTCGCGGAGTTCTTTTTCAAGAGCTGCTGAAGGTTCAGTGCCTTGTCTTAGAACTACATAGCAATGAATTCCGTTCCCTTTGAGTGCGTGTGGCAATGCAATTGCTGCCGATTCTGCCACTGCTCTGTGCATAATCATGGCACTTTCAATTTCGGCCGAGCCCAAACGGTAGCCACTCACTTTTATCACGTCATCAGTTCGTCCAATTACCCAATAATATCCGTCGGAATCCCTACGTGCGGCATCTCCAGGATGGTACCAACCTTGTTTGGCATATTTTTTCCAGTAGGTTTCTGCGAATCTTTCTGAGTCATTTAGAATGGTTCTCGCCATACCTGGCCAAGGTTTTTTTATAATTAAGTTGCCTTCTTCGCCATCTTTTACTTTCTCACCCTCATCGGTTACAATGTCAATTTCAAGTCCAAAAAACGGTTTCGTTGCCGATCCTGGTTTGAGTGGTGTTATTGGCAATGGACAAATTACAAAACCGCCTGTTTCAGTTTGCCACCAAGTATCCATAATGGGGCAATTTTCTTTTCCAATCACTTTGTGGTACCACTTCCAAGCTTCCGGATTAATGGGCTCGCCTACTGAACCAAGCAATCGTAAACTGGACAAATCGTGCTTGTTGGGCCACGACTCACCGTAACGCATCAAGCCTCTAATGGCTGTAGGAGATGTGTACAATACGGTAATTCCGTATTTTTCAACCATTCTCCACCAACGATTTGGGTATGGATGATTGGGCGCACCTTCGTACAAGAATATTGTGGAACCGTTAATAAGCGGTGCGTAAACGATATAGGAGTGGCCGGTAATCCAACCTGGATCGGCAGCACACCACCAGCGATCTTCTGGCTTGATGTCGAATACCATTTTGTGTGTTGTGCCGGTATAAACGCTGTAACCACCATGCGTATGCACTAATCCTTTCGGTTTTCCGGTTGAGCCAGAAGTGTATAAAATGAAAAGCATATCTTCTGCATCCATCTCTTCAGTATCACATTTTGGACCTGCAATTGGCAATCCTTTCAAATCGTGGAACCAATAATCGCGGTCGTTTTCCATGTAAACATCAACTCCTGTGCGTTTTATGGTGATACAAACCTCTACGGTTGGGGTCAATTCCAACGCTTGGTTTACAATCTCTTTTAAGTTGCTCGACTTTCCGCGTCTGAAACCGCCATCGGCAGTAACCACCACTCTACTGGCTGCATCGTTAATTCTGTCGGCGAGCGCGTCGTGGCTAAAACCACCGTAAACCACACTGTGAGCTGCACCAATTTTGGCACATGCCAGCATTGCAAAAACCTGTTCGGGAATTTGGGGCAAATAAATGGTAACAATATCGCCTTTTTTTACACCCATGGCCTTCAGAATGTTCGCAAATTCGCAAACTTCACGGTTGAGCGCATGATAAGAATATGACTTTACATCGCCGGGTTCACCTTCCCAAATGATGGCTAATTTATTGCGGTTGGCAGTTTCCAAATGTCTGTCAATGGCATTGGAGATAATATTTGTTTTTCCGCCGGTAAACCATTTGTAGAATGGTGGATTGCTGTCGTCGAGCACTTTATCCCATTTCTTTTGCCAAACGAGGGTTTCGGCCTGTTCTGCCCAAAACTTTTCTGGATTGTCAATAGAATCTTTGTAGGTTTGCTCGAACTCTTTAATTGTAGCGTAATCTTTTACCTGCTGTGATGGGTGGAAAACTTCCCCTTCCATTTCTTTCATTTGTGTTTCTTTTTAAAGTTTAAAAAAGTATTTAAGGATATTCAAGTATTTAGTCGTCAAATTTATTATAACAACAATAAAGTTGAATTGTTTTCAATCTGATATTGTTGTTTTTTTGGCATACAATCCATTCCATTCATTTTGAGTTTAAACTTTTTGTATAATGCATTTGCCACAATGGCTTTGCAAAATGCTTTTTTGATGACGTAATGACAAATAAGGTAGTGATATATGCTTTTCAAACGACAGGTTTTTAAATCAGGCTGCAAGTGCAATTTTGCCATATAATGCATTTTAATTTTTCAACTCACCAAAATAATGCCTGTTGGATTTCATGTATATTTGGCAATAAGGTGTAAATCATTTACATTTGCATTCAATTCCAAATCGCACATTTTACGATACTATTTTTACTAATAATTTGCTTCCCAAATTATTAACGGAGACCCACACCGTGAGTCCCTACGAAACAATATTTTAATATTTAAAACAATGAAAAAGCTACTTTTACCAGTCATCTTGTCTCTGATTATTTTCCAAATGACAGCTCAAATTAAATCCGCTGGTTCAGTCCAGATTATCCCTCAGCCCAACAAAATTACAATGTCCAAAGGCGTTTTCTTATTGATCAATGAAACAAAAATTCAATTTCGAGGTGGGGAAGAGGCTAAACCGATAGCCGCGAAACTGGCTGCTATGCTCAGTCGTTCGTCTGGTTATCAGTACGCTGTTTCCAGTTCGAGCGCAGCAAAATCGGCTATCGTTTTTCAGCTTGAAAAGAAGGCAACTGCGAATGACGAAGCATATACTGTCAGTGTGAAACCACGACAAATCATTGTCACTGCCAGTTCCGCTCATGGTTTGTTCAACGGTTTGCAAACGGTGCGCCAGCTTTTCCCTGCTGCCATTGAAAGTGAAAATGCCACCCCCACAAATTGGACTATACCCTGCGCGCAAATAGAAGATGCACCACGTTATGCCTACCGAGGATTGCACTTGGATGTGTCGCGTCATTTCTTTGACAAGAAGTTTATATTGAAATACATAGATATGATGGCGATGTATAAATACAATACTTTCCATTGGCACCTGACAGACGACCAAGGCTGGAGAATTCAGATAAAAAAGTACCCGCTTTTGACCAAAGTAAGTGCTTTCCGCAAAGAATGTGCGGGCGATACCACGGGTGGATTTTACACCCAAGAAGACGTGAAGGAAGTGGTGGCGTATGCTGCAGAACGATTTGTGGAGGTGATTCCAGAAATAGAAATGCCCGGTCATGCAGTGGCAGTGCTGGCCGCTTATCCGGAACTTTCGTGCAGTGGCGGCCCATTCACCGTTGCTTCTACCTGGGGTATTTTTCATGATGTGTATTGTGCAGGAAACGAAAAAACGTACGATTTTATAGAAGGAGTTTTGGATGAAGTAATTCCTTTGTTTCCAAGTAAATACATTCATGTGGGCGGTGACGAATGCAAAAAAACTCGTTGGGAGCGGTGCATGAAATGTCAGGCGAAAATGAAGGCTGAAAATTTAGAAAATGAGCATAAGTTGCAGAGTTATTTTATCAACCGTATTGAAAAATATCTGCAACCCAAAGGAAAACAGATTATTGGCTGGGACGAGATTTTGGAAGGGGGCGTAACCCAAACCGCCACCATCATGTCGTGGCGAGGCATCAATGGAGGCATTGAAGCTGCACAACATGGCAACGATGTGGTGATGACTCCCGGCACGCATTGCTATTTCGACCATTATCAGGGCGTTGATAATGAAGAGCCTAAGGCGCATCCTTACGGTGGATTTTTGCCGTTACAGAAAGTCTACACTTTTGACCCAAGGCCAAAAGAACTAAGCGCCGAGCAAGCCAAACATATTTTGGGCGGACAAGCCAATGTGTGGTCGGAATTTATAACTACCACTGCGCAAGTGGAATACATGGTGTATCCGCGCGCGTTGGCAATGATTGAATGTTTGTGGACAATGCCAGAGAAAAAAGATTATCCTTTCTTTGAACAGAAAGTGCACGGACAATATGAGCGCATGAGCCGTTACGGTATGAACTTCTCAAAAAGTGCGGACAGGCAATCTACGATTGATAAATTCAATTCCATAAAAAAATAAAGGAACGAATGGAAAGCAAGGAACCCTAGCTGATATAATTTCAGTTAGGGTTTTCTACATCATGTCCTGACCCGAAAAGTGTTTGTGATGCGCTTTAATTCTGTAACTTTTTGCCCATAAGGCCATTGTTTCTTGATAATTGATTTTCAAATAATTCCTTCACATTTTATATTTCCACCACTTTCAGTCTATCTCAGTTATTTTAAATAAAAGTTGTACATCTCGAAAAATCCTCATTTCTAAACACAAATTATTAGACTTTTTGCTGTTATTATTGAGGAATTACTCTCTTGTTTTTTTTAAATAGAAACTCTTACTTTACCGAGAATTATACAATTGAAATGTCATAAAATTGGTAGGTTCCGCATTTCTTTTTATTGCCAATCATCCTTATTTGAGCTTTTTTTTTAAGTCTGAGACTGTTCTTAAATCAAAACTTATATTGGTTCTATTTTAGCAAAATAGAACCAATATAAGTTTGTGGAAGATGTGACATGCTTTTTTTGTCATTCTATATTCCGATATATTAAAATATCCTTTTCTTCAACAATTCACTTTACAATTGAAATGTAAAAGTATTCTGCATGTATTTGATTTTAAATGTCTTATTTAAAAATTCAATATTATGGAAAGCAAAATTACTTATCAGAAAAATGATTGTTGCACAAAGTTTTCTTCCTATAATAGTTACAGAAAACTTATTCTTTTGCTTGTTTTGGTCTTTAGTTTTGGACTTGCAAAAGTGTATGCAACTAAGAATTGGTCACTTGGAGAATATACCACTGTAAATTTCGACCTTGAAAAAGGAATTGTGAAAATACAAGTTTGGTATTTTGATGGAAACGGCTCCGAGGATGGTGCAGGCACCAATTGCGGAGATGGAAATGCCGGATTGAACGGTGATGGCGAAACTGTTAATTTTGGAGCGAATTCAGTATTGGTCAAATGCGATGACGAGGGCCATAATCTGACTGTTACCGGAAGTGGTACTGATTGGTACTACGACCCTGCCGAAAATTGGGCATTGGGCACTGATCCCGACAGCAATAACAGGTGGTGTATCATTAATTGGAAAATTCCGCAATCGGCACTCAATTTTTTACAATCAATTCAAGTCTCGGGCACATGGTGGAGGCGTGGCTCATGTGTTGGTGCTGGAGATCAGACAATTTCTGGAACAATAGACATTACGCCTACTGTTGAAGCCAGCAATTTTACTATAGGCACTCCGGTTTTTACCGTGAATAGCTCTAAACCGGCCATTAATATACATTGGTCCAAAGACTTGGCTAATAAAAATGCAGATACTTTGGGTAACATTTATTTGCGTGAAGGTTCAGTAACCGGAACAACAAAAAAAACAGTAAGTGCATATAATCTATCTAGCGGCGATTACTATCTTTATCCGACTGATGATGAGATAAACCTTAATCAGACAAATACTTATGTGGTTTGTCAGGAATACACGCCCACAGTAAATACAAATATTAAATACCAATTTGTTAGTGGGAATATAACTGTTCCTGGTTTTCCTCAGGTAACTCCAACTTCATTTATTGCCACTTTGGATGCTTCTACCAGAGAAGTAAGTTTGAGTTGGAGTGTGCCAAGCGGCAGTGGTAATGATTTCAGGACTGATTACTTTAAGATAACCGGCGGCAAAACGGATTCAGTTGCTTTTGATAGAAACAATACGACATATAGCTATTCATTTGTGGTGCCAGAAGGTACTGTTGCCTCTTACACCTACAACATCAATCGTTTTAACTCATGGTATTCAAGCTATTTCCAAACGGCTTCTGTGTCCGTTAATTTAGTTCACTATAAACCAGTTACCGCAACTGTAGTATTGTCGCAAGACCAGCGAAGTACAGTTGTAAGTTGGACTACTTCGGGTGTAGTTTGGAGCAGTGGGTCAAGATTTGTACTGACGCGACAGAATCTTACTACAGGCGCATCAGATGCCATTACGCTGACTCAAACAGATTTCAACAGAGGCAATTATACAGATAATTTGGTACAGATGTGTAATAAATATCAATATAAACTTCAGGTATTTCCCAATGAAAACTGGGCTTATATTCCTCCAATCAATACCAGCGATATTACACCAGCTGTTATTGGTGATTTGACAACGTTAACCGTGTCGAAGGGATATTTTTCCAATAAAATTGAACTCAATTGGGCAACGACCAGCGGAAGCTTTGATAAATTTGCCATCAACAGGAAAGAGTACGGACAATCCGACAGTTTTTACAAGCAAATGCTATCGGTGGATGGTTCGCCAGTACTTTCAACCTACAAAGTGGAAGATGTGAACGCTGTTCCAGGAGTCATTTATCAATACCAGGTAGTGGGTTTGGTGAATTGTGCAAACAACATTGTAACAAGTGCGACTAAACCTTCCGACATTGGATTCCGAACGCCCACCGGTGATATTTACGGACGGGTCACTTTTAGTGATGGGCAAGCCGAGAAAAGTGTGGAAGTGCGCCTGGAAAGCGAAGAGGAAATCTCAGGGAAAAGCTACAAGTTTTCGGGGAACGGTACTTTGACAATAAATAATGCTGCTTTTCTTTCTACGAATACTGATTCTATTGGCATTCAGGCATGGATTAAACCTGATGTGCTGACTACCAGAGGAAATATTCTGCAAAAAGCTAGTATGTATGAAATGTACATCGAATCAGACCGACTATACTTTAAGGTGGGCAGTCAGACCATTTCGTCAACCGCTTTGATCAGTGCTGTAAAAGGTTCCGATGCTTTCATTCATGTATCAGCCATTGGTACAAAGGATTCGCTGTTCCTGTACATGAATGGAAATCAGGTTGGAAAAGTCAAGAAGACAGCAACCGTAACAGGCAATAACAACCCTGTGATTGTTGGTAATTTATTTTCGGGTAATATTGACGAAGTACGCATCTGGAGTAAAGTACTGACGAGCGATGAAATAAAAAGTGATTACAAAAGGTATCTTGTAGGCAACGAGAAAGGCTTAATTGGTTACTATACTTTTGATTATGCGGTAGAGAATGGTTTTTATGATACTTCGTTCAAAAAGAACACGTACAACGAAAATCACGGAACCGCTCTGAATGTAACTTTGGACGCTACTTTTGTTCCAAGCAATGACCAGCTCGGATACAAAGGAGTTACGGGAGCCGACGGATCCTATACCATCAGGGCAATACCTTATTCCGGCAATGGGATAGCTTTCAACATTATTCCACGGCTTGGAACGCATAAATTTGAATCGGAAAAGGAAATTCGGTTCATAGGTCCCAACGCACAAAGTCATACGGTCAATTTCATCGATAAATCGTCCTTCACCGTTGCAGGGGTTGTAACCTACAAAGGCGGAACCATTCCGGTAGAAGGCGTTATGTTTAATATCGATGGAAAAACGGCCATGTTGGGCAATGGTTCAATTATTCAGACCAATGCCGAGGGTGAATTTTCGATTTCCGTACCTGTTGGCACACATGAAGTACAGGCGGTGAAGAACAATCATATCTTCCAGTTGAACGGAAAAATAACCGACAGTTATGGTATGGATCGTAATTATCAGGATGATGTGTTTGGTCTTGAACTGACTGACATTACCACCATTCGGTACATTGGACGTGTGGCTGGAGGAATAATACAGGAAGCTTATTTGATGGGACATTCGTTGTCGAAAAATAACTTGGCAGATGGCGTGACAGTGACTTTGACTTATGAAAATATGAGTTACAAAATAGCCGAAACGGATACTACTGTTACTGTAACCCATTTCAAGCCTTCAAATAAAAATGTGGCCAATACAAATGCTGTAAAATACAGTCAGGGATCCATCACTATTTATCCAAATGCTGCTACAGGTGAGTTTGTAGCTGACATAATCCCTGAAAGTTTTGCACTGCAAGTATTAATTCCGGGTCATGTTGCCACTAATATTCCTGGAAATAATGCCACAGTAAATTTTGAAAATAGTTTCAGCAATCAATCAATCGTAAATCAATACCTTGACTCGGCATTGGTTGCTGGCGTATGGAAATATACAAACTACTCGGATACTGCGTATTACAACAAACAACAAAAATTCATTTTGAGATACACACCCGAAATAAGCGTGACGCAACTGCAAAATGGAGTAACACCAGTAAGTTGGTTTGGAGATGATTCTATTGCTGTTCATACCATGAATCCTGCAAACAATTATTCCATAACACTGTATAACAAAAACAATAAAACATACCTGATAGGAAAGCCGGTTTTTGAACAGGCAAAAGCCTATTCTTTCAGAACGAAAGTTTTTGAAAAATACATTTATAAAAATAGCGATGGAACTGTAAAACCGGACATTACACCGGACGAAGTACCTACTCAGGATGCCAAAATTACTTTTGGTGATGGAATAACAGGCAAAGTGAATGAACAACTTGCTGTGAATGAAAGCGGAACGGTTGTATTTGCATTCCAGGTAGGAAATCCCGAATTGACCTCCGCCATAAGAACAGTAACAGCAACAGCTGTTTACGGCGACAGCCAAAATCAAACTTCCATCAACTGGCCGGGCTTTGAAGTGGTAATCTTAGGTGCCGTACAACGGGGAAATAATTTTATCACCAACGGCCCTGATAAATTATTAGTTGTAGTACGTGACCCTCCGGGAAGCAACAGTTATGCCTACCTGGAAAAAGGAATGACCATCACCAACTCATCCAGTTATACGGGAAGTGTTATGAACACCGGATCTGAAACTTCCAGTTTTCTGTTAGGATTAAAAATCACAACATTTGCCGGAGTAGGTGCCGGTGTAATTTCCAGCACCGATATAGCAAATGATATGACCATTGGCATCCAACATGAGGAAAATGTCGGGGGTACAAGCGAGCATCATTCTACGACAACTACAACCACTCGTTTCCAGACGAGTAGCGATCCAATTTATGTTGGAGCGAATGGTGATGTGTTTGTTGGCTATTCTACCAACATAGCATACGGAGCAACGGATAATATCAGGATAATAACCAAAGAATATTATAATAATGCCGGTGGTGCATCCACCTATATGGTTTATACTGCCATAACTCCACTGACAAGCGACTATCTGCTTGTAAAAGACCTCGGAATAGGGGTTGAACAACGATATGGAACTTTGTTTGCCTATCCGCAAACCTATATTATAAATACTTTGTTGCCCACTATCACCAATTTCCGGAATTTGAAATTACGTCAGAGCACAGAAGGTGCAGACTTTCAATTTGAGGCAAATCAGACGGGCAAAGCGGTTTATGTATCCAAATTGACTCCCAATGATGCGAATTTTGGTAAAAGCAACATTGATTTTACTCCTTATCCGGTTGATATTTACGATGGTGTGAGTTATAAAGTATATTTTCCGGAAACGATGCTTCTGCGAACTGACACCATTTTGGCTCTCAATCAATCCATAGCAAATTGGGAAAATCTGCTCGCAAAAAATGAAAAGGCCAAAGTGAATGCGGAACTGCTACAGAACTATTCATTTCACGCAGGCTCCTCTGTTTCATTTGAAGAGGCAATTTTAGGAGGCGAAACCACCTCTCAAAATTTCTATATTTCAATAGGAGCATCGGTATCTGCCAATTTGGGCTTTTTATTTAACTATACGGGCTGGATACTTGGTATTAATGAGAGTATAAAGACGCAGCACGGAGGAAATTGGAGTCAAACTACGGATAGTGTTCAAACCAAAGGATTTGTGTTGGAAGACAATGGCTATTATGATTATATCAGCGTTGATGTTTGTCGTGAAAAGAAATCGGATGCAATCAATCAGTATCCTGCTTTCATTTTCAAGACCAAAGCCGGAGCTACTTCTTGCCCTTACGAGGGAGAATACAAAACTGAATATTACAATCCGGGAACTGTTATCGACCAAGCTACGCTTAAGGTTGAAGTACCTGACTTAAGTGTAAAAAAAGATTTCATTGAAAACGTACCTTCTGGTCAGCCGGCAAACTTTACATTGTATATGCGTAACAATTCCGAATTGCTCGAAACCGGTTATTACGATTTGGAGATTGTAGATGCTGCCAATCCGAACGGTGCCAAATTCGTGATTGACGGAGCTCCGGTTGGAAGCGGAGGACGTACATTTATTATTCCGGCTGGTGAAACAGTGGTTAAAACTCTGGAAGTGAGCAAGGGAAGTGTGATGAACTACGATAACCTGAAATTGTATCTGCAATCGCAATGTCAGTGGAATATCACAGATACAGTTTCATTCTCAGTTCATTATACCCCTTCGTGTACCGATGTTGCTATAAGCAAACCAAGTAACAACTGGACGTACAACAACAATCTGCCAACAGTAACAAAAGCGGATAGCACGGTGGAACATTATATGGATGTGATTCTGAGTGGATTTGATGTCAATTATGATAATTTTGACCGCATCATGCTTCAGTACAAAACCTCTTCTGGTTCTGACGACAGCTGGGTGGCACTGATGAATTATTACAATGACTCCACTTTGTACAAAAAAGCCATAGCAGCAGGTATGGCCGCCGAAATGATTTTGGCAAGCAATGCCGGCAGCATTAAGTACAAATGGGAACTGGACGACATGCCCGATCAGCTTTACGACCTGCGTGCAGTGAGTGTATGTAATGTGAATAATCAGGAAATTGCGAATGCTTCCGAAATCAAAAGCGGTATCAAAGACATGTATCGTCCAAGACTTTTCGGCAGTGCTCAGCCAGCAAACGGCATCCTGACCATAAACGATGAAATCCGTTTGAACTTCAATGAAACCATTGCAGAGGGCTATCTTACCGACAATAATTTTGAAGTGACAGGTGTGAGAAACGGCACAAGAACAGACCATTCCACATCCGTTCGACTGGATGGAGTGAATGATGATCTTAGCACGTCAGTTGACCGCAACTGGGCTGGAAAAGATATCACCATTGAAATGTGGGTGTTGGCCGATAATGCAAAAACTGCCACATTCTTCAGTCATGGCAATATATACACTTCACTCGAATTCGGTATTACCGCTGATAATCACCTCATAGTGAGGGCAGGAGGCACGGTATATACAAGTGCGTCGGTAGTACCTTATCAACAGGGCAATTGGGCACATGTAGCCTTGATACTTAACAAAATAGGGTATGTAACAGCCTATTACAACTTTGTACCATACATAATAAACGCTAATATTGGGTTATATACCGGCAACGGAAATTATGTGTTTGGGCGAAGTATTGCTACCGCAAATAGCTGGTTCGCAGGCAAAATGCACAATGCAAGAGTATGGGATAAAGTGTTGACTTCCGGACGTTTGCAAACCAACAGTCTTAACTTGCTGTCGGGTGCCGAAAGTAATCTGATTTCCTATTATCCGATGAACGAAGCCAGAGGAACTACGCTAGAGGACAAAGCCGGAGGGGCAAACTTGCTGATGAATGGTGCTGTGTGGACCTATCCTGCAGGACGTTCAGTTGTTTTCAACGGTAGCACTCAATATTTGAAACTAAGCACCGGTAGTTCTGCCGTAATCGACAATTCAATGGATTATACCATGGAATTCTGGTTTAAAGCGGCTTCAACACAATCCAATGCGACTATGGTTTCGAACGGAATTGGTGATGGAACCGATATGGGTGGTTCGGCAAATCTAATCTCTATCGGATTTGAAAACAGCGTGCTTACGTTCAATAATAATCAGTTGAAAGCAACGGTTGATGGCAATTATCTTGACAATAACTGGCATCATTTTGCCTTGTGTGTTAACCGAAATACGGGTCGTGCACAAATATTGATGGATGGTGTGTTGAAAACCTATTTCGAATCACAGGATTTGGGCGGAATGGCAGCTGCATTCATGTATTTGGGTGTGCGCGGATATACACCTGCCAGTCAGCCAAATGTAATTGTTACTGATAATTTCTTTAACGGTTACATTGACGACTTCCGTATCTGGGATTTGTACAAAAACGAAACCGTTGTACTTGACAATAACAACAAACGGCTTGACGGTACCGAAAAAGGACTGCTGGCTTATTATCCGTTCGACCATTATATTGATTGGCAGGGTACAAAAGAGTTGAGATTCACGTTGGAAGACAAAAAAGTTCAAGAGGACTCACTGCTGATAATTCCTGCTGCAATTGCTTATGGCGGAAACTTGGAAACGGCGGAAATTGCTCCTATTAAGGACAAAGGGCCTGTGGAAAAACTGGCGTACGAGTTTGTAGTAAACAACGATGCTCTGATTATCAAGATGAAAGAAATTCCTGACAAGATAGAGAAGACCATCGTCACGTTTACAGCAGATGAAATACGGGATGTTAATGGCAATACAATTATTTCACCTATCACGTGGAGTGCTTATATTGACCGAAACCAGTTGAAATGGAGCGATTCCAAATTTAATCTGGAAAAACAAGCTGAGCAACCGCTTACATTTACAACTCGGATTGTAAACAGTGGCGGCGCAGTTGAACATTTCACTTTGGAAAACATGCCAAGCTGGATGACGATAACACCATCAAGCGGAGCAATAAATCCTTCATCTTCAGTAACTATCAAAATTGTAACTGATGCGGGACTCAATGTTGGAGCTTACAATGAAGTTATTTACATGCACAACGACTACAATGTTTATGAAGCTTTGCCGATAAACATCCGTGTTCGGGCAGAAGTTCCGAACTGGAGTGTTGACCCCGGCAAATACACTTATTCTATGTCGGTGTTTGGTAAACTGAACGTAAATGGCGTTTTCTCCAATGACAAAGAAGATTTGCTGGCAGCATTTGAAAATGGGAAATGCATTGGTATTACAAATAATTTCTATTCGATAGAGAATGATATGTACTATACCTTGCTTACAATTTACAATACTGCTGTAAGTGTTCAAAATCTGGAATTTAAGTTATGGGATGCCAGTACCGGAATTATTTATCAGGCAATGCCCGACCGGACCATCAACTTTGTGAATGATGCAATTGTAGCTACTCCAGCCAGCCCTGTGGTATTTACCGTGAGAAATTTACAGACCCTAAACATCTTGTTGAAAACCGGATGGAACTGGATATCATTTAATGTTGCAAACAGTTATCTGTCAGACTTTAACAAAATACTGAGCGGTAATCTCTGGACAATAAATGATATAGTAAAAACCGAACAGGGAGGATTTGCCTCCTACAATGGCACCAAATGGGTAGGCACATTGATCGGGTTCAATAATACCAGCATGTATCAAATTACCTCGCCTATAGTACAGACTCTAACTACTGCTGGGTCTGCTGTAGATGTATTGACGACTAGACTGACCATTTCTGGGAAAGGAAAATGGAATTACATTCCATATCTACCGCAGGTAAATTTGAACGTAACACAAGCATTGTCTGGTTATACAGCCACCGCAGGCGATGTGCTAAAATCGCAGTACGAAGGATTCTCGATGTACTCTGCTCAAAACAAGTGGATAGGCAATCTTTCTTACATGAAACCGGGAAGAGGATATATGCTTTACCGTGTAGGCAATACAAATGTTACACTTCAGTATCCTTTAATTACAACCCCAAGTAATGTAGTCGGAAGTAGAATTCCAGATGCTGCATTTGATGAGAATGTCGAAGTAAAAGCTGCATATTCTTATCCGGGCAATATGTCAATGATTGCAATGGTTGATGGCATTGAACTAACAGGAAATGAGTATTTGTGCGCTTACATTGGAGGTGAACTTCGGGGAAAATCAATGGCAATTGAAAATCCGCAAAACAGTAGCAAGCTGTTTTTCCTAACAATTGCAGGCAATAACGAGGAACAAATTGAATTTGTTCTGGAAAGAAACGGTGAAAAAATGGCAGGCAAGCGTTCGGTCATCAAATACATCAACAACGGCTTGCAGGGTAGCATTGATGTACCGGTGCTTATCAAATTTGAAAACAATGTACTGCAGTCAGGAATTTATCCAATTCCTTTCGGCGATGTGCTGAACATTGATTTGAAAGTCCCTAATGATTCAAAGGTTGATATAGCTATTTATAATGCTTCGGGCATAATGATAGATAAAATAAACGATTGTAACCAGAATGGATTGGTAAGTATCCGATGGAACAAAGCATCGAAATGCATAGCAGGTTCTTATCTCCTTTCAATAGCTGTGAACGATGAAATAACCTATATTAAAGCGATTAAAAAGTAAGTAACCTTTAACGGAGAATGAGGAATTCCCATAATACAATCCTCACTCTCCGTTAATTAAAAATTCAAGACTGTGAAATACAAACTACGCTTTCATTTGAAGCTGTAGATTTCTTGGGAGCAGGTGGCGCAACACCGACTTCAACAGGATTAACCTCAGCAAAAGGTGCTACTGGCGGTGATTTAACTGTAACCATGAACAATTGTATTGTTAGAAACCTAACATCTGCCGGAAGGGTTTTTGCTTTCGCTTCATCTGGTACTGGTTGGGCAACGCAAACCCATTGGTATGGGGATTTGACCGTGACAAATTCAGAATTTTCAGGAACTTATGCGGGTGTAATTTCTTTTGGAAGTCAATATGCAGGACCAAACAATACAACTTTTAGAAACTGTTATTTTTCTGGACTCACAGGTACCATTATTAGCAATGGATTGGCAGCATCAAACACCACCAACAGCTTAACGCTTGACCATTGTACTTTCAATGGGAGTACAGGCATCGAAATTATAATCAAAAACGGTGGGACTTCTACCACCATTGTAAAAAATTCACTTTTTGCCAATAGTCCAGGTTCAAGCACTTCAACCGATGTTATTGCATTGAGTACCAATCCCGGCAACGCTGCCAATACAAACAATGCAGTCTATTACTCGTCAGCTGCAAATTTGGTTCAGCTCATTAGTACGCGTTATCCTTCAGGTCTTCTTGGGGCATACATCACTTCCAATCCAAGTTTGTCAAACAATTTTGCTACTGCAACTGCTTACATTGGTACTGCCACCGACAATAGAAACATTGGATATTATAATTTCGCAGTGCTAACTCCCTATATTACTGCATCTACCACTACTATTACTGGTATGGGCTATAATTTGGGTGCTGGTCCTTCTGCCGAAAAATCATTTACTGTAAGTGCATTCGATTTAACCAACGGATTGGTAATTACGCCCACTTCCAACCTTGAAATTTCAACCACTTCGGGAAGTAATTTCAGCACAAATGCCATTTCTTTAACGCCCACAAATCACGATGTAGCCCCTACCACCATTTATGTCCGCCTAAAAGCTGGTTTGGCAATAAATACTTACAATCAAAGCATAGCCATTACGCATACTGGCGCCACCACTCGCAACATTAGCATTGCAGCACAGGTCATTAGCTCCACCCCCAACATTCAAACATCGGTGGCATCGCTTACAGGTTTTACGCGTTATCAGGCGGGCGGTCCATCACAGCCCAAAACTTTTGTAGTTACAGGAGCCAATTTGACGGACGATATTAATATAACTCCGCCTACAAATTTTGAGATTTCATTATCGCCTACCACTGGTTATACCTATTCCATTCTTACGTTGAGCAAGTATGGCAATGCGTTGAACACAACGGTTTATGTGCGGTTGTCAAAAAATCTGCTAACAGGTTCCAGCACTCAAAATCTTACGCTCAGTTCTGCTGGCGCCACATCAGTCAATGTTAGTTGCAGTGGCTCCATCACAGCCATTGCCACTACTAATTTCAATACCAATGCTGCCAATAATATCGATTTACGCATTGCTTCTAATTATAGCGCTGCCGCAATGCCTATTTTCTCCTCTCAAGACCATGTGAACAAGGTTTTTGTGCGCAATCCCGCTTGTTGGGCTTCCGATTTGGATTTGACTTGCATTAGCCCAAGCAATTACAGCTACAACAACCTACATGCCGGCACTTTAATTACAGCACGGCATGCCATACTCGCTGCCCACTTTAAATTGTCAACCGGCGATTCACTCTATTTTGTTACTGCTGATAATGTTACGGTGCGTCGCAAAATTATTGGCTACAAAACAAACACCATCTTTTCACCTACTCAATTTCCTGATTTGGAAATAGTAACGCTCGATTCGGATGTTCCAAGCAGCATAAAACCTTGTGTGTTTCTTCCGTCAAACTATGCTACTTATCTCTCAAACGATGGCAGAAATTTACCCACCTTTAGTACCGACCAAGAAGAAAAAGCGTTGGTAAATGAAGTAGAAGCCTTAAATTCTTTGTTGGTAATCAACTCAAATCCAGCAGTAAAGATGTACTCTGAACATGCTTGTACAGGAACGCCACGCTCGTCACTTCACGAAGCCATCATTTCGGGCGACAGTGGCAACCCCGTATTTTTAATTATAAGAGGCGAATTGGTATTGGTATCAGCGCGGACATGGGACAATGGCGCTGGCACATCCTACACGCATTTTGCTAATCTGGCTGCAGGAGGTACAACTTCGGCTACCGACCCAACATTAAATACGCTAAGCATTAATGATTTAATTGCCCAAACAGATGCAGTGGCAGGTGTAAGTACGGGTTATCAGGTAAAGTATTTTGATTTTGTAAATGCACCAGCCACAACTGCACAATACACGGTATCAGCACCTATTAATTCAAGCACATTAACAGCTAGTTCGGATGTAACCGTAACAAGTTCAGGCACTTTGACTGTAAATACTTCTACTACACTTAACAATGTAATCGTTGCTCCAGGTGCTAAACTGAACTTGTCTAATCCACTTGTTGTGAACGATTTGACGCTAAAGTCTGATATAAACACTTCCTTTAGTACAAATTTTGGAAGTACTGGAATTACAGTGAATGGTGAAATCAACTTTTTGAAAAAAATGGATGATACTAAATGGTATTTTATGTCCTTTCCTTGCGATGTGCCTGTGTCTAAAATTAAACAATCAGATGGCAGTTCATTGGGCGTGCTAGGTACCGATTGGTTTATAAAGTATTACGATGGCGCACAATATGCCACCAATGGAAATGCCACAGTAAATTGGCTAAATTTCACTGATCCTACACTATTAGCCAACAAAGGATATATTTTTGGTTTGCTGGCGGTGGGAGTAAAAGAGCTTTCATTCCCATTAACCAAAGCAGTAGCCGGCGTTGAAACCCTACAAACCATTCCAGTAACGGCTTATGGTGCTGGAACTTCTGCACCTACTGGCCGGACCGGTTGGAATCTGATTGGACAACCCTATCTTAGCAAATTTGCAGGCACCAATGCGGGTGTTAATTATATGACCTATTCTGATGGCACAAGCACTTATTCGCAGCTGGCAAAAGCGGATGTAACCATCGACCCCATGTCGGCCTATTTTGTTCAAGTGGATGCAAATATAGCTAGTAGCGGCGTTTCTTTTGCATTGGCTGGCCGGCAAGCAGCGCCGTCATTGGTTGCCAATGAAGTCTCTGAAAGTGTGAAACTTAACTTTACCAACTCTACGGGTGTTGATAATACAAATATAGTGATAGACAATGCTCAAAGTACAGCCTATCAAATTGGTCAGGATTTGGAAAAATGGTTGGTAACAGGAACTTCCAAACCGCAGGTTTACACCTTAATAGACGATGTGAAATATGCTTTCAATGCATTGCCGATGACCGATGTTGTAAATCTACCCTTGGGCATTTATACCTCAACGGCGGGCGCTACCACCATAGCGGCAGATGCAACACAAGCCCCTAGTTTGTCGAAACTTATGCTTATCGATACCAAATTTTCTCCAGCAGTTATCACTGATTTATTGACATCTAACTACAGTTTTACTGCCGATGCGGGAACAGATAATACCCGTTTTAAAATTACGGCACAGCAATTGGCTACAACCATTTTAAAAGAAAATATCACACAATCGCCAATTTGCAAAGTGTATAATTCTAATCTGATTATTAGTGATTTAGCGCAGAATTCAATAGTTAGACTTTATGATATTTCGGGACGTGAATTAATGACAAGAAATGAGAATAAAAACAACTTGGAAATAGCTCTTCCAATAAAAGGAATATATACGATTCAAGTGCAAAATCTTGCTGAAATATGGACCCAGAAAATCGTGAATTGGTAATATTTCTTGTATCATTTTGTGCATACAAAAGCGCATTTAGTCTATTTTTTTGTTCGTAAATATCTCTTATTTTTGCTCATTACATTATTCAATGGTTCGTTATAAAAAAGTTATTGTTAAGCAGCAATTTTGCCCCAATTCCTAAGTTCAGCTATGATATTTTTATTTTTCTTTGTGTTGGGGTTAATGCCGAACTTATCAATAAATATTTTTAG
>Ga0194037_1001131_pt1 | contig 19855 bp, 21 predicted proteins | sample JunL306m_MetaG_FD_148653 | JGI IMG/M metagenome (GOLD analysis project Ga0194037, IMG submission 148653) | Anoxic zone freshwater microbial communities from boreal shield lake in IISD Experimental Lakes Area, Ontario, Canada - Jun2016-L304-6m | ecosystem: Environmental > Aquatic > Freshwater >...
CCCATTACTTTTTCCCATAGCTCCGGTATTCTTTTTACCCATACCAGTTCCTTGGTTTTTATGCGTGCATCCTGTACCGGAGATCCGAAATAAGTTTTTCCTCCTTCCAGATCGCCACCCACACCACTCTGTGCGTAGATCACTGCATTCTCACCGATGGTAAGTGTTTTGCTTACCCCAACCTGTCCCCATAAAGTAACGCCATCCTCTAGGGTTACAACCCCGGCAATACCTACTTGAGCAGCGATCAAACAGTTCTTTCCGGTAACGGTATCGTGCCCGATATGGATCATATTGTCCATTTTGGTGCCTTTACCAATGATGGTATCATGACTAACTCCTCTGTCGATGGTACAACCGGCTCCAATTTCCACAAAATCTTCAATGATCACCCGGCCGCAATCGGGCATTTTTTTGTACCATAATTCCCGGTCTTTTTTGCTGTTATAATAAAAGGCGCTGCTGCCGATCACGGTACCCGGTTGAATGATCACCTGGTCGCCAATGATGCAATGGTCCATGATGGTCACATTGGGATGAATGATGCAATTTTTTCCGATCCGAACATGATTGCCGATAAAGGTATTGGGATAAATAAAACTTCCTTCACCGATGATGGCGCTGTCGCTGATATTTTTTGAACAGGGTTCAAACGGACGAAAATGATTTACAATTTTGCAATAAGCATCAAATGGATGATCAACGATCAACAAAGCTTTCCCTTCCGGAACCTCATAATCTTTATTGATGATGATAAAACTGGCGGCACTATGAATGCACTTATCATAATATTTCGGATGATCTACAAACACGAGATCGCCTTTTTCTACTTTATGTATTTCATTGATGCCGGTAGCAAATCCATTGCTGTTGCCGATGAGTTTTGCATCGATGAGTTCAGCTATCCATTGAATAGAAACTGGTGAAGGGAACTGCATAAAATTGATTTTCAGCAAAGGTACAGCGCTTTACCATTCTTTCAGATTTTGGTTGAAAACGCTTAAAATGCATCAAATTGGCCTTTGGATCAAAAAATCTTTAAAAAAATATTTCCTTGAAAAGGCAGCAAAAATTGCAAGGTTTACAAAAGTAAAATTGATGCGATCTTGTTCGCCAATGTTTTATGATGCTGTTGAATAAAAAATACTGATCCTATGAAACTATTGATTTCACTATGGTTTCAAGCCTTTTAAAAAAATGAACTGAAAAATATTTTACCACTAAGACGATAAAAAACAAATTCAAGTTTAAAAATACTTCATGTGTTAACAACCCCTTATCCACAGCATGAAAAAAAATGTTAATAAAAAACCAGTGAAATATTTTTTCATTAGGGAAAATTATTTTTAATATTGTGTAGGGAATTTGGTTCCCGGTACTTACTAACCCATCTATATAGCAAAGCCTGACCATAAAAAGTCGGGCTTTATTTTTTTATTCAACGCTTATAATGTCTTCTTGGTTTTTGTTCAAACTTGTCTGTTCTGTAAAAATTATCGATCCCAGTGAACCAGAAACTATGAACTAAGAACTATTAACTGCATTCCTCATAATCGAGTATCTTGCAAAATATAAAATCAAGTACATGCTTAAATCAATGACCGGGTTCGGAAGAGCTGAACAAACCCTGAATGAAAAAACATTTTTGGTTGAAGTGAAGGCACTCAATGGAAAGCAATTTGAATTGCAGTTAAAACTTCCTCCATTGTTGCGGCCCTATGAATTTGAGATCCGGAATATTTTGCAGGAACAATTGATCCGGGGAACGGTGGATTGCTTTGTTCATATTAAACAAAACGGAACCTCTAAACCGGTTAATATCAATACCGATCTGATCAAGGCATATTATCATCAAATCGAAGAATTGGCTGGTGAATTGAACATTGATACCAACTCGGTATTAAGTGCATTACTCCGACTTCCGGAAGTGGTTACCCCCACCAATGATATTTTAAGTGAACAGGATTATGAAGCCTTCAGCAAAGTATTGCTTGAAGCGCTGGCCGACCTGAACCGCCACCGCGGAAAAGAGGGAACTGTGTTGGAGAAGGACCTGATTGCAAGGATCAACCATATCCATGAGCAGGAAGAAGCGATTTTAAAACTGGAGCCCAACCGGATGAAGCGGATCAAGGAAGAAATTGATCAATTGCTGGATAAACATGTGGGCAGAGAAAATATCGACAATAACCGTATGGAGCAGGAACTGATCTATTATATGGAAAAGATCGATATTCATGAAGAGCAGATCAGGCTTCGGCAGCATTGCGAATATTTTAAGTCAATATTAAATGAGCCGGAAGGAGGAAAGGGGAAGAAATTATCCTTTATTTTACAGGAAATTGGACGAGAGATCAATACTACAGGCAGCAAGGCATATGATGCAGAGATCCAGAAATGTGTGGTAAAAATGAAAGATGAACTGGAAAAAGCAAAGGAACAGGTCTTGAATGCATTGTGATCAGCCAAAATACTGGCATCATCCATTTGAGCATTTTAAATTCATATGCGAAATATCAAACCAACTACATTTCGGACACTCATAGCAGTCTTGTTTAGCAGCCTGATCTTTATGGCAGGCTGTAAAAGACTTGATGTTTTTGAAAAAAACACAACGATTCCCGGATACCAGTGGAAAAGTGATTTTGCGGTCACCGGCAGTTTTACCATTGCCGATACCCTTACCAGCTATAATATTTATATGGTGTTAAGGCATACCGATGCGTATGCTTATAATAATATCTGGCTGAATATCGGTTTACAAGCACCGGCCGATTCCATGAACTTTCAAAAAATAAACCTGCTCCTGGGCAGTGATATCAGTGGTTGGGAAGGGGCAGGCATGAATGATATCTGGGAAGTACGTAAACTATTGAACGCACGCCCGCTTCCTTTTAAAAAGCCAGGGGAGTATCAGTTCAGGATTAACCAGATCATGCGCGATAATCCTCTGCCACAGATCATGAGTGCCGGGTTAAGGGTAGAAAAGGTTAAAGCAGATTAAATGAAATTTAACAATATCGATTATCACAAATTCCCGAACTGCTCGTTTTAACAAAACAATTCTTTATTTTGCATACCATGAAATTGAAAATTCTTGCCTTACTATGTATACAGGCCATTGCTTACCAGGCAGGGGCTCAACGTTATGATTATATCCAGCAGGGAGAGTTTGGCATCACGGCAGGCGCTGCTCATTATTTTGGCGACCTGAACACCAGGGCTGCCATCAATCGCCCCAAGCCTGCTTTGGGCATTTTTTTTCGCAAGCAATTTGGCAATTATGTGGGCATGCGCATCAGCGCCCATTACGCACAGCTCGGATACAGCGATATATACAGTAAAAATGATTATCAGAAAACCCGTAACCTGAGTTTCAATACCAATGTTTGGGAGATCGCATTACAAGGTGATTTTAATTTCTTTAAATTCATTCCGGGTGATCCTGAACATCTGTTTACCCCATATGTAACACTGGGTGTTGGTGTATTCACTTATGACCCCTACGCATACCTGAATGGTCAGAAAGAATTCCTTCGTCCGCTGGGTACGGAAGGGCAGGTAATGGGTTATAATGGCCGCAAGCCTTATAATACCATGGCCATATGCGTTCCATTGGGTGTGGGTGTTAAATATAATATCAGTGACCGGATGAATTTGTCATTTGAAATTACACAGCGCTTTACCAATACCGATTATATAGATGATGTGAGTACCACTTATGTGGGTGCCAGTAGATTTCAACCCCTGCCAAACGGACTGCCATCAGCTGCCGGTTTGTTGCAAGATCGTTCCTTTGAACTCAATCCTAATAATGTATTGGGTGTGGAAGGCCGCCAACGGGGATGGAGTAAACAAAAAGATCAGTATATCATTGCAGAGTTGGGGCTCTCCCTCAATATCGGATCATATCGTTGTCCGGCTTCCAATTAAGTTTAGCCCTTACTTTATTATCGATTGCACATGCATTTAGCCATGCTATTCTAGTATTATAACAGCAGCTAGCTGCTTCTTCATTTTGTATAAACGCAGGGTCTGCCTGCTTGTTTTTCTATAACCATGTAGTGTTATTACTACACCATGAAACCCTTTGTCGTACTGCCTTTCAGCCTTAACTGCTGCGCAATAAAAAATACTGTATAAAATCTGCGGGGGCTCATAAATTATAATTATATTTGTACTCCCCATTAAGAAGAAGACTTGTTAAGTCGTCTTGTTTCCCCTCCAAAGAATACAAAAAAGTATAAATCCTTTTGGTCCCATGAATGACCATAGTTATTGATTATTCAATGAAATCAACTATGGCGTTTGTTCGTTACTGTTATGTATTGGTGGTGTTTTTCTTTTGTATGGGGAGTGCGCAATCCCAAACAGTTTATTACCCTACCAGATGCTCGCAACTGCTAAAATCAACAGCAGCTGATCTGGCCATGCTATTGCAGCATTCCATTGCCGGAAGTCATTTTACTGTGCAAGAATATCAAAACAAACCTTCATCCGGCATCGTGCTCATCTACGATTCTACTTACGCCACTGACGGCAGTTGTATCGTAGAAGGCAATGGGAGCAGCTTACTCAGTTTTACGGCTGCGGAAGACAATGGCCTGAACGCTGGTGTGTATGGATACCTTCAACAATGCGGTTTCAGGTTTTATCAGCCCGGCAGCATTTGGGAGATCATTCCTACACTGAGCTCACCCTTTATGCTGATCCATCAAAATTTTTCAAACAATTTCAAATACAATAACTGGTTCATCAGCGGTGGTCATAACCGTTGGGTAATGGACAATGATGCCAGTTATTCCTGGGACAGCTATTTTGGCGAAACGGGTCATAACTGGTCTTTGTATCAACGGCGCAATGGCATGACCGGATCCTATCGTTTTGCCGGCCACCGGGGCGATATCATGACGGGTACTTATCTCAATAGCTTGCAGAATAATCCTTGTTATGTGGCCTGTTACAATGGGTCTCGAGTAGCAGAGAGCCAATCGGTGCCGGATGTGCACAGCAACAACGCGATGCAGCTCTGGAGCAATTCTATCGACAACCAATATACGCAGTTTAAGAATACCATTTTTGGCAATCGTGAACTGTATGCAGATTATTATCGGAATTTCAATTACTATCATGGCCAGATCGGCATTGAAGTACCCGATGGTGCCCGTTGGGGAAATTCACAGGATAACAGTAGTTGCGGAAATGCAACCTATCCATCGGAAAGCGATCAGGCATTTACCCTGGCCAATTATACAGCACAGCAATTAGCCAGTCATTACAGCGGCCAGCAACTACAGGCCTATGCCTATGCTGCCCATGCTAATATTCCAAGCTTTGCCATTAATCAGGCAATTGATATTCAGGTTATTCCTTCAGCGTTTCAGAATGAAAGCAGTACCCGCGGATTACTGAATCGCTGGTACAATGCCAGCAGTCATATTTCCGAATACCATTACCTCAATATTCCGCAATGGGGTGGAGAAACCCCTATGTTCTACCTGCGCGATATGCAGTCGGCCCTAGATCGGGCATGGGATAAAAAAAATCAGGGATTGGTTTGGGAAGCCTCTCCTGCAAAATTTGCCAGTCTGCCCTTCCTGCTGGCCGCCAACAACAATCTGAAAAACAAGGCTCCTATCGACAGCAGTCTACATGCTTTTTGTGATGAAATGTTTGGTGCTGCTGCCAACAGTATTTATACATTACTGCAGTGGTGGAGTGATGATAAATCCATTACCACCGGCGATTTTATGCAGGATAATCAATACAAACTTCCACGCTATCTGCAACTATTGAATACTGCCGTACAGGAAACCCGGCAGTCCGATCCGGTTGTGCAAGAAAGGATCAGGGAATTAAAGGCTTATTTGCATTATATGCGACTGTACTATAGCTGGACCACAGACCAGCGCAGTGCCCAGGCAAAAAAAGCAGTAGCAGCAAAGCTATGCCTCTATCTTGCCCGTACCCACCGAATGGCCATTGTGAACAGCTATTTTCTGATCACCGATATCAGCAGCCGGTATGCGCCTGAGGATGATTTTTATAAACAGTATAACGTTCAAAACGGAACCGCCTATCTGAATGGAAATCTTCCCTTAATCACAGCTACAGAGATTGAAGATGATTTTCTGGCCGACCTTTCAGCCATGGGTAATTTGGTTCAGCATTACGATCTGCTGGCCAGTGAAACCATCCGCCAGCGGTTTAAAAATACCAATCTGGCCCCACTGAAAAAGATCAGTGTACAAATATTGTATACTAACGGTGCCGATTATCCGAATAGGAGCGAATACTATATTGATGCCCCTGCCGCCGGCAGTTTTACCATTCAGTATACGCCCCATTTCAATATGCCCAAGGGGTATATAAACTTTACTGTAGAGGCTACTGACAAAGCCTTACAGGTGATCAAGGATTTTTCGATCAACCAAACTGGTACTGCCGGAACCCTCGTCATCAATCTTCCTGCTGCCGGCACGTACAAACTATCTGTACAGTCGAAATACAAATCTGCCGTGGACCTGGTGATCAATACTAACGGAAATTATTTTTATAAGAATGGCCCCTTTCTGGGCAATAAAACCGAAAATTACCGGGCTGACCTGCTCAGTCTGCCGGGTTATTTTTATGTACCCGCCAATCTTGGAAAACTATACTTCAGCATCAATAATTCCAACCCGGGTGGCGTAGGTTTCGCCAGTCCGGAAATCATTAGCAAGGCCTTTGTTATCAAAGACAATCACGGAACAATCGTAGTACCGCATTTGGTAACCCCCAACGATTCCGCTTTGTTTTATATTGATGTACCGGTAAGCAGCAGCAACAGTTTCTGGCAGGCAACTACCATGGGGCAGTATAACCTCTGTTTTGCCAATATCAGTAACCTGCAATGGTATGCCAAGACGTCTATTTGCAATCAGGCTAATTTTTCTATAGCCATGGTACGCAAAAACGGGATTTGTATCACCGAGCTCACAGCGGCTGCCAGCAATGCCAGTTACCATTGGGAAGTATTTGATCTGGGAAAAACTACCCGTTATGAAAATCAACGGGTAGTTGATCTCCCGGATAACAGCTCTCCCAATGCGCTGATCAGCCTGATGGTTGGGACTGATTGCCAGCTAAGCAAAAGGTTGAGTGATGATCCCGCCTACCTTCGTCAGAAAGAAGCCTGTGCATCCGGTGCTCCAATGGGCGACCCGGCAGATCCTGTACTTTATCCCAACCCCTCCAACGGGAACTTCAGTTGTATACAGCAGTCTGCCTCCCTTTCAGCAGATGTGATAACGCTAACCAATGCCCAGGGTGTACAGATCGGGAAATTCAATAAAGTAAGACAATTCAGCATCAGCAACTATCCGGCAGGCGTGTACTGGTATCAGTTAGTCAGCAATGGAAAAACCTTTACCGGAAAACTGGTGAAATTGTAGGGTAGTGGTCAGGCCAGGGCTGGAATGGGTTGTTTATATTACAATAAAATTGAATAATTGCTTGCCTATCAAAGTTTTGCCTTATCAATTGTCATTAAACCAAGTATTACCATCAATATTTATTACTTTTGCTGCCCAAAGTCACGCTCATAGCGTGACTACTCATTTTTAGCGTTTTATGGGCTTCAAGGAAAAAATAAATATAGATCGTTTGCCAGCTCATATTGCCATCATCATGGATGGTAATGGAAGGTGGGCAAAAGAAAAAGGGGAGGACCGCCTTTTCGGGCACTTGCACGGAGTAGAAAGTGTACGTGATATCGTGGAGGGCTGTGCCGAACTCGGTATCCGTTATTTAACCTTGTATGCGTTCAGTACTGAAAATTGGGAAAGACCACAGTATGAAGTAACCGGGTTGATGGAGTTGTTGGTGGATACGATCAGAAAAGAAGTGCCTACCCTCAATAAGAATAATATCCGGCTTCACATGATCGGCGATATGGAAATGTTGCCAGATGCAGCCAGAAATGAACTGAATCATGCATTGGCCGAAACCAGTGCCAATACGGGTCTTAACCTGATCATGGCACTCAGTTACAGCAGCCGTTGGGAGATTATTGATGCCATAAAGAAGATTGCCCAGGAAGTGAAAGATGGCACCCTGCAACCTGCCGATATCAACCAGGAAACAATGCAGTTAAAATTATCCACCGCCGCATTTCCCGACCCCGAATTGATGATCAGAACCAGCGGAGAATACCGCATGAGCAATTTCCTGTTATATCAACTGGCCTATTCCGAGTTATATTTTACCCAAACTCGATGGCCCGATTTCAGGAAAGAAAATCTGTATGAAGCGATCCTGGATTTTCAAAGCCGTGAAAGAAGATTCGGCAAAACAGGGGAACAGGTAACGGAAACAGGCGATAATCCCTGAAATATAGGCTAGTAAAAGGTTTGGCATAGTAACAGGGGCCGTAAGATGAATAGAAAATATATTTTGAGTCAGGCTAATTTGAGCCGGCAGCCCGTAAGGGCGTATGTTTAACAAATAGTTTTAATTATAGGGCTTAATTTGCCGCACGTAAAAAACCAATTGATGCACCGGATCTACCAACGAATTTTTTTTATTGTCGCACTCATGTTCAGCAGCCAGTTCATTATGGCCCAGGATACCACAGGAGTATCTGTTGACCCGTTACTGCAGGATATCTACAAATCAAAATTCCCTATAGAATATACCATTGCCGGTATCACTGTTACCGGAACCGTTTCTTTTGATGCCAACCTGATCGTTTCCATTTCCGGATTAGCAGTAGGAGATAAAGTGAAGATCCCTGGTACCGATATTTTCGGCAAGGCCATTAGCAAACTTTGGAAGCAAAACCTTATTTCGGCTGTGGACATTTATTTTACCAAACTGGAAGGGAAAAATTTGTTCATCGAGATCGCTGTTACCGAAAGACCCCGCCTTTCTGATTTTAAATTTGAAGGGATAAAAAAAGGTGAAAAGGATGATCTGGAAGGAAAGATTGGTTTGTCGAAGCAACGCGTGATCACAGAAAATATGCGCTTAAGTGCCGTTGAAGTGATCAGGAAATTTTATTATGACAAGGGTTACCGTGATGTACAAATTACCGTGCTGGAAGAAAATTCTACCGTAGAAGGCAATTCCATCAACCTCACTTTTGTGATCAAAAAAGGAGACAAGGTAAAAGTGAATACGATCAACTTCAGCGGCAATAATCATGTGGAATCGGTAAAATTGAAAAAGCAGATGAAGGGTACTAAGGAAATGACCCGCATCACTTTATTCCCGATCACCGTAAAAAATCCATATGGGGATACCGCGAAGAACGTATCCTTCAAGGAATACCTACACAATACCGGATACCTGTCGTTTACCAAAACAAGAGAAGTACTGGATCCATACATGCGGCTGAAATTATTCAGCTCCTCTAAATTCAGTGATAAAAAATACGGCGAAGACAAAGAACATGTGTTGGATTATTTTAACTCACAAGGGTATCGCGATGCGGTGATCCTGGGAGATACCATCATCCCTGATGTGAAAAAGAATCTGAACGTTTTTGTAAAAGTAGCTGAAGGCAGTAAATATTATTTCGGGGATATCACCTGGAGAGGCAATACCAAATACAGCGATTCCATCCTTAGTTTATTTCTCGCCATTAAAAAAGGCGATACCTACAACCTTGAACTGTTGAACAAAAGACTGGGTAAACAATTGTCGGCCGAAGGTGGTGACATCAGCAGCCTGTATATGGACGATGGCTACCTGTTCTTCCGTATCGATCCTGTAGAAACTGCCGTATACAATGATACCATCGATTATGAGATCAGGTTAACTGAAGGACCACAGGCAGTGTATGGGAATATCACCATTTCGGGAAATGATAAAACCAAGGATTATGTGATCCGGAGGGAATTGAGAACGATACCGGGTGATCGATTCAGTCGCGCCGATATTATCCGTACCCAGCGTGAACTCGGACAATTAGGATTCATCAATGCTGAAAAAATTGTACCCAACGTAGTGCCCAATGCTGAGAATGGTACTGTTGATATCAACTGGGCAGTAGAAGAAAAATCGGCCGATCAGTTGGAGCTATCTGCCGGATTTGGCGGTGGTATCGGTTTAACAGGAACACTGGGTATTACCTTCAATAATTTCTCGATCAAGAACATCACCAAAAAATCTACCTGGGATCCTTTGCCTTCAGGTGATGGTCAAAAATTAAGTGCCCGTATTCAATCAAATGGAAAAGCATTCCGTTCTTATAATTTTTCATTTACAGAACCCTGGCTCGGTGGTAAAAAAAGGAATTCTTTTTCAGTTGGATTTTCCAATACCAAGTATGCAAATGCTTATGATAATTACGGTTCCTATTGCAGATCATGTGGCGATACCTCGTATATCAAAACCAGCAATATCAATATTTCATTGGGCAAACAGCTGAAATGGCCCGATGATTATTTCAACCTGATCTATTCACTGAACTTCCAGCGTTATAAACTGGTAAACTATGCTAATATTTTCCAAGGGCTTAGCAATGGTACTTCTACCAATGTGAGTTTGAAAATAGCCCTGGTACGTAATTCTGCTGGTCCGAATCCGATCTTCCCCACCAGCGGATCTAATTTTATGTTGAGCAGCCAATTCACCCTGCCTTATTCATTGCTGGGTATTAAGTCTGATGGCATAAACAAATACACACACCCTGAATTCCATAAATGGCGCTTCAGTGGTGAGTGGTATGTTCCCATCGGTATTGCACGTGGTGCAGATAAGAACAAACAATTCATCTTAAAGGCAGCAGCCAAATTTGGATATATCGGTAAATACAACAGCAATCTGGAAATATCTCCGTTTGAACGTTTCCAACTGGGTGATGCCGGTTTGAGCAATAACTTTGCCTTGCTTGGTTACGACATCATTGCGCATCGTGGCTATCCGGTTTATCAAAGTTCTGATCCAAAGATCAATCCTGACGGGATCACGCCTTCTCAGTTCTTTACCATTTTCAATAAGTATACACTGGAACTCCGCTATCCGTTCAGTACCAGTGCCAGCAGTACGATTTATGCCCTGGGATTCTTCGAAGCAGCCAATGGATGGTATGATTTTAAATCGTACAATCCGTTTAAATTACGTCGTTCGGCAGGGGTGGGTATGAGATTCTATTTACCCATGTTTGGATTACTTGGATTTGATTATGGCGTAGGATTTGATAGATATACACAAAGCGGTGGATTAAAGGGTGCCGCAAAATTCACCTTCATGCTCGGACAGGAACCTGAATAAAACATTTATTAATTGTTAATTTGTAAAAAAAATAACATGAAAAAGATCTTTTTGCTGTCGTTATGTTTTTCGATGTTGGGCTTTGCCGTTCAAGCTCAGCGTTATGCCATTATCGATTCCAAGTATATTTTGGAAAAACTGACTGATTACAAGGAGGCTCAAAAAAAGCTAGATCTATTCAGTGAGCAATGGCAGCAGGAAATTGACCAGAAACAGGCAGCCATGGATAAAATGTACAAGGACTATGATGCTGAACAAGTAATGTTGAGCGATGTGTTGAAAAAAAAGCGGGAAGATGAATTGTATAACAAAGAGAAAGAATTACGCGATCTGCAGAAAAAGCATTTTGGCTTTGAGGGCGACCTGTTCAAAAAAAGGCAGGAACTGATCAAACCCATACAAGACAGGGTGTATACAGCTGTGCAAAAACTGGCGTTAGACAAACAATATGACTTCATTTTAGATAAAAGTGAAGGAATTACAGTTATCTTTGCCGACCCAAAGTTAGACCGGAGTGATGATGTATTGAGAAATTTGGGTGTAAAATAATGATAATATATGCAGCGATCACCCGCTGCCCATTTGAAAATAAAAACTCTTAAACAAGTAAACAGTAAATTAAAAATGAAAAAGTTAATCGTAGCAGCTGTGATGGCGTTTGGTATGTTAAGTGCCTCAGCACAAACTAAAATTGGATATATTGATACCGACGAACTGATCGGATCTATGCCCGAAGTTTCAAAAATTGATACTGAATTAAAAGAATACCAGGCTTCTTTGATCCAACAAGGTCAGGATAAAGCAAAAGATGCAGATGATAAAGCTGCACAGTTTGTAAAAGATTCTATTAAAATGACTCCTTCTATGAAAGAAATTAAAAGAGGAGAAATTGTAGCCCTGTATCAAGAAGTGCAAAACTGGAATCAAATTGCACAAGACAAATACAACCAGAAAGCACAGGAAAAAATTGCCCCCATTAAAGCAAAAGCATTCGAGGCGATCAACGCTGTAGCCAAAGAAAAAGGATATAGCTATGTGATCGATGCTTCTACCAGCGTATTGTTGGTAAAGCCTGCCGGTGACGATCTGATGCCATTTGTAAAGGCTAAACTGGGTATCAAGGAAACTCCGGCCAAGCCGTTGACTCCTGGTAAAACCAATTAATATTTTCTGAATAAATAATTAAAAGCCTTCCGATTCGTCGGGAGGCTTTGTTATTTTTGGACTATGGATAAACAACCCATCGGCGTTTTTGACAGCGGTTATGGCGGTCTCACAGTATTGAAGGAGATCACCGATAAACTACCCCAGTATGATTATATCTACCTGGGTGATAATGCCCGTGCCCCCTACGGTCCCCGAAGCTTTGATACCGTTTATGCGTATACGCTGCAATGCGTTCGTTGGTTCTTTGAGCAGGGTTGCCCGCTGGTGATCCTCGCTTGTAATACCGCTTCTGCTAAGGCCCTGCGCAGTATTCAGCAAAACGATCTTCCGGTCATCGATCCCACGAAAAGGGTATTAGGTGTCATCAGGCCTACCACAGAGATCATTGGACAACTATCCCACTCGGGCCAGGTAGGAATTTTGGCTACCAGTGGAACCATTTTGTCCAACTCTTATCCCATTGAGATAGAAAAATTCTACCCGGGTTTACAGGTATTCCAGCAAGCCTGTCCCATGTGGGTACCCCTGATCGAGAACAATGAATTCAATGAGCCGGGCGCTGATTATTATGTAAAAAAATATATCAATGAGTTGCTGGCCCAATCTCCCAATATTGATACCATCCTGCTGGCCTGTACCCATTACCCCCTGATGCTGGAGAAGATCAGGGAATTCACCCCCGCCGGTATTCGCATCATCCCCCAGGGTGAAATTGTAGCCAATAGCCTGAGCAACTATCTTGACCACCATCCGGAAATAGCAGACAAATGCAGTAAACATGGCAAGCATTCCTTTTTTACTACCGATTCTACCACTGATTTTGATAATCATGCCAGTCTTTTCTTCGGAAAAGCAGTAAAATCAACCCATTTAAGCCTTTAATCGCAAAAAAACCCTCAGTTCCCAACAGTCTTCTGCCAACTTTCCCCTACCTTTGCCGTCCTTTCACAAACAACAGGGATGGTGCCCTGCTGGGTGTAACAAAATCGGATCTTAAAATTTATTTGTAAAAGGAAAAACTTAATCAAATGCCAGGTAAAAAAAGAACCTATCAACCGCACAAACGCCGCAGAAAATCTGTACATGGATTTCGCCAGCGTATGCAAACCGCTAATGGCCGTAAAGTATTGGCCAGCCGCAGAAAGAAAGGACGTCATAAACTAACGGTTTCTAGCGAACACGGAGATAAAAAATAAAATTGCCGGTTGCTGAATAGCCAACCCGGTGTAAATAATTAAGTCCTGCTTTTCGGCAGGACTTTTTAATTTTGAACAATTGAATAGTTTAGCACGATATACCCTTTCCAAAAAGGAGCGACTGAAAAGCCGGAAACTGATCGAACAGTTATTCCGGGAAGGACAGTCATTCTCTGTTACCCCCTTCCGGATCATTTGGATGTTTACCCAATCCCCCTCACCCGTATTGCAGGCAGGATTCTCTGTGAGCAGTAAATATTTTAAAAAAGCAGTTGACCGCAACCGCATAAAAAGACAGATGCGTGATGCCTACCGCCTGCAAAAAAATACACTGATGGAAAAACTGCAGCTGGAGCAAAAACAACTGTCTGTTTTTTTTATTTATACTGGAAGGGTATTGCCTGAATACAGCACACTGTTTGATAAAACCGGTACGGCATTAAAAAATCTGATCAAGAACTTTCATGAAAATACTGCTGCAAATACTTAGTATGCCTTTTATCCTGCTGATAAAATTATATCAGTGGATCATTTCTCCCTGGCTGGGACAAAAATGCCGGTATACCCCAACCTGTTCGCAATATGGAATTGAAGCGTTAAAAAAATACGGTCCCATTAAGGGATTGTGGCTTACCATTAAAAGAGTGTCGACCTGCCATCCATGGGGTGGACAAGGATATGACCCCCTTCCATAAAAAATAAAACTGCCATCCTGAGATGGCAGTTCTTAGTTAAATATTCTATTTAAAAATATCATTATCCTCCAAAACGTTCAGCTACTTTATTCCAGTTCACTACATTCCAAAAAGCAGCAAGGTAATCAGCTCGGCGATTCTGGTAATGCAGGTAGTAAGCATGTTCCCAAACATCGCAACCCAATATTGGGGTGCCTTTTACATCAACAACATCCATTAAAGGATTATCCTGATTCGGGGTAGAAGAGATCTCCAGTTTTCCGTCTTTAACGATGAGCCATGCCCAGCCACTTCCAAAACGGGTAAGTCCTGCGGCGGCAAATTTTTCTTTGAATGCATCAAAAGATCCGAATGCTGCTTGAATGGCATCAGCCAGTTTTCCGGTTGGTGCACCGCCACTGTTGGGGGCCATGGATTCCCAGAAAAAACTGTGGTTCCAATGTCCACCACCATTATTGCGAACAGCAGCACTAATACTACCTGCATGTTTCACCAATTCTTCAATGGATTTATTTTCCTGTTCGGTTCCGGCAATGGCCTTATTCAGATTATCAACATAAGCCTGATGATGTTTGCCATGATGAATCTTCATGGTTGTGCTATCGATATGCGGCTCCAGTGCTTCAAAAGCATACGGTAACGGGGGTAAGGTAAATGACATAAGATGAAAATTTAAGTTTTATGAATCTGTTGTGAATTGTAGGCACCAAATTTACGCTATCTATTTTCTTAATGGTGTTAAATGAAACAAATTGTATTACTCGCATTTACGTTTTCGGGAATTTGTATGGCTTTCTCCCAAAAACCAACCGGAAATGCACTTGAAACTGAGCAATTGGCTGCCCCAAGGCCCAATGCTAAATTAGTGCCCAACCCGGCCAGCAATAAAGTGGAAATATCCCTTTCCGGTTTTGAACCAGGTCTCATTAGGATACAGCTTGTTGATGCCATGGGCAATATCCTCAGGGATGATAAACGATTGCTGTATAGTGGGGATGAATCACTGATGCTGATGTTCAATGCAAAACCGGGGATCTATTTCGTATGCATCCGACAGCATCAGCATAAACTTCGAAAAAGGCTGGTGCTTTTATAAATTATCTTCTGGCTAAAAAAAATGATTTCATTAGTAATGACGCTGCTTCCTGCATAACGCCTCCCAGCAGTTCCGTTTTTGGATGAAAGGGATTTGCGGTGGTCAATTTTCGATAGCCGTTCTTCTCATCCGAAGCACCATACACGATCCTTCCGATCTTGCTCCAGTACAATGCCCCGCTACACATGAGGCAGGGTTCCAGGGTTACATAAAGACATGCATCGGGTAAATACTTGCTGCCCAAAAAATTAAAGGCAGTCGTAAGCGCCATGATCTCTGCATGAGCCGTGCAATCGTTCAGCAATTCAACCTGATTATGTGCCTTAGCAATGATCTGCCCGTTCATGACGATGATGGCACCCACAGGTACTTCTCCGGCATCGAATGCTTTTTGGGCTTCCTGAAGCGCGAGCTTCATATATTGTTCATCATCCATGCATCTAAATTTTACTGGGTCCAAAAACACCGGCTATGATTGCAATACTACTGCATAGCGATCAAACTGCTGATGGGTATATTTTTCAATGCTTCCCTTAGCTATTTTCTTTTACCTTTCCACAAATTTAGCAGTAATGTCAGATATTAACCTGTTAGAAATGCGCCGATATTTTGAATCCGGTGTAACCAAGGACTATGCCTTTCGCAGGGCACAATTGATCAAACTCCGCGATGCGGTAAAAAAATACGAGCAGGAATTCCACCAGGCCCTGTATACCGATCTTAAAAAAAGTCCGGAAGAATGCTGGGTAACCGAAACCGGATTTTTACTGGCCGAGATCAACAATACCATCAGTAAACTTAGATCCTGGATGGCACCCAAGGGGGTATCTACTAATTTATTGAACCTTCCTTCTAAAAGTCAGGTACTGACCGAACCACTGGGTGTGGTACTCATCATTGGTCCCTGGAATTATCCTTTGCAACTGCTGTTTACACCACTTTGCGGAGCCATTGCGGCCGGAAATTGTGTGGTGCTGAAGGCTTCCGAATTTGCACCGGCCACAGCACAAGTGATGCAAAAGCTCATCAGCGAAACATTTGAAAAGCAGCATATCCAGTTTACTGCCGGAGATGGTGCAACAGAAATACCACAAATGATGAATCAATTCAGTTTTGATCATGTATTCTATACCGGTAGTACTGCTGTAGGGAAAATAATTTATAAGATGGCGGCCGAAAGGCTGGTGCCTGTTACCCTCGAACTGGGGGGTAAAAGTCCTTGTGTAGTGGAGGCCGACGCCAATATTAAAGTGGCAGCCCGCAGAATTGCGGTAACCAAATTTTCCAATGCGGGCCAGATGTGTGTGGCACCCGATTATGTTTTGGTACATGCCTCGGTAAAAGATGAGCTCATCGCTGCACTAAAGCAGATCATCAATCAGTTTTTCAGCGAGCAGGCCGAAGACAGTTATAATTATTCGAAGATCATCAACGAAAAACAATTCAACCGGGTATTATCTTATATGAGCCAGGGCAAAATCGTGCATGGCGGCAGGTCGGACGCTTCAAGGTTATTCATTGAGCCTACGCTATTGGTCGATGTAAATGTTGATACGCCCATCATGCAGGAAGAAATATTTGGACCCATCTTGCCCATCATTCCTTTTAATACATTTGAAGAGGCCAAGCAGCTGATCGATCGTAATCCCAATCCGCTTGCTTTTTATCTTTTCACTTCTTCAGCAAAAAAAGAAACCGAATGGATCGGGTCTGTTGCTTTTGGAGGAGGCTGTATCAATAATGCCAGCTGGCATCTCACCAACCATAATCTGCCCTTTGGCGGAAGGGGAAACAGCGGTATCGGTGCGTACCACGGAAAATTTTCATACGATACATTTAGTCATAAGAAATCGATACTGAAAACACCCACCTGGTTCGATCCTGCGGTGAAGTATCCACCTTTTAAGGGTAAATTAAAATTATTTAAATGGGTGATCAGGTAAATTGGGAATGAGCTGAGGAATAATATTGTCAACCTAAAATGCTGTTATGTTCATTCCAAAAAATCGATTCAAAAGGACCGTACTGGTCATTCTTTTACTCCTGGTAGCTTTTTTTAGTTATGTACAAATCGTGAATCTCAATTCAGTTCATATGACCTATCGCCAGAAAATATTAAAAGCTGTTTATCCCGCTTTCATGTGGTTGTCGAATCTGAGCCATTCGGGCAATCGTACGGCCAGCACGGAAAAGAAACAGGCGCCGGTTTCATTTTATTCGCTTTCGGGCGTGTTGAATAACGGAACCACGCTTGATCTCTCCAGTTTGAAAGGCAAAAAAATATTGCTGGTGAATACGGCCAGCGATTGCGGATATACCCGTCAATATGAATCTTTGGAAAAATTATTCATTCAGTATAAAGATAAATTAGTGCTTATTGGTTTTCCGGCAAATGATTTCAAGGGTCAGGAAAAAGGCGATGATGCTGAGATCGCTACATTTTGTTCCTTGAATTATGGAGTTAGTTTTTTACTGATGAAAAAAAGCGTAGTGATAAAAGATCCGGCACAAAATGAAATTTTTGCCTGGCTCAGCAATGCCAGCAAGAATGGATGGAACAATCGGGCACCCTCCTGGAATTTCTGTAAATACCTGGTTGATGAAAATGGAAACCTCACTCATTTTTTTGCATCCGCTACTGACCCTATGAGTAAGGAGATCACTGATGCGATTGATCAATAGCATCAATATAAAGCAGACCCAAATTTGAGTATTGATTTCTGTTACCGGTTGAGGCTTATACCGGACATTTTTGATGGTAGTCGATCAGTTCGATCGGGGTTTTTTCAAAATTGAAACCGGAATATTGTTTCACGATCTCATCCAGTACTTCATTGATCTCTTCTACTGTTTTTAAAGTAACCAGTTTGTACCGGTATTCTTTGATATTGGGCATCCCTTTAAGGTAGTTAGCATAATGCCTTCTCATTTCAAAAATTCCTACCACCGGTCCTTTCCATTCATAAGAACGGTGCAGGTGTTTTTTGCAAACGGCCACTCGGTCTTCGATAGTAGGCACCGGTAAATGGGTTCCCGTTTTTAAAAAATGTTTTATCTCATTGAAGATCCAGGGATAGCCAATAGCAGCACGGCCGATCATGATGCCATCTACGCCATATTTATTTTTATACTCCAGGGTTTTTTCCGGACTATCGATATCTCCGTTCCCAAAAATGGGGATCTTGATCCGGGGATTATTCTTTACTTTTCCGATCAGTTCCCAGTTGGCTTCGCCCTTGTACATCTGGGTACGGGTTCTGCCATGTATCGCCAGGGCACTGATGCCTACATCCTGTAAGCGTTCGGCCACTTCTTCAATATTCTTGGTTTGCTCATCCCATCCCAGTCTGGTCTTTACGGTTACCGGCAAATTTGTAGATTTCACAACGGCACTGGTTAAACGCACCATCAGGTTAATATCTTTCAGTACTCCAGCACCGGCACCTTTCAGCGCCACTTTTTTTACCGGGCATCCGAAATTGATGTCCAATAGATCGGGGTTGGTTACTTCTACAATTTTTGCGGCCATGGCCAAGCTGTCTTCATCTCCTCCGAAGATCTGAACACCTACCGGTTTTTCATAATCGAAAATATCGAGCTTCTTTCTGCTTTTGATGGCATCTCTGATCAATCCTTCGCTTGAAATGAATTCGGTATACATAAGGTCGGCCCCATGGTCTTTGCAAACTGCACGGAAGGGAGGATCGCTTACATCCTCCATGGGAGCAAGCAATAAGGGGAAATCGGGTAGTTGTATAGAACCTATCTGCGGCATGTTTTTTTAAACCTTTTACTCGGTGTATATTGCAAGTGCAAATTTACAACTAATCGGCCAAGCATATGCAATACAGGAGTATAAAGGGTTATTCGGGATGGGGACAGTTGGGCATTCTGCTGATTTTTTTAGGACTGGGGTTTATACTGGTAGGCGCCATACAGTTTTTGATCGGTTTGCAAGTGATACCCGCAGGCGTTCCCGTTAATAAAATGGGAGAGGCGATGGTGAAAGCCCTCAGTATGCCCGAACATGTGAATCTTGCGCGCCTCGCACAGGTATTAAGCAGCTTTGCACTTTTCTTCGTGCCGGTAGTTTTATACCAGATTGTTTGTTATGGTAAGGATCCATTCTGGCTCGGATTTAATAAGCATATCAACGCCTGGCAGATCCTTGTTGGTTTTTTCATCATCTTTTTTGCAAATATCGTTGCTGGTCCGCTGGCCGATATCAGCAAAAGCCTATTGGCTCATTTTCCTCAGATAAACAATATGGCACAAAGCCTGGAACAGGCGTATACTGAACAGGTTTCCTCCTTGAGCAATTTAACCAGCTGGCCCGAATTCTTTTTGTCGGTGATCATCATGGCCTTTATCCCGGCAATGTTTGAAGAGATCTTTTTCAGGGGAGCCTTGCAAAATCTTTTGGAAAGATGGTGGAAAGCGCCCTT